>Ga0180430_10004717_pt1 | contig 11456 bp, 6 predicted proteins | sample SS_ome_9_FD_132999 | JGI IMG/M metagenome (GOLD analysis project Ga0180430, IMG submission 132999) | Hypersaline lake sediment archaeal communities from the Salton Sea, California, USA - SS_1_S_2 metaG | ecosystem: Environmental > Aquatic > Non-marine Saline and Alkaline > Hypersaline > Sediment... | reverse complement strand
GGGGCGCGTCGCCAGAGCCCGAGCGACGGCCACGCGCTGTTTCTCCCCGCCACTCAGCTGCCTTGGATAGCGATTGGCATAGCTCTCATCCAACCTGACGGCGTGGAGCAGGCGCTTGACCCCCTGCTCGGCTTCACTCGGCTTGACCGAGCCAAACCTCGTCAGAGGGCGGCCGATCTGGCGCCCGACCTTGTAGGATGGGTTCAGCGTCGAGTCTGGGTTCTGGAAGACCATCTGGATTTCGCGAATGAGCTCAAGGTCTCGATCTTCGACGGTCTCCGATAGGTCATAGTCGAGGAACTTGATCTGACCCTCCCTGAGGGACTCAAGACCGACGATGGTCTTGGCCAAGGTGCTCTTGCCGCAGCCCGATTCCCCCACGATGCCCAGTGTGTTTCCCTTCTTCACTTCCAGGTCGACGCCATCCAGTGCCTTCACGTAGTTTTTCTCGCCAAGGCCGAGCATGCCGAGCAACGACTGGGCCTCCTGCTCATAGTAGGTCTTGGCACCACGGGTCTGGAAGATCACCTCTGCATCCTCTCGAGTCTCCTGTGGCGACAGATTTAGGTCTGCCTCCCGCGTGCGCTGGCAGACCCCTCCGACGATATCCTCGGCGTAATGACAGCGAACCAGCGAGCCCCGGTTGATCGTCCGCAGGAGTGGATGGTCTCGCTGGCACGCGTTTCGGGCATAATCGCAGCGAGGAGCGAAGAAACAGCCCTCTGGCAGAGCCTTGGGCGAGGGCACCCGGCCCCGGATAGGTTGGAGGCAGCATGTCTCCTTGCTTTCCCCCAGTTGAGGTACACAGCGAATCAGTGCCTGGGTGTAGGGATGAACGTGGTTGAGGAAGATATCCCTCACAGGTGCCAACTCCACGATCTCGCCAGCGTAAAGCACACCGACCCGATCAGCGACGCGAGCGATGACGCCCATGTCATGGCTGATATACATAGTCGCTGTCTCAAACTCCTGGCTTAGCTCATCGAACAGGTCCAGAACCGTGGCTTCGACTGTCACGTCCAGCGCCGTCGTCGGCTCGTCGGCGATCAACAGGGCCGGGCGGTTGAGCAAGGCCATGGCGATCAGCGCGCGCTGCTGCTGGCCGCCTGACAGCTGGTGTGGAAAACGCTCCATGACTTGCTCAGGATCGGGCATGTGGACCTGGCGGAGCATGCTTACGCTTTCCTCTCGGGCTTCCTCCTTGGCGGCCTCTTGATGATCGATGAGCACTTCCATCAACTGATCCCCGACCCGCAAGGCGGGGTTCAGGGCTTGCATAGGGTCTTGATAGACCATAGAGATTTGGCTTCCGCACAGCTGCCGCAACTCTCGAGCCGGCATGCCGCGCAGTTCTTGTCCCTTAAACCGAATGCTGCCGCCAGTGATCTTGCCGTTTCGTCCTAAGAAGTCGACAATGCCAAAGGCAACAGAACTCTTCCCACAACCGGATTCTCCGACGATGCCCAGCGTCTCGCCGCGGCCGATGGCGAAGGAGACATCCTGGACTGCCGGTATGTTGCCCTTCAGCGTTTCATAGGTGATGGCAAGGTGTTGGATTTCCAGCACGGGTGTTTCGTTGGGACGGTCTGTGAGCTTACTGTTCATAAGACGTCATCCTATTGGATTCTAGCCTCGGTACCGTCGGTTGATCTGTTGCCATCCGTCGACGAATAGATTGAGTCCCACCACAAATGAGGAGATAGCTAGCGCCGGCCAGAGCACCCCCCAAGCATTGCTGAAGATGAAGGCATGCGCCCGCTGCACCATGTTTCCCCAGTCGGGCAGGGGCGGGGGTAGCCCGAGCCCGAGATAGCCCAGCGTACCAATGGCAAATACAGCGTAGCCGACGCGTAGCATGGCGTCAACCATGATCGGCCCTCGTGCGTTGGGCAGGATCTCGAGGAACATGATGTACAGCGCGCCTTCACCGCGGAGCTTGGCCGCAGATACGTATTCGCGGGTGCGAATGTCCAGCGTCAATCCCCGGACTAGACGGGCGATGCCGGGCACGCCGCCGATGGCGACGGCCAACACAACGTTCAAGGCCGAGGCACCCAGGGAGGAGATGATGATGAGATAGAGCAGGACCGTGGGTATGGCCATGAAGGCGTCCAAGAGTCGCATGACGAGCTCGTCCACAGTGCCGCCGAAGTAGCCACCAACGAGGCCTAGCGTGGCGCCGATCATCAGGGCGATCAACACGGACAGCGGCGCCAGAATCAACGTCCGCCGGGCGCCATAGATGATCCGCGCCAACAGATCACGACCTACGTCATCTGTCCCCAACCAATGCTTGGCGGAGGGCCCAGAGTTGATGGCGTCCGGGTTTTGGTGGAGCGGATCATGCGGGACCAAGAAAGGGCCGATGGATGCGGCCAGGACCCAGAAAAGCACAATACCTAGACCCACCAAGGCTTTCTTCGACGCCAGTATGGGAGTCAGTTGCTCTAACAAGCCAATACCTCCTCCATGAACGCGCAGTGTACAAGGGCTGCGCAAAAGGCCTGTAAACGGCTTCTTGCTTGCGTTAGTTTGGTTGCCTTGACGCTGGCGATGCGCGCCCGGCAATCGGTGGATATCCGCTGTGTGGCTGCTGGAAAGGCGCCCGCCTCAGGTGCGGCTGGTGTCCTGTCGTTCTGCGCCAGACTGAACCCGCTTCCGTCGTCCGTCGGGATGTTCATGAGCTACCCATACCGTATCCGTGGGTTCAAGAATGTGTAGACGATGTCCGCCACAAACTGCGTCCCTACGGCGAGTACGACCATCACCATAGCGCCAGCCTCAATGGCGGCGACATCCTTGACGTTCGCCGCGTGCAGCAGGTAGGACCCGAGCCCTGGAAAGCCAAAGACTGCCTCCACCACGACCACACCTCCCATCAGCCAGTTCACGTGAAGCATGATCACCGTGATCGGGGACAGGAGGGCATTCCGCAACGCGTGCTTGGTAATCACTTTCCAGTACGGTGTCCCCTTCAGCAGGGCGGTGCGGACGTAGGCTGTATCCATGACCTCGATCATGCTCGCTCGAGTGATGCGGAGCACGTATCCCAGCTCGAGAAGGGTCAACGTCAGGACAGGGAGGGCGAGCATCTTTGGGTCTTCAACGATTCCCCGACTGCTGGTGAAGACCGTCGCTCCCGGGAGCCATTTCAGCCAGATGGCAAAGACCAGGATGAGGAAGATCCCCGTCGCGAAGTTTGGGCTGGCGGTGGTCACGAGCCCGCCAACGGACAGAATGCTGTCGATCACGTTCCCCTCATTGACGCCAGCGATGACGCCGAAGAGTAACGCCAGAGGCATGACCACCACGAAGGCAATGCCGGCCAGTATGGCCGAGTTTCTCACACGGCGGCCAAGGGTGTCCGCTACAGGGCGGTTCGTCTCGACCGATATGCCCGGATCGCCTCTCAAGAACCCCTTCTGCAAGGGGATATACTGTATGCCGCCAGTATATTTCAGCTGCGCACGGCCGGTGATGGAGGGGCCGGACTCACGGATGGCGTCCTTCTGCCACAGAACGGCCCGATTGGAGGTGTCAACGCCCCAGAAGACTTCCTCGCCCTCGGCGTTTGTCTGCCAGACATCTCTAGCTGGCTGCTTCTCCACGGTTCCGTCCGCTTGAAGCTCATATTCGAAGAGATCACCGTCCTCCATGCGCCACTGTTTCAGCGATCCATCGTCGCCCCGAATCCACCAGTCTTTGGATCCAGTTCTCGGATCCTCGGCCTGCTTCAGTGGCTGCTCGATCATGCGCCTGACCTGCCAGTCACTCCCGATCAACCAGGAGATGTAGCGCACATGGAGCGGCCGATCCAGTCCCAGCTGCCGGCGAAACAGTTCCAATTGCTCTGGCTGAGCCTCGCGGCCCAAGATGTGCTTTGCCACGTCACCGGGCGCTGCCTCGGTGAGCAGGAAGACGGCAATGGAGACCACCAGCATGGTGACGAGGAGCGACAAACCACGTCTGACTACGAACTTTGCCATGATAGTCCTTGACTCATATGAGCTATCCGCGCCACGCAGGAGATTGAGGGATAGGCGCGTGCAGGGATTGATCCGCCGATGGAGCGTCGACCGGGGGGAGATGAGCGGCCCATCTGGTAGCCGAGGGGCCGCTCCGCATCGGGCCTAGGCGCGCTCGATGCAGCTCTAGCGCGCCTAGGCATCTTTCTAGATGCTCCCGTCAATGCCGTGGCAAGCTCAGAGCTGATTCGGCTCCCTGAACCCGCCACGGACTGACTCTAGCTCCCATCCAGCCTGGGGCTAAGCCTCGGATTCTTGCCATACCTCCCTGAAGATGAGGTAGTTCGTCGGGTGCGCCCGGAAGTTCTTGAAGTTGTTTCTGATGATGCCCCACTGATTCTGCCAGAAGGATATACCAGATGTGCCCCGTTCTTGCTGGATTCTCTCCAGCTCACACATGATCTCGCGGCGCTTTTCCAGGTCTAGGGTCCCCTGAGCTTCGGTCAGAAGCTCATTGAACTCCTCGTCGCACCAGTGAGACTCGTTCCACGAGGCTAGCTCTCCATCGGTGCACCCGTACGCCAATGGCAGGACCATGACCGCCAGGGGCCGGTGACCCCAGCCGGTTATCCCAACAGTGTGCTCGGTCCAGCCCTGACTGTACTGGCTCTGGGACATCGTGACGATGTTCACCGTGATGCCTGCTGGCTCAGCCAGCTGCTTGAGCGCCTCTGCGAACGAGACATAATAGCCAGTACTGGCGACAGTAAGATCGAATTCTAGACCATCAGGGAACCCAGCCTCAGCCAACAGCTCCTTCGCCCGCTCTGGATCATACGCCGGCGGCTCGATGGGGCAGTATTCGGGGTGTGCAGGAGCGACATGGGTGTCAGCGCCCAGAACGCCCTGGCCAAAGAAGACGACGTCAAGGATGTGCTGACGATCCTGGCACAGCTTCAGTGCGAGACGCACGCGCTCATCATCCCAAGGCGCTTGATCCGCCCTCATCCTCAGCACCACGGTGCGCCCGGTGCTGACAGGCTCCACGACTGCGTTCGGGTCATCTTTCATCGCCTCCCAAGTTGCCGGCTGGGGCATGTGGAAGGTGTCGATCTGACCGCTCTTGAAGGCGGAAACATAGGCCGTCTGATCCTCCCCCAGATCGGTGAGCAGGATCTCATTGAGGTAGGGAAGGGGCTTCCCATCTTCCCCCATTTGCCAGTAGTCATCCCGAGCCTTGCAGACAACCCGCTCGCCTACCAGGTACTCATCCAGAGTGAACGGCCCCGTTCCAATTGGGGCGTCCAGGATGTTGCCTTGGAACGTGCGATGGTTGAGTATCATGCCCGGGTAATGAAAGAGGTGCTCCGGAATGGCGATCTGGGGGGAGTCGAGTTGCAGTCTGACGGTGTAGTCGTCCACCTTCTCGATCCCCTCTGGCTGGAGGTACGACATCAGGCCGCGCATCGAGGAGCCTACCTCCGGATTGAGCCACTCCTTCATCGTGAATACCACGTCGTCAGCGTTGAAGGCATCTCCGTTGCTGAACGTGACATCCTGCCGCAGATTGAGCGTCCACGTCTGCAGGTCGTCGCTTGCCTCCCAGCTCTCCAGGAGGAACGGCCGGGTAAGGCCGTCCCAGTCTGTGAAGGTCAGGTATTCAAAGACGTGACGGAGCGCAGGTAGCGCCTGCTGCTCTGATACGCGTGCCGGATGATCCAGCCCTGGCACGAAGGTGGCCACACGCACGGTCCCACCGCGTCTTGGTCCAGTCGGCTCAGGGGTAGCCGTCGGCTTCGGCGCTTCGGTGGCCTCGACCGGTGCCGCGGTAGGCTCAGGGCTGCAACCGGCCAGAATCGTCGATGCGGAGCCCACGGAGACCCCGAGCAGCGTCGCATAGCGGATAAACTCACGGCGGCTCATTGTGCCGTTACAGTACTGTTCCTTCAAATCACTGATTGCCGGGTGCAACTTCTTCATCACGCCTCCTTGACGTTCTTATCGCTTGTGTTGAGGATATGCGGCATCGACGCAGTCTGGTCTCTTACGTTTCTCTGACGGGCCCTCCTTTTCTTTTCTTCCTCGCGTCACGTCCTTATGGACCAACTGACGGGCACAATCTTCTGGTCCGCCCGCAAGAGTGATTCGGCGATTCGGGACCCGGGCTTTGTCACGCTTAGACAGGAATACCACCAAGCGTTATGGCCTGATTTGCACGTGCAGCGAAGCGCGGTACATCTCTTATAGCTGTCGAGTCCACCAAGGTGACCCGAGTCTGCAGAGCTGGTCAGTCGATGCTCCCGAACGTGCGATACCAAGTGGTTTGCCGTGGGGGTGACCCTGTGTGAAATGGAAGCCCAGTAGGCAGTTCGTGTAGATTGGTGAGATTTCCTCCTCGGATCTTCCAAGGAGGAGAAATGCACCGCAAGCGCTGAAGCAGGACGCTGAAGCAATGGGATATCTGTCTGCTCACACCTCCAGTGGGCTGGTACGAAGCCTGCGGCTGAATGCGATTGCCTCGGATGTGGCACCAGCAAGCCTTGACACAGAGACCACAAGAGTGTATACTGAAAGTGTTGATGTTCACCTATTCACTATATCGAGATTATAATCCATAGATCGCTATCTGTCAAGGAGGTTCGGACGTGGAGAGGCGCAGCGTCGATTTGATGATCGTCGGAGGCTACGTCGTCACGGTGGATGACGACAATCGCGTACTCCCAGATGGGGCAGTCGCTGTCAAGGGTGACCGCATCCTCGATGTCGGCCTTACTGAGGACCTGACGTCCCAATACACCGCTGAGAGGACTATCGATGCGAAGCGGAAGCTCGTCATGCCGGGCCTGGTGGACACCTACCATCACGCAGGCCACGGGCTCATGAAGGGTATCTACCGGGTAGGTAGAGGATGGCCGTGGGAGGAGCTCAATTTCCATGCCAGCACACCAGCGTGGTGGTACGCGGACGGCAGGCTCAGCGGCGTCGAGCACATCAAGTTCGGCGTGACGACATCGGCCGTTCATATTGGCGCCACGCCGCGCGCCGATGTTCCCGCTCCGGCGGAACAGGCCGCCAGAGCTATCAACGAGGTCGGCATACGAGGTTTCGTGGGCCTTGGCCCTCTAGATCCGGTCCTGGATGAGCGCACCGGGCACCTCACCACGCCGTGGCACAGCGTGGTCTACCGGGAAGGCGAGCCGGTTGAGCAACCCATCATCTACGATCAGATGATTGACGTTACCCGCGACGTGATCGAGCGCTTCAACGGGACGAGCGAGGGGCGTGTACGCGTGATGATCACCACGCCTCGCCTATGCGGTGAAAATCCTGCGTACCGGCCCGTGCCACCTTATGCGGAGCAAGATGTGGATGCTGTTCGAGAAAAGGCTCTTGAAGTCCGGCACCTAGCGGACGAGTACGGTGTACTCGTTCACACCCATGGTTTCCGTGGGGTTTTCGAGTGGGCGGAGGAGAATCTTGGGGCGGAGGCGCTGCGTACGATTCTTGGGCCGGACACCATCTTCGCCCACATGAATGGACTGACAGACCGAGATATCGAGATCATGGCGGAGACGGACGTCGCCGCCGTGGCCGTTCCCATCGGGCACACGGATATCGGGCCTTGCCCCATCGTCAAACTACTCAGGAACGGCGTGCGTGTGGCTGTCGCCACGGATGGTGCGGCACCTTTCCATCATTCTGATCTCTTCCTTGACATCCATCGGGCCATGGTGATGCAGCAAATGGAGCATCAAGATAGATCCGTTCTGCCGCCAGGGCGCGCTCTGCGGTTGGTCACGGCGGAGGCAGCCGCCGTCTTTGGAATGGAGGACGAGATTGGCTCCCTGGAAAAGGGCAAGAAAGCAGATGTGATCCTCATCGACTTGGATCAACCTCATCTCACGCCTTTCGTCGATCCTATCAATACGATTGCTTGGTATGTCCGGGGCAACGACGTGGATACAGTCTTGGTGGACGGAAAGGTTCTGATGGAGGCTGGCCAGATTCTCTCTGTTGACGAGGACGAGGTTTTGGAACATGCCCGTCAGGAGGCCGACGCGGCATTTGCTCGCTTCGATCTGGATGAGTATTTGGATCACGGCGCAGGTTATTGGCAAGGGTGGCGTGAGGATCCCGGACGCTGATCCGTGCTTCTTCGGAGAAACCGTAAGCAAACAAGGGGCTTGACCGTCGGTCGCAGCATCGACAGGGCGGGATAGACCTACAGGCCTGCGCGTCCCACCCACCAGGCCATCCTGTCAGACAAGAGGGGCCAGCTATCGAGACGATGATCCCTAGATTGAACCAGGACCAGATCGCGCAGATCCACAACGCCAGCCTGCGCATCTTGGACCGCACCGGTGTGCGCTTCTACGTCGAGGAGGCCCTCGATCTCCTTCGCGACGGCGGGGCTGACGTCTCTGACGGCAACCTTGTCCGCGTGCCGGCCGCTCTCGTCGAGTGGGCCCTCGACACGGCCCCCAAGCGCATCGAGATCTACGATCAGACCGGCAAGCCCGCAATGACGTTGGAGGGCCACCGCAGCTACTTCGGTGTCGGGTCGGACTGCATGCACATCTATGACCCCTTTACCGGGGAGCGGCGGGCGGCGACACTTGAGGATGTGGTCAACGGCGTGCGACTCGCCGACGCGCTTCCGAATCTTGATTTCGTGATGTCGATGTTCCTCCCCAGCGATGTGCCGGACGATCAGTATGAACGCCGGCAGATGGTCGTCATGCTGGAGGAGAGCACGAAACCGATCGTGTTCGTGGGGCAAGATGCGGACAGCACTGCCCACGCCGTGAACCTGGCCAAGGTCGTCGCGGGGGGCCTAGAGCCCCTCCAGGAGCGACCTTTCATCATCAACTACGTCAACACGGTGTCGGTGTTCCGGCACAATGAGGCAAGTGTGCGGAGGCTCCTGGCGGCCGCTGAGTTGAATCTCCCCACCATCTACGGCCCGGGCAACATTCGCGGGCTGACGGCTCCCATGACGCGGGCCGGTGCGCTCGCCCTGTCCAACGCCGGACACATGGCTGGGCTGGTCCTCTCCCAGCTGAAGCGGGAGGGCTCGCCCTTCATCCAGACTGTGCCGCGGGGTTGGACCACGGACATGCGCACGATGGTGGGCCTCTATGCCCCTGCCGATGGTCCTGAGGGCTTCGATATTGGTCATCACCACGGGCTGCCCATGTTTGGCACCGGCGGCTGTAGCGACTCCAAGGTCTTCGACGCCCAGGCCGCCGCTGAGGCCGCACTCACCCTGTACACCAGTGCGGCGGGCGGCGCCAACTTGATCCACGACGTCGGCTATCTGGATTCCGCAATGACCGGATCCCTCGGTCTGGTCGTGCTGTGCGACGAGATCATCAACTGGGTCAAGAGCCACCTCGAGCCGATGGAGATCAGCGAGGAGACGTTGGCCATGGATCTAATCGAGGAGGTCGGCTGCGACGGCCACTTCCTGTCGACGGACCACACCCTGCGTCACGTGCGGGACGACTGGCAGCCGTCCTTATTCGACCGCCGCGACCACGACAGCTGGCAGGGGGATGGAGCTACCAGGCTGGAGGAGCGGGCCCGAGAGAAAGCGCGCTCCATCATCGGTGAGCACCGAGCTCCCCGCTTGCCCGAGGCCGTCTCCATCCGTCTCGCGGCCATCGTAGAGGGGTAGGGGTTTGTTATCCTATTGGGATCGTCCCCGGGCCCGGTCGGGCGCTCGGTAAGCCGATCCCAGACACACTGCGAGCGTTGATCCGCACATACCCGCGCGTACAGCCGAGCCTCCAACAGCGAGCGGAGTTGCCAGGCTAACGGGTACGCACACTTTCGAGAGGCGGAAGGAGAACGATCTGTGACGTTGGATGACATCCGTATCGACGACGATGAACTGATTCTGGTCAGCCCCTGCATCCTTGGCATTCCCACGCGCTGGGACGGCAAGTCCTGTCTGGCGGAGCAACTGGTGGCGCTGGCGGCCGAGGGCAAGCTGCTGCCCTTCTGCGCGGAAGTAGCCGGAGGGCTGTCCATCCCGCGGGGCGACGCCTCCATCCAGGCCCTTGACGGGGAGCGAGTCCTCTTCCGCGAACCGTCGGAGGTGGATGGTCACGACGTTCTGGACGGACGGGCGAGGGTCGTGACGAGCGACGAGGTGGACGTCACGGACGAGTATGTCCGCGGCGCGCAGATGGGCCTGGAGTTGGTCAAGCACCACGGGATCAAGACGGCCGTCCTTAAGGCCTTCAGCCCCTCCTGTGGTAGCCAGAAGATCTACGACGGGACGTTTACGCTCACGCTGAAGCCCGGACAGGGCGTCCTGGCAGCGCTGCTGGCCCGGAACGGCGTGACCGTCTATTCCAACGAGGAACCGCTCCCCGGGACAACCGTGAAGGACACGAACATGTAGGGCAGGTTTCTGTAAGCGCAGCGACACCTGCCGCCATTGTTGCCAGGGTTGGTCGTCGGGTATGGAAACCCGACCACCATCTGACCACGGAGACGAAGCCGAAGGCCGTTTCCCCTGCTTGCCGCTGCGCTGGTGTCTACTACCCCACGTCCTTCGACCGCAGCACCAGCGCGGTCGAACCCCCAAACAGTGCGGCGAAGGCCACGAGGAAAGCCCAGCTCATCAGCAGGTGGCTCCGCGTGCGCGTATAGTCGATGGCGAAGGTCTCCTCCCTGGATACGTCGATGGGACCGGGCTCCACCGTGACGGTCTTGCTCAGCGTCTCTGTAACCGTGACCGGGTCATTCACCGTCACTTGCGGCACAGAGATGGGCACCGTCTGCACCACGTCAGGGCCGACTGGTACCTCGATCTCCTCGGTGCGCGTCACCACCGTCACCGGCTCCCAGTCGTCGGCGGGCCGCTCTACGTCCATGTACACGGTCTCCGTCATCGGCTCAGGCTGGAATCGGCTGCGGGTAAGCTGGTTGAGCCCCTCGATATCCACCGTCGCGCCCATGGCCTTGATGGACCAGCGGGTGAAGGTAAGGACGGAGAGCTGCTTCGCGAAGGACGGCAGGTCGAACATCACGCCAGAGAAGATCATCTGGAAGTTGAGCATCACGAAGACGAGGTAGATGACCGCATTGGTATTGGGCACCACCGCCGAGATCAGCAGCCCCAGGGTGCTGGCCGCCAATGCGCCGAGGACCAGCGTGACGTACAGTTCCAGCGGGCCGGGCAAGAGGACACCTTGCTTGGGCAGGCCGACGCGCAAGCTCACCACGAGCAGCAGGAGCAAGCACTGGACCAGGGCAAATCCGCCCAGCACCACCAGCTTCGACCCGATGTAGGGAAGGATGCGCAGGGAGACCATGCGCTCCCGTTGGTAGACCGACCATTCCTTGACGATCTCGTAGACGGAGCCGAAGAGCCCCAAGAGGATGGCCGCCAGCGCCAGCATGTGGAGCAGCCTCTGGGTGTCGTAGACCACGCTGTAGCTCGCGCTCTGCGCCGTGAGCAGCCCCTCGGCCAACTGACGC
>Ga0180430_10004714_pt1 | contig 11460 bp, 8 predicted proteins | sample SS_ome_9_FD_132999 | JGI IMG/M metagenome (GOLD analysis project Ga0180430, IMG submission 132999) | Hypersaline lake sediment archaeal communities from the Salton Sea, California, USA - SS_1_S_2 metaG | ecosystem: Environmental > Aquatic > Non-marine Saline and Alkaline > Hypersaline > Sediment... | reverse complement strand
TTCGGAGCATAGTGCAGGATAACTATGGAATACAAAGACTACTACGACAGATTAGGCGTGAGCAAGGACGCGGATCAGGCTGAGATTCGGCGTGCCTTTAGGCGACTCGCGCGGGAACATCACCCGGATGTGAACCCCAACGATCCTGACGCCGAGGAGCGCTTCAAGGAGATCAACGAGGCCTACGAGGTGCTCTCTGACCCGGAGAAACGCCAGAAGTACGACCGGCTAGGCGCCGACTGGCGGCAGTACGAGCGAGCGGGTGGTGGACCGGGTGGGTTCGACTGGGGACAGTGGACCACCGGTGCGACCGGCGGCCCCCAGCGAGTCCACGTTCGCCAAGGCACACCCGAGGACCTGGAAGACCTGTTTGGCGGTGGCGGACCCTTCTCCGATTTCTTCACTCAGATCTTCGGCGGTACGGGGGGTGCAGCTCCTGGGGGAGCCGCCCCGGGTCGGGCAACCGGGACGGGGCGCCGTCCCGGTGGATTCGACTACCAGGTTCGCCAGCGGCGCGGTCGTGACTATGAGCAGGAAGTCGACGTCAGCCTGCAGGAGGCTTATGCGGGAACCACACGCGTCATAAGCAAGAACGGTCGCCGCTTGGAGGTGAAGATACCGCCCGGCGCGCGCACCGGGACTCGAGTGCGCGTGACAGGAGAGGGAGGCGCCGGGGCGGCGGGGGGAGAGGCAGGCGATCTCTACCTGCGGGTGAATGTGCGCGGCGGACGCCAGTTCGAGAGGGACGGAGACGACCTCCGTATAAACGTCCCGGTCGATCTCTATACGGCTGTTCTGGGCGGCGAGGCCAGGGTCCCGACCATAGAAGGGTCAGTGATGCTCACCATCCCACCGGGGACGGAGAACGGTAAAGTCTTCCGACTTCGCGGCATGGGCATGCCGCGACTCCGCAACCCTGAGGAGCATGGGGACCTGTATGCGGAAGTCGACGTGGAGCTTCCGAAGGATCTCTCAGAGCGCGAACGTGAGCTGTTCGATGAGCTGCGTAAGTTGGCTGGGGGGTCACGTTGATGGTGCGGCGGGAGGAGCGGACATCGATCACAATCAAGAAGGCCGCCCAGCACGCAGGGGTAGAGGTGCACGTGGCGCGCCACTGCGTTGAGGTCGGCTTGATGGACGAGGAGTTGACGGAGCGGGATCTCGCCGAGCTGCGCCGGGTTCGGCGCCTGATGGCGCTGGGGATCAATCTCCCTGGCATCGAGGTGATCATCCGCATGCGGCGACGGATCCAGGCGCTGCAGGCGGAGCTGATGCGGCTTGAGCGTCAGAGTCAGTCACGGGGCCGATGATCGTCCCCCGCACACCGCGTTTTTGAAGTGATCGAACCATGAAACGAGAAAAGGTCCTAGTTCTATTCCTTATTGCCACCCTATTGGGCGCGGCACTGGGTTGTGGTTTCGCCAGCCAGATGTTGCTTCCCACCCCAACCCCCACACCCACAGCCACGCCGACGGCCACACCGCCCGCGCCGGACCCGACACCGTCGGGATCCGTGAATGCCCTCGAGGCGCAGGTGGAGGCGGTCTACCACCAGGCAGGATCGGCGGTGGTGAACATCACCAGCGTGACGTACGCGTATGACTTCTTCTTCAATCCTGTCCCTCAAGAGGGCACCGGATCCGGCTTTGTCTACGATGATCAGGGCCACATTATCACCAACTATCACGTCATCGAAGATGCCGAAGAGTTGTCGGTGGCATTGGCCGATGGGGAGACCTACCCGGCTGACGTCGTTGGGGAAGACCCCACCAACGACCTCGCTGTCATCCGCATCGAGGCCGAGGACCTGCCAAGTCCGGTGCCGCTGGGAGATTCTGACACGCTTCGCGTCGGCCAGTTCGCTGTCGCCATCGGGAATCCCTTTGGTCTGGAACGTACGCTGACAGTGGGGGTTATCAGCTCCCTGGGGCGCGTCATCCGAGGTCCGGAGAACAACTTCATCGGCGAGGTCATTCAGACAGATGCCGCTATCAATCCTGGGAACTCGGGCGGGCCCCTCCTGGATCTTGCCGGGCAAGTGATCGGCGTGAACTCACAGATCGTAAGCCCAAGCCAGGCCAACGCCGGGGTCGGATTCGCCGTCCCTGCCAATACCGTTCGGCGCGTCGTGCCGGAGCTCATCGACCGTGGCAGCTACCCGCATCCTTGGCTGGGCATCGAGCCCATCTCGCTGACTGCGGAGCGAGCGCGGGCCTTTCGACAAGCGGGGATGGACATACCGGTAGAGCGAGGTGTGCTCATCCTGGAGGTCCTACCTGGTGGACCAGCTGACGCCGCCGGGATAGAGGGCGGCGACCAACTGGTACGGATCGGTCGCTATCGGGTCCCCCTGGGTGGGGACATCATCATCGCAGTCGACGGGCAGACGGTCGACGACTATCAGGATCTTACGGTCTACCTGGAGACGGAGACGAGAGTCGGAGACTCGGTCCAGATCAGGGTGATCCGTGATGGGGTGGAGAAGACGTTCGACGTAACTCTGGAGGAGCGGCCCACCTAGAACCAGGGACTGAGTCGCTCGTTTGGATCATCCGACGGCCTCTTGAAGCCAGCATCCGGTGGGGTGCTGGCTTTTTTTCATGGATGGCCAGTATCCTTGATCGCTGTCGCCAGGTCTGAGACGGCATCAGCGAGCTCCCGGACCAGAGGATGGGAACCGAGTTTCCGCCGGCTAATGGAGGTGATCCGGCGGTAGTACGCTAGCTGTTCGATGGGGCCCTGGTTGAAGTGCCGCCAGATATCTGCCCCGTCCTGACGCAGGTCCTCAAGGAAGCTTTCGACGTTGTGCAATGCGTCCGCAGCCTTGACGGCTGCGGCTTCCTTGCTGGTCCTCTCCAGCATCTCCAAGGCCTCCCGCTTCCGGATGGGCCAGGGACGCCTTCTACCGTGCGCGTCCCGCTTCCGTTCTGTCAGCGCATCCACGATCTCTGACACCTCGGGGCCGAATCGTCGATCGATCTCCTCCGGGTCGAAACCCTGGTCCTCCACGAGGTCATGGAGCAGTCCGGCGATTGCCACCTCCGTCGAGAATCCGTGACGGAGCAGAATGACCGAGACGTGAATCGGATGAATGCTGTAGGGGAGGCCACTCCCCTTCCGCCGCTGTTCCCGGTGCGCTACGAGGGCGAGGCGCAGTGCTTCCTCATAGGCGCTGGAATAGCCAGCTTCGCTCGCTGTTGTGGGCTGCATAGTCTCCTTCATCCCTGTGAACTCCGGCCCGAGCCTGCACTCCTCGTGATTAGGTCGGGGAGTGCGGGCCATCTGACGCAGGCCCGCCGCTACGTTACGTCAGGTTTCCTTCCGAAGCCTGACGCTGAGCCCTGAATGACGATCGCTCACCTTGTCATTTTTGACCGCGATCCAGATCGCTTTGCGCGTGCCCACCAGGACCACGAGTCGCTTCGCCCGCGTGACAGCGGTATAGAGAAGATTCCGCTGCAGGAGAAGGTAGTGCTGGGTTAGGATCGGTAGCACGACCGCCGTGTACTCGCTGCCCTGACTCTTGTGGACCGAGATGGCGAAGGCGTGAGCCAACTCGTCGCACTCCACCCAGTCGTAGACCGCGATGTGATCCTGACCGGAGCCCTCGTCGAAACGAACCGTCAGGATCTGCTCTACGGGGTCGAGTCGACTCACGCGACCAATATCTCCGTTGTAGACGTCCTTGTCATAGTTGTTTCGGGTCTGCATCACCTTGTCTCCGACCCGAAAGATCCGGCCTCCAAGGCGCTTCTCCGGGCGACCGGGTGCCGGCGGGTTAAGAGCGGCTTGGAGGATCTGGTTCAGATTCGACACACCGCAATCGCCACGGTACATAGGCGCCATCACCTGAATGTCGTCCAGGGGATCATAGCCGAACTTGCTGGGAACTCGGCGCTGGACGATATCCACCAGCAAGGCCGCCGCGTCCGGGGGATCCTCTTTGGAGAAGTAGAAGAAGTCATCGAACTCGTTCAGGACGGGGAATCGCCCCCGGTTGATGCGGTGCGCATTGACCACGATCCCGCTGTCGGCAGCCTGGCGGAAGATCTCCGTCAGCTTGACGATGGTGACGCTCTGTGAGGCGATGATGTCGCGCAAGACGTCCCCTGCGCCCACCGACGGTAGCTGGTCCACGTCGCCGACGAACAGGACGTGTGCCGATGGCGGGATTGCCTTGAGCAGGCGATTCGCCAGGAGGAGATCCAGCATGGACGCCTCGTCCACGATGAGGCAATCGACTTCCAGCGGTGCATCTTCATTCCGCTGAAAGCCGTGCTGTGGGGAGTACTCCAGAAGGCGGTGAATCGTCTTGGCTGGTCGGTCAGTGGCCTCTGAAAGGCGCTTGGCGGCGCGGCCAGTGGGCGCGCAAAGGGCATACCGTCGGCGAAATGCCTCGAGAGCCCCGATGACCGTGCGGACCGTGACCGTCTTGCCCGTTCCGGGTCCCCCCGTCAGGACCGTGACCTTGTTGGTCAGGGCGGCGCGCACGGCGCGGCGCTGCTCGTCCGAGAGCTCGATCGCCGCGTCACGGGTAACCTGGGAGAGCAAGCCGTCCCAATCCACACTCCGAAAGGGCGCCAGGCGCGTGTCACTCGCGTCCAACAGGTCCTGGAGCCGGTTAGTGACCCCTACCTCCCCATAGTAGAAGGGGGCCAGGTAGACCGCTTCCTCCTCACGGATCGATGACTGGGACGCGACTTCGCTGGTGCCAACAGCGGTCGGGTATCTCAAGGTCTCGCGCTCGACGACCTTTTCATGGTCGAGCACACTGATTGCCTCTTCGATTAGATGGGGGTCGACTTCTAGCAGCGGAGATGCCTCGGAGACGAGCTTATCCACTGGGGCGTAGACGTGACCCTGGTCTGCCATCTGACTGAGTGCGTACGCGACCCCAGCCTGGATCCGCGAGGGCGCGTCGTGCGGTAGACCGAGATCCTGCGCCACCTTGTCCGCCGTCTTGAACCCCACGCCCCAGATATCCCGGGCGAGCCGGTAAGGGTCCTCCTGCACGATCTGGAGCGCGTCGTCACCGTACGCCTTGTAGATCTTAACCGCCAGATTGGTGCTCACTCCATGGGTCTGGAGGAACATCATCACCTCGCGGATCTGCTTCTGTTCCTCCCACGCCTTGGCGAGGGCGGCCGCCCGCTTTGGGCCGACGCCCAGAGCTTCTCGCAATCGCTCAGGTTCCTCGTCAAGCACCTGCAGCGTATCCGTCCCGAAGCGCTGGACAATGCGCTTGGCGGTCACCGGGCCTACCCCTTTGATCATGCCCGAGCCCAGGTACGCCTTCAAGCCCTCGGCGGAGGCCGGCAAGACTTGCTCGCACCATTCGGCCTGGAACTGGCGACCATACTGTGGGTGAGTCGTCCACTCGCCCTCCAGGCGGAGGCTCTCGCCGGGCTGCACCTCCGGAAGATTGCCCACTACGGTGACGAGGTCGGATCTGCCAACTACGGTGAGACGGATGACGGAGTAGCCGTTCTCGTCGTTGTAGTAGGTGATCCGCTCGACTGAGCCCTCAAGTTGGTCGGTCATTGCAGAGAATGGTAGCAGAAAAGACGGGCAAGAGCAAGACAAACGGCCCTAAGGGGGAGGCTTCGCGAGGACGGATCTGGGCCCCCTAGCGATAGTGCTCGGCCAGGGCTAGCGTGGGACCGGGGTCTCGGGGAGCTGGAAACAACGAGTACCTGGAAACCAACCGGGGCGGGTCGGTTAGCTCCCAGGCACTATGCCCCTAGTATAGTGGAAGGCTCTGTCCAGGAGGATTTCACCTCCATGACAGAAGTATTACGTGCCCTCCGGCGCTCGGTTCTTACTCAGAGCTGAAGCGATGAGGTCCTGCTTCAGCTCCCAGAGGCGCTCCGTCAGGGAGACGTGGTAGACGTGGGGGTTGATGAGTCGCTTCACGCCCGGGTCCAGACTATTGATGTCCTCTTTGCGTCGCTCACGAATCTGCTCGATCGTGGGCAGGTCGTAGACCAGCTCGCCTTCGTCGAGGATGTCCACCAAGAGGGGCTCAATGCGTTCGATTCCGTCCTGGGTCAGCGTCCGGTGCACAGTGTGCTCCGTAGGGTGGTGAAGCTTGACCTCTTGCATCCTACGCGGATCCTCATCATCGAGGCTCAATAGATCGGCGGTCGCCTTGCCGCGCTCGTCATAGATGCGCCAGACGTGCTTGTGGCCCGGATTGGGAGTCTTGGCCGGTGACTCCGAAATCTTGATTGCTGGTGTCCAGTCTCCACCATCTTGCACCGCAACGAGCTTGTAGACCCCCCCCAGCGCTGGCTCTCCCCACGACGTGATCAGTCGGGTCCCCACGCCGTAGACGAGTCGATGGATAAGATGGTTGGGCTCCACCCCGTAGCGTGAAGCTTCCTGCTGGATCTGTGTGATGATCTGCCAGATGTTGAGCTCATCGAGGTTGCTGGAGAGGACGATGGAGGTATCGGGGAAGCCGGCGTCGTTAAGCATCTTAGCCGCCTGGATGCTCAGGTAGGCCAGGTCACCGGAATCGAGACGGATGCCGATGGGCTCGTGCCCGGCGCGGCGGAGATTCTCGAAGACTCTGATAGCGTTGGGTATCCCGCTCTCAACTGTGTCTATGGTGTCGACGAGCAAGAGACAATCGTCGGGATAGACGTCGGCGTATGCTTGGAAAGCGGCCAACTCCCCCTCACCAAGCCCCAGGAAGACCTGTACCATGCTGTGCGCATGGGTGCCCTTCGGTGGGTAGCCGAGCACAGCCGAGGCGCCCACGTTAGATGTGAAATCCGCCCCGCCGATGAGGGCCGCCCGGGCCCCGGCGTGGGCGCCCCGGTCGTGCGCCCGGCGGAGACCGAACTCCAGGAGCAGCTGGCCTCGCGTGCTGCTGTGGATTCGAGCCGCCTTGGTGGCTATCAGGGTCTGGTAGTTGAGGTGGTTGAGAAGGGATGTCTCAAGGATTTGGGCCATGGCTAGAGGCCCTTGAACCACCGTCAGGGGCACGTTCGGGTGCACAACGCGTCCCTCCGGGACAGCGCGCATGGTGAGACCCTCGAAGGAGCCGTTTTCACGCAACCATTCGAGAAAGTCGTCCTTGAACGTCCGCTCTCCCGTCCGTCCCCTGCTCCTCCGCAGGTATTCGATCTCCCTGTCGCCGAATCGCGCTTCGTCCATCCAGTCCAGGAGCCACTCCAGGCCCGCGCAGATGCAGTAGCCGGCCTTATGACCGTCGTAGGCCGGATGGTCCCTGAAGAAGTGGTCAAACTGCACCTCTTTCTCGTGAAGCCCCATCCGATAGTACAGCTGGGCCATGGTCAGCTGGTACTGATCAGTGAAGAGAATCCCCTCAGCCAAGGAGCGATCCGATGTTTTCATCTTCCTCCATCTCAGCGCGTCCTTGCGTAAACTCGCGTGAATGCGATACTCGTGCCCGGGATGGGTGCTCGCAGACCGACAGGCCCCCCACGCCGGCCGGCCCCCCACGCCGGCCGGCCTCACACCGATGGGCATAGGATAGTACAGGGTCTGGAGAAGTCAAGGGGTGACTCCCGTGGCCCTGTTCGCCCAGGAAGTGCGGCGAGGGACTTTGAAAAGTGGACGCCGTATGGTAAAGTAGGGTGAGAAGATCGCTTCCAGGTGATTCGAGCTTCTCGGCGCAGGCGAGGCGTCATGGGCGAGGGCACGGGTCCACGAGTAGGACGAGGGAGGGACATGGGGATGCGAGGGCGAATCTGTTGTATGACTGTGCTTCTCTTGTTGGTTGTCACAGGATGCAGCTCCCTGGAGGCGCCAGCCGACGACGGCCATACGGGGCTGGAGCTCCCCAGTCGCCTCAGTCCGGTAGCCCACGCGGTCGCCGTTGGCATTGAGATGGTGGGTATCGGGATCATCCTCTTTGGAGGGATCCTCGCCAGCTTCGTCTTCGTGAGGGAGTGGGTGAGTGGTCAGCGCTTCGCCATGATCTACCGCCGGTTTCGGGAACGGCTCGGACAGGCGATACTCCTTGGTCTGGAGTTTCTCGTGGCGGGGGACATCATCGGGACGGTAGCTGTCGAGCTCACATACCGGAACGTCGGCACCTTGGGAGCGATCGTCGTCATCAGGACATTCCTGAGTATTGCGCTCGAAGTGGAGACTCAGGGACGGTGGCCTTGGGAACCCTGCCCTGAAGACGTGCAATGTCTCCCCCGCGTGGACGGCGACTGTAGGACCTAGCCTGTCAGACGCCGGGCTTCGGCCCTATAAGAGGGGTAACTGTCCCGTCGGTGCCGACAGGTGGTCGCCTCCCACACCCAGCAGGCGAACCGGGCGGCCCGTCTCCCATGTCTGTTCCATAAGGACCAGGGCTGCGCGGTAGATGCGCTTCTCCTGCGACGTGGGAACGTCAAGGCTCATCTGACGGGTGAGGGTCTCGAAGTCGCCGTAGCGAAGCTTGATGCTGATGGTCCCCGCGACCACCTCGGCGCGATCCAGCCGTCGCGCCACGCTCTGGCTCAGGCGCCATAGGTGACGCTTGAGATCTGGCAGCGTCCCCAGATCACGCTCAAATGTCGTCTCTCGGCTGACGGACTTCCTCTCGTGCTCCGTGGAGACCGTGCGGTGATCGATCCCCTGCGCCCGGCGCTTCATCGATGCTCCGTGATCCCCGAACCGGCTTACCAGCACACGCTCAGGCACGTCCGCCAGCTCGCCCACCGTGGTCACCCCCATCCGCGCCAGCTTTTCGGCGGTCACTGGACCTACCCCCCAGATGACTCGAACGGGGAGCGGTGCCAGGAAGGCCGCCTCATCGCCGGGACGGACCACGGTCAGGCCCTGGGGCTTCTCGTGGTCGCTGGCTACCTTGGCCACCAGCTTGTTGGTGGACACGCCGAGCGACGCTGAGAGCCCCACATCCTCGCGCACCCGCGCCTGGAGCTGGCGTGCTATCTCCAACCCCTGGTCCCACGTATTCACGTCATCGGTAAGGTCGAGATAAGCCTCATCGATGCTTACCTTCTCCATGCTGGACGTGATCTGACGTAAGATTGCCATCACGCTGTTGGAATACCGGCGATAGAGGTCGAATCGTGGCGGAAGTACCACGGCTGAGGGGCACAGCCGGACTGCTCGGGCCATCGGCATGGCGGAATGGGCGCCGTACTCGCGGGCAGCATAGGAGGCCGTGGCCACGACGCCGCGGCCCTCTGGACTGCCGCCAATGAGGATCGGCTTGCCGACTAGCGAGGGATCCTCGAGCATCTCAACCGCCGCGTAGAAAGCGTCCAGGTCCAGATGGAGGATTGACCGGGGCCGCCGGGACGACCGCGACGGGTACGTCTCTGACGTGGTACGTTCGCGCACCGGCTCGAGGGCCAGAGGCAACTCCGACACCTGCGTCAACGGTCGGGCGACTCCTGTTTCTCAGCAGGCACTGGACGCTGTCGATGACGGCAGTCCGGGTAGCTGGAGCAGCCCCAGAAGATGCCCATCTTCCCCTTGCGCTCGACGAGGTCTCCACCGCATTTGGGACAGATCCCCACTACCAGGGGGCCGCTCCAGTCACAGCGCGGATAGTTGGAGCACGATCGAAACTGGCCGTACTTGCCTCGTCTGATCACTATCTCGCCTCCGCACTTTGGGCATCCATCGCTCCCACCTGCATCGGCCGTCTCATCCGCGCTACCTTGGCTGCTCGCTTGCTCACTCTCCTCCTCGGACTTTATGGTCGACGTCCACCGACACCGAGGGAAGCGCGTGCAGCCCTTGAACTTGCCGTATTTACCCGTCCGGATGACCACGTCGCCTCCACATTCCGGGCACGTCTCTCCCGTCCCGTCACGGCCCTCGTGGCCTTCCGGAACGGTGATGGTCTCCTGGTGGGCGGCTCGCCGGGCGGCGTCCAGCGCGGCCGCGAGAGGGCTGTAGAAACTACGCAGCACTTCTACCCGGGACCGCTCGCCGCGGGCGATGCCGTCAAGCTCCTCCTCCATCTCAGCGGTGAAGGGGACCGCGAACAGGTCTGGGAACTGCTCGACCAGGAAGTCGCAGACGACGAAGCCCAGGGGTTGCGCAAGGAAGCTCTTCCCCGAGCGCTGCACGTACTTGCGCTTGAGCAGCGTGCGGATGATGCTGGCGTACGTGCTTGGGCGGCCGATGCCTCGTTTCTCCAGTTCCGTGATCAGGCTCGATTCGGTGAAGTGGGACGGGGGTTCGGAGAACCGCTGCTCAGGCAGCACGTCATGGAGGAGCAGCGGCTCGTCCATGGTGAGTGACGGGAGATCCTGGTTGGCGGAACCGAGTTTGTGGCTCGATTTCTGAGACCAGCGCACCGGGTAGACCTCCATGAATCCCTTGAACAGGAGCTCCCGTCCGCTGGCGCGGAAGAGATAGGGTAGGTCCTCTCCCCCCCTCGAGCAGAGGACGTCCACGGTTGTGTCGTGGTAGACAGCCGGGTTCATCTGGCTGGCGATGAAGCGGCGCCAGATCCATTCGTAGAGGGAGGCTTGGTCGTCCGTCAAATGCTCGCGCATCGCCTTGGGTACTCGGAGGGCAGACGTGGGGCGGATGGCCTCGTGAGCTTCCTGAGCGACTTTCGATGCCGTTTTGTAGTGAGGGGGTTCCGCCGGCAAGTGGTCCTCGCCCCAATAGCGGACAATGATGTCGCGCGCCTCCTGCTGAGCTGGCTCGGCCACATGGGTGGAATCCGTGCGCATGTAGGTGATCAACCCCACCGTTCCCTCACCGGGGAGCTCGACGCCCTCATAGAGCTGCTGCGCCACCCGCATCGTCTTGGAGCTGCTCCAATGGAGCTTGTGAGCGGCATCCCGCTGCAGGGTACTGGTGGTGTACGGGGGGTAAGGATGCCGCCGCTTCCGGTTGCGTTTCACCCTGTGGGTGCGATAGTCAGCCGGGGTGATGAGGTCGACGATGGTCTGGATCTCTTCCTCCGAGCGGAGGTCGGCCTTCTCGCCGTGGATCTCCACCAGACGGGCGCGGAAGCGTAGGTCCTGATCGGTCAGCTTTGACAGATCCACCTCGAGGAGCCAGTACTCCTCGGGATCGAAGGTCTCGATTTCCCTGTCGCGCTCCACCACCAGGCGGAGCGCGACGGTCTGCACACGGCCGGCGGAGAGGCCCTTGGGCCCGTCGATGGCCTCCCACAGGACCGGGCTGACCTGATAGCCGACCAGGCGGTCCAGGATTCGACGTGCCTGCTGCGCATCGACAAGGTCCGTGTCCAGGGAGTGGGCCTTGGCAAGGGCCGCCTTGACGGCATCACCCGTGATTTCGTGGAACGTGATGCGGCGGGGCTCCTTGCCGTGTAGTGCCGACCTCACGGCCTCGACCACGTGCCAGGCAATGGCCTCCCCCTCACGGTCGGGGTCTGTGGCCAGGTACACCGTTCCGGCTTCTTGAGCCGCATCCTTAAGGCGACCCGCCAATTTCTTCCCGCCGCGGCGGAACCAGTACGTCGGATGGAAGTCTGCCTCG
>Ga0180430_10004713_pt1 | contig 11464 bp, 9 predicted proteins | sample SS_ome_9_FD_132999 | JGI IMG/M metagenome (GOLD analysis project Ga0180430, IMG submission 132999) | Hypersaline lake sediment archaeal communities from the Salton Sea, California, USA - SS_1_S_2 metaG | ecosystem: Environmental > Aquatic > Non-marine Saline and Alkaline > Hypersaline > Sediment... | reverse complement strand
TCGATCCCTGGCAGGGCGACGCGAAGCGCGGCTTCCAGTCGCGCCTCGATGACGTAGTCGAGTGCACCGAAGACCTCGACCTGAACGGTCGCCGACGGGTTCCCGCATCGTTCGAGCGCCCGAAAGACAAGCGCGGAGATCCCGGATTCCAGGAGCTCCGCGCCCTTCGTACGAATCTGCACCGACGGCTCGTTCGCTGGGGAGACGCTGATCCGCGCGTCTCCCTTGGCGTCCGACCCGCAACGCACCTCGTTGGTCATAGGCTGCCTCCTATTGCATCAGCAGCGCCAGCACGGCTTTCTGCGCGTGCATCCGATTCTCCGCTTGGTCGAAGATCGCACTGCCACGGCTCCGCGAGGCGCCATAGGTGATCTCTTCGCCATAGTGAGCCGGCAAACAGTGAAGGATGATCGCCTCATCGTCGGCGACCTCCAGCAACGCTTCGTCCACGGTGAATCCCTCGAACGCGTTCTGCTTGGATTCCGCAGCGCTCTCCTGTCCCATGCTCACCCACACGTCGGTGTACAGAACATCGGCATCGTTCGCCGCCTCACGCGCGCTGTGGTAGACCTCGACACTCGCGCCCAGCGCGCGCGCCGCAGTCACGATTTCCTCGTTCGGCTCGTACCCCTCGGGGCAGGCGATCCGGAAGTCCATGCCAAGCTTGGCACATCCGTTGATCAGCGAGTGGGCCACGTTGTTTCCATCACCGATGAAGGTCAGGGTGAGCCCCTCAAAGGCTCGTTTCTTCTCCCAGATGGTCAGAAAGTCAGCCAATCCCTGGCACGGGTGGAAGACGTCGCAGAGTCCGTTGATCACCGGAATCGTCGCATGCTCTGCAAGGTCTGCAACCGATTTGTGCTCGAAGACACGTGCCATGATGCAGTCCACGTATCGAGACAGGTTCAATGCGATATCCTCGGTGGTCTCGCGCTTGCCAAGCTTGATGTCATCCGGTCCGAGATAGATGGCGTGTCCGCCCAGCTGCCACATGCCGGTTTCGAAGGAGACACGGGTTCGCAGTGAGGGCTTCTGGAAGATCATCGCCAGCGTCTTGCCGGCAAGCATATCATGACGGATGCCCGCTCTTGTCTCCGTCTTGAGCGACTTTGCGGTCTCGAGGATCTCGTAGACCTCTTCAGTAGACAGATCAGCCAGGGAAATCAGATTCCGAGCATTCATGCCAGTCTCCTATCGAACCGAGTGGATTCGGGGATCGCACTGAGGTGTTGTGTCACACGCAGCGCTCCCCGCGTCCCGGAGGCCACCGCACCCCGGTCGGGCGAATGATAGCGCATTGGCTGCGCGTGACCAAGGGGGACGCGGTGGTGTGATTTGGGTGTGGGTCTAGCCTTCGATCTGTGGTGCCGATCGGACCAGAATGCTGTGCATGCCAACCCGGTTGGCGCCCCACACATCGGTCAAGCGGCTGTTGCCGATCATCGCGGTGGCGGAGGCATCCATTCGCAGCTGGGCCAGTAGCCGATTGAAGCCGGCACGGCGTGGCTTGCGGGCATGGTCGAGCGTCGGAAATCGCTGCGCGAGACTGCGTATGACGGGGTCATCGGACGACCACCGCCGATTGGTCAGGATCCCGATTCGGAATCCTTGGACTTCGAGACGGCTGAGCAACGCCTCACTTGCGTGAGGGAGAACGGCCATATGCGCAGGCCCCAGCGTTCGATCCAGGTCAAACAGCAATCCATGGATTCCCGACTCGCGGAGCCGTTCGTAGTCGATCTCGAGTACCGACGCGGCGGTCTCACAAGGTTGGAGGAAGCGCATCGTCCTCCTCTCGGATGACCGCATCGATCTTCGCCGTCTGGCGGAGCCGGTCCATGATCTCGAGGAACTCCGCTTCCATGCCCGGCCCCACAAAGACGCGATACTGGGTTTGCCCGTCCTTGACGCGGAACTCCCTTCGCACGGTGGCCACGCCGTCGAAGGCGCTGATCACGCCATCGATGTAGTGGATCTCGCTTTCCGTGGTCGCAATCCAGTACACGACAGCTTGCATCACGTCGCCTCCTGGGTGTGCTCGACCGCGCGCTCCAGAGCCAATTCAGGATCGATTCCACGCTGCCATGCATCGCGGATGGCTTCCAGGATGGCAATCCCAGCACGAATCTCGGGATCGGCGACGGTCTCGTCCACCGCCCATTCGTTCTGCGGCGCGCGCGCGACAGCCTTTCGAGCTCGCAAGAGGATGGGGAGCCGGGGCTTGTGCGTCTTCTCGCCGGACTTGATCTCCTCCCACCGCTGCACGATGTCTGGCAGGTCGTTTGATGCGTCGGCGAAGACGTGCGGATGGCGGCGAATCAGCTTGGCTTGCAGGTGCTCGATCACGTCGGCGATGGTGAACTCGTCGCGCTCAGAGGCAATTTGGCTGTGGAGGACAACCTGTAGCAATACATCTCCAAGCTCCTCGGCCAGCGCGTCCGGGTTCCCCGAATCGATCGCAGCAATCGCCTCGTGCGCCTCCTCGAGCATGTACGGACGCAGCGATTGATGATCCTGTGCGCGATCCCACGGACAGCCGTCCGCGGGATCACGCAATGTCGAAATCAGCTCGAGAAGCTCTTCGAACGCTTTACTCGCCATCCGCTGTGTTGCTGTCCGTTTCGCCCGCAGACGGCGGCGTCTCCGTGCTCTCATCGGAAGGCTCGGACGTAGCGGGTGCGTCTTCAGACTCGGCGGCTGGCGTCTCGTCCTCAGCGCTCGTCTCCTCAACAGCGGGCTCCTCAGGAAGCTCGCCTCCGGCCTGGACGTACAGCCCAAGAACCTCGGTCCTCCGGTAGGTCTCGTCCTCCGTGCGGAGAGCTTCCAGCAACTCGAGCGCAGATGGCCTGTCACCTTGGTCCAGATACAGCGTGGCCAGCTCAATCCGCGCATCCTGGCCGGCCGCCGGCAACGCTGCGGAGTACCCGACGTCCGCTCGATACGCGTCGAGCATCGCCACGTACAGATCGATCCGATCCTTGACCAGCTCCGTGTTGCCCAGAGCACGCGTCAGATACTCGATCGCCAGATCGTACTCGGTGCGCCAGCGGTATGCCTCGGCAATGCCAAGATAGGAGGCGATATCTGTCGGATCCTTGTCGAGGATGTATGCATACTCGCGGATCGCAGCACTCCACTTGTACTGGGAACCGTACGTCTCGGCGAGACGGAACCGGGTCAGCAGATCATCCGGCGTAAGCTCGAGAATTCGCAGTGCCAGCGTCTCTTTCTCCACGTCGTCGAAGGTCTTCGACATCGCCGATTGAAGGTTCTCGACCGCCTCGTCGAGCTGGCCGGCCGCGATATTCACCTCGGCCAAACCGGCATACGCCTCGGCTCGGTACGGGGAGCGGACGATCACACTGTCGAACTGGCTCTTGGCGGCGTCGTAGTCGCCGATCGCCAGATACAGCTGTCCGAGCTTGACGATGTAATCGATCGACCCGGTCTTCGCCAACACCAGCTCGAATCGCGCCAGCGCCAACTCGTACAGCTCGTCGATCCGAATCTCCAAGGAGGCGAGCTGCGCTTCATCATCGGTCGTGAGCGACGTCTTTGCCTGGATTCCTTCCCGTTCCTCGACCGCATTCACCAACTGAGCGTACGCCAGGTCTCCCTGCACGCCGGCCAGCTTCACGCTGCCGGATGCCAGTTCATGCGCCGTAGCGAGCAGCGGCTCGGCGCTGTCGAGTTCGCCAACCGTGATGAAGACGCCTGCCAGCTTCAGCAAGATACTCACGTCGGTGTCCTGAAGTCTCAGCGCCTCCTCGTACCGGGTACGCGCCAGGAAGTAGTTCTTGTTCTCGACCGCCAAGTCACCCGAGGCCACGTACGCCGCAACATACTCCGGATCCTGACGGATGACCTCGGAGAACTTCTCCTCGGCGGTGACCGCCTGACCGCGATCGACGTACAGCTGTCCGAGAAGGAAGTTGACCGTCACGCTGTCCGGGTCCAAGACGAGGACTCGGCTAAGGAACTTCTCGTCAGGATTGACGTCGGAGTCAGCCATGCGATCGATCGTCATCAGATACAGGCGCAGTGTCTCGGCCTCGGCTTCCTCCTGCAGCGCAGCCAACTCGTCGATTCGCGCCGTCTGTTCCTCGGTCGGCTCCTCGATTCCCTCGAGCTCCATCCGCTCTTCGGTCGCCGAGACCGCGCGATCCTCGTAGACGCGTCCAACGTAGTACGGAAGATACGGATCGCTGATGTCGTCTCGCTCAAGAAGCGCTTCGAATGCGGCAAGCCCGGCGTCAGTGTCTCGAGCACGAATCGCGTACGCCTCGTACACGGGGATCTGAATGTCAATCTCGGCTGCCTCGTAGACGTCGTCATACCACGACTCGAACCGCTCGGTCGTCGTATCGCTGATGTAGTCGGTCCGCAGCTGCTCGCGAATCTCGTCGATCGCCGGCACGCCGCCTTCTCTTCGATCACTGACGTGGATGATGTGCCAGCCGAACTCCGTCTGTACCGGTCCGCTGGTCTCGCCGATGTCGAGCGCGAACGCAGCATCAGTGAACGCATCGACCATCACCCCGCGGCCGAACCAATCCAGGTCTCCGCCGGAGTTCTTGTTGGATGCATCTTCCGAGTACTGGGCCGCCAAATCGGTGAATGAGTCACCGGCAGCCAATCGGTCAAGTACCACTTGCGCGAGCTCTTCACTGTCAACCAGGATGTGAGCGGCCTTGACTTCTTCCGGGGAGTCGTACCGCGTGATGTTTGCCTCGAGGTACGAGAGGAGGTCTGTCTCGCTGGGTTCCACGATGCCGACGACATCGTCCCGCAGCTGCGTGTTCAGCAATTGCGGTCGAACCTGCTCGCGAAGCGAATCCTGATACTCGGCAAGCGAGCTTCCGCGACTCTCCATGTAGTCGGAAAGCGCCTCCTCGGTCAGTTCGTAGGTCTCGAGCACCGAGTTATAGCGCTCGAGATACGCCGCTTCGACGTCCGCTCTGGCCACGCGGATGCCACGCTTCTCAGCCTCCTGCTCGAAAAGCTCCTGCTGGATGATTCCGAGCAGCGATTCGCCCTGGAACTGAAGCATGAACATCGCACCTTCGGCGCCGACCAGGAGCTCATTCAGATCCTGTCCAGCCTGCTGATAGGCATTCTGATAGACGGTGAGCCGCGCTGATGTGGCCTGCTCCAGTTGGGTCAAGGGGAGTTCCACGCCGTTCACGGATGCGGCATAGGTGATCGTCGGCCCTGCGTCGGGCGACGAAGTCGACGGATTGAAGACACCCGCCTGATTGAGTGTGATAAGTCCCACACCGCTGACGATGAACACAATGACGACCGTCCAGATAATCGCCTTCTGATGACGCCTGAAGAAATTGGACATCTTTCGTACTCACTCCCTTGGCTGAGATTGACAGTTGGGTCTGATGGTACCTCTCCGATTCGACCTGAACAAGGATCTATCGCACAGAGGATTCTAATGCTGTACGTTTCCGCCGCCCACCGAGGCAATCGGATGGCGCGTTCGCACGTCCAGATGAATCGCCGTCTTCTCCTCTTCCTCGCCTTCCACACTGAGCGTCCGAAAGCTGGGAACGCAGTACAGATCGACGCCGCTAGCGGCCACGAATCCCCGTGCGATGGCAATCGCCTTGATGGCTTGATTGACCGCGCGAGGACCGATGACCTCAATCTGCGCTTCTCCGCGCTCACGGACTCCGTTGGCGATGGCTCCTGCAGTCGCCGAGGAATCGGATTGGCTGGATACCTTCAGTCGACTCATGGACCTCCTGGAGAGCGCGGCTACTTGGCGCTCTCGCTAAAGGACGTTTGCCTGATCACGTTCACCTTGATCTCGCCCGGGTAGTTCAGCTCTTCCTCAATCGCCCGTGCGATATCGTAGGCCAGTTTCGCCGCCGCATCGTCCCCCGCCCGATCCGGTTGAACCATCACGCGAACCTCGCGTCCTGCCTGCAAGGCGAACGCTTCCTGAACTGCCGGGAAGGAGCGACAGATCTCCTCCAGATCCTGAAGTCGCTGCACGTAGCGTTCGTAGGTCTCTTGACGCGCTCCGGGGCGCGCCGCGCTCAAGGCGTCGGCCGCCTGGATGATCACGTCGTAGATTCCCTTCGGCTCCACGTCCTCGTGGTGCGCGGCGATCGCCTGAACGACCTCCTTGGTCTCCCCATACCGTCTTGCCAGATCGGCACTGATCACCGCATGAGGACCATCGACCTCGTGGTCGACGCCCTTGCCGATGTCGTGGAGCAATCCGGCCCGTTTCGCGATGTTCTCGTTCACACCCAGTTCGGCAGCGAGCATCTTGGCAATACTGCTCACTTCGAGCGAATGCGACAGCTGGTTCTGGCCGTAGCTTGTGCGGTACTTCAACCGGCCAAGCAGCGTCGTCAACTCGGGATGCAGGTCGATCCCCAGGTCGAAGGCCGCCTTGCGCCCCTCCTCGCGGATCCGCTCGCTGAGTCGGGCACGCGCCCGCTGAACCTTCTCCTCGATCTGGGCCGGGTGGATTCGGCCATCCTCGATCAGCCGCGACAAGGCAATGCGAGCCACTTCGCGGCGAAGCGGATGGAAGCACGACAGAACGACCATCTCCGGCGTATCATCGACCAATAGCTCGACGCCGGTCAGCGCCTCGAAGGTCTTGATGTTGCGTCCCTCGCGGCCGATGATTCGGCCCTTGAACTCCTCGGACGGCAGCGGCACGGAACTGACCGCGTTCTCCTCGACATAGTCAGCCGCGTACCGTTGGATCGCCGTAGCGATCACGTGTGCCGCACGTCGATCCGACTCTTCCTTGGCACGGCGCTCGACTTCATCGATCTTCCGCGAGAAGTAGCGCTGCGACTCTGACTCGACCACCGTCAGGAGGTGCTCCCGTGCCTCTTCGCGCGTCCAGCCAGCGATCTGCTCCAAACGCGCCCGACCGTCGGCAAGAAGCTTGGTGCCTTCCTCGCGAAGCTTGACGAGCACTTCTTCGTCCTCGCGTAGCGAGTCCTCCAGCCGCTCGAGATGCGACGCTTTCTTTCCCAAGCGGTCCTCGCGGCTCAGAATGCGCTCTTCCGCCCGGTTGATCTCCTCTTCTCGCCGCTTGCTCCGCTCCTCGAACTCGTCGCGCAGCTTCTGAACCTCTTGCTTGGCCTCGAGAAGATGCTGGGCCTTGACCTCCTCGGCCTCCTCCTGCGCCGCAACAAGGAGTTCGTTCTCGCGTCGCTTGCGGGGGATATTGCCAAGCAGGAATCCGATTGCCAACGCGGCAATCACGATCAGTCCCCACCCGATGTATTCAATCACTCGAACTCACTTCCCTTCTTCACGCAGTCATCGCAGATTATACTCGTTTCCCGCCCTCAACATGGAGCGCGGCGGGAAGGAAGAGCAAGCTGAACAGAAGCGAGAACCCGATCCCAAGAAGGGCCGAGGTTCCCAGCATGCGCAATCCGGGGGTCCGTGCAGCCAGGAGGCTTCCGAAGACGAGCATCGTCGTCATCGACGTCACGATGACCGCCACCGCCGTCGACCCGACACCGCGCTCGATCGCGCCATCTGCGAGTTGAGACCGTTCCTCGATTGTCCGATGAAGGATGTGGATTCCGTTGTCCACCCCGATCCCAATCAAGAGGGGCGAGATCGTGATGCTGAGGAAGTTGAAGTCGATGCCCAGCAAGCGCATGCCCGCCAACATCCACACGTACCCAAGTACAAGGGGCGAAGCGGCCAGGATGGATCGGATCCACCCGCCAAGACTGCGGCGAAGGACAATGGCGATCAGTACCAGTGCGATGATCGTCGAGAGGTAGAAGTCGCGTCGCATGAACCCGCGCAGCTGCTTGACCACCATCGGCATGCCGAAGTAGTCGACGTCGAGGCTATCGGCCCGTTCGTTGAACTGATCGAGATTCCCAGCGTTGAAGATCTCCGGCTTGACGATCGCCTTGACCACGAATCGCCCCTGGTCATCGATGAACTGCGAGCGGATCTCCATCGGAAGCGCCGCGAGGACTTCGCGCAGCAACTCCTCGATCGGCGGAAGCTCGCGCAGGTCGGCGAGACTCGTATCCAGCCGAGACAACGCCGCCTCCAAGCCGGCCACTTCGGCGATCGCTTGCTCAGCGTCCAGATCGGCAAGCTGCGTTTGAATGGTCCGCAGCTGACCGATCACCTCGTTGCTGGTCACCGCGGCATCCACCATCGCGTTGAGCGAGGTGGCGAACTGGAGCAGCGTGAATTGGCCGATCAACGTTCGGATCTGCGCCAACGCCGCCCCGCGTTCCTCGATGCTTCGTCGAAGCGCTTCCAGCTGTGCGATGTACGCATCGATGCTCAGTTCGTTCAGGATCTGTTGTTGCTCGGTGAGGTTGACCGGCAGGTACTCGGCAGCCGACTCGACCGACGAAACAAGATCCATCGCGCCCAACTCACGAACGACCTCCTGCATCTTGGCCTCGGTCTCGGGATAGAACGTGTACGTGTATCCGATTCCGGCGGAGCTGATGTCGAACTCCTGGACGATCTCGTCGTTGACGTCATCCATCTCGACGCGAGGCACCAGATCGGTGTTCGAGAAGACAAACGAGATCTGGGAAGCCTGGAACGCCACGAAGAACGTAAGTACCAACACGATCACGAAGACCGTGCGTCCCCGACCGGTGACGAATCGGAAGATGCTGGTCAACTTGGCGGCGTGCGTGGCGACCGTCTCCTTGTGACGGACATGGAACAAGTGGTGGGCCAACGTAATCATCGCCGGCAACAGGAAGATCGTCACAACAAACGCAAGCAGCACCCCGACGCTGGAGATGACCCCCATCTCGAACAGCGCCCTCGACTTGGCCGTCAGCATCCCAAGGAAGACGAGCGCGGTGGTGAGCGCTGCGAGGAAGGACGCCTCTCCCTTGTGCCGGATGGCGGCGAGAAGCGCTTGGTTCAACGATCGCCCGGCGCTTCGCTCCTCCGCATAGCGAGAGATCAGGTGAATGGCGTAGTCGATGCCAAGGCCGAGAACCAAGGCCGGCAGGAAGGTCGTCACCAGGTTGAATCCGTCCAGCGCGAAACGGGCCCAGCACACGGTGAGCACGACACTGATGAGCAGGGGAATCGTTGCCACGATGCTGTAGAAGAAGGACCCAAAGGCGAGAAGGAAGATGATGAACACGCCGATCGACGAGACAATCGTCGTTCGCAGCATGTCGTAGTTGATCACATCATTGGTCTCTTGGTTGTAGGGATAGGTTCCCGAGAGACCGTAGCGCACACCTCGTTCCGCCGGATTCAACGACTCAACGGCCGTACGAACCTTCTTGGTCACCATCGTCGAGTACTCGGTGCCAAGGCTGGACGCCTCCTTGGGCCGTACCGTCATCAGCAAGCCGGTCTCGTCGTAGGAGTAGAAGGCCGTCGGACCGGTGTCCTGTTCCTCCAAGTCGGGAGCGAACACGGTGCTCAGCGAATCGACCGCTGTGGTGATCTGCGGAAGCCCGTCCACCCCATCGATGGCCGCCAACACGGTGGCATTGAGCGCCGTGATCCCGCTCAGCTGCTCCATGATCATCTCGTCGCCCGTCGATCCGGCGGAGATGCTCAGGTCTTGGCCGTACAGCGCCTGGCTGAACTGATCCGCGATCCCCTCGTACAGACTGCTCAGCGTTTCGCCCTCGGGCAGGGCCACGTCAGCCGCCTGTACGCCGATCGCCGACCGGGTCAGGTTGATGCTTTGCTCGATCTCCGACAACTCGTCGGCACTGAGGTCGAACAGATACACGTACTGCTCGGGGATCTCCGGCTTGTCGCGCAGGTAGGCGACCTGAAGGAACTCCGGATCGGCCTCCAACTTGGTCGCCAGATCCTCGGCGAACCGCAGAAGCCGTTTCTTCCCGTCTTCGACCGGGAGCTCGTCGATCAGATCGAGGTAGATCGCGATGAAGTCGTTGCTGCTCGTGTATTGCAGTGAATCGCGGTATTCGTCAACCAGTGGATCATCGATCGGAAGGAGATCCAGGAAAGAGCTGCGTAGCGGGACATCCATCGCGTAGTAGGCTCCAGCGCCCGCCGCCAAAGCGAACACCAACACAACCCACCACGCACGGTATCGCGTGAGGCGGAAGATCCCATGCAGGATGCGCTCTTTCAAAGGTCTCATCACGAACGGGCCGACGCCTAGCTCTCGGATTCGGAGGGGCTGGTGACCTCGATGTCGTATCCGATCAACTTGGCCGTCAGACGCACGTTCTGCCCTCCCTTTCCGATAGCCAGCGACAGCTCGTCATCGGGTACGAGGACCTTGGCCGACCGATTCTCTTCGTCCAGCTCAACCGAAATCACGGACGCCGGCTCCAGACCGTTCTTCAGAAGCTGGGTCAAGTCGGAGCTCCAACGGACGAGATCGATCTTCTCGCCGGAGAGCTCGCGCGTAACCACACGCACGCGGGCACCACCTGCGCCGACGCACGTACCCACGGGATCGACGTTGCGATCGTTCGATTCGACAGCCACCTTGGACCGGCGGCCCGCTTCGCGGGCGATCGCGCGGATCGTCAGCGTGCCTTCGTCGATCTCGGGCACTTCAAGACGCAGCAACTCGGCCACGAATTCCTTCCGGGCGCGTGACAAGAGGATGCGCGGATCGCCTTGCGTCTTCTCCACACTCACAAGGTAGCATCGCAGGCGCTGTCCGGCATGGTATCGCTCGCCGGGAATTCTCTCCGCATCGGGGAGCGTCGCCTCGGCTTCGCCCAGGTTGACCCAGACGTCCTTGCCCTCAAACCGATGAATCGAGCCGGTAATGATCTCTCCCACGCGATTCACGTACAGATCATGGACGATCTCACGGCGTCGTTGGACGATCTCTTGCCGGATGGTCTCCTCGGCCTTCTTGGTGGCGATGCGGCCGAACTTTGCCAGGTCGATCCGTTCTTCGTTGATGAAGATGTCGCCGGAGTGCTGGTCGATCTCGACTTCCACGTCGATCTCGGTTCCCTTCTCCTCCTGATAGGCGACTGCCAAGCCTTTCCGAATGGCGTCATAGAGATCCTCACGCGGGATCCCCTTCTCTTTCGCCATCTCTTCCAGTGCTTCAATGAATTCGATATTCATCTTCGTCTCAACCCGCCCCGTGAGCCTAGCTCACATCCGCTCCCGCTCGACGTCCCCTCCGCCGCGCGCGCAAGAAGCTACCAGACAAGACAACAGTGGTCGCTTGGTTCGAGCGCCCACCATCCCTTTCGATTCACGCGATATCCACGTATTATACGAGAGCCCGTGTGTACGAACAAACCGCAACAGACGATGAGTGAGGAACTTGAGTTCTTGGTGGCGGCTGCCGCCGTGGGCCAGCGCTTGGATCGATACCTCTCCGGACGGTCCGACGTGTCGCGAAGCCGCATCCAGCAGGATATCAAGGGAGGCAGGGTTTCGGTCAACGGCAAGTCGGTGGATCATCCGAGCCACCGGCTCCGCGAGAACGATGAGATCCTGTGGCGGTTCG
>Ga0180430_10004710_pt1 | contig 11469 bp, 12 predicted proteins | sample SS_ome_9_FD_132999 | JGI IMG/M metagenome (GOLD analysis project Ga0180430, IMG submission 132999) | Hypersaline lake sediment archaeal communities from the Salton Sea, California, USA - SS_1_S_2 metaG | ecosystem: Environmental > Aquatic > Non-marine Saline and Alkaline > Hypersaline >... | reverse complement strand
GGCAGTGGGGCAGTGGGCGGTAGGCGGTGGGGCGGGCCCCGTAGGGGCGGACCTGGGTGTCCGCCCTCAGGAGGATCCGAGAGTCAGAAGACCTGCTTGGGCAAGCGGGCCCCGTAGGGGCGGACCTGGGTGTCCGCCCTTTTTCTTCGAATTTCCAATGGCGGACTTGACCCGAGCGTTTTGTCCCTTCGGGTCCCGCTTGGTTTTACAGGAGGATGCGTTGACGGAAATAAAATTCGGCGGGGAGAGCCCGGACGGGACGGTGGAGGGCGATCTGGTGCTGGTTTACATGGAAGACAAGCCGGCCTTCTTCGCCCGCGTCGAAGCCATCGAGCCCGACGTGAAGCCCGAGTGGTTCCAGGTGAAGCTGCTGGTGCTTCAGGTGCCGCTGCTGGTGGTGACCTGGATTCTTCGGGTCCCCTACATCAACGGCGAGACCTTCACCATGGGGGGGACCCCTCTGCGCATGGAAAAGGTGGTCGTTCCCGAGGAGCCGGCGGAGGCGGAGGAAGCCCCCGGGGACCGGGGCGCGGGCGAGAAAGCCCTGGAAGAGGAAGCCGAGGCTCCCGAAGCCCGCGAGGACGAGGGGGCCAAGGTGGTCTCCCTGGCGAGCTGGAAGAAAGGGGGGAAGGACGGGTAAGAGGCAAGGCCCGTTTAGTCGCAATCCTCCGGCTCAATGTCCGAAATCAGGGCCGACGACCTTTTGATCTCGGAAACCCGGGAGCCTGAGATGTGTCCTGTTTTCCCGATGAACCGATCATGGCTGACGGCTCCGATCTGAAAACAATCGATTACGGATTATAGGTATCTTTAATGAACCGGTAATCTTCCTTTTCCAATTGAACTTTGCTTTGCACCATCGATGCCATGGCGTTCTTAGTCCTTCGCTCATTGCCCTCCGCCCTTGCTCCACCAGTGGTCGTTGCCGTCGAGCCACCAGGCGGCCGAGTCCGTGGACAGGACGGCGGCCGCCGCCCGGCGGCCGATGTCCGTGCCCAGTCGCCGGCGGGCGAAATGAATCCAGCGGCGGGCGTAGGCGTTGCCCAGGTCGTTTTGCTCCTTGAGCTCCAGGATGAGGTCCAGCTGGTCGGCGTCGTGGGCCAGGCGGGCCGCCGGGGTCTCCCCCTGGCGGTATTCCTCGTGAAAATCCCGGTAGTCGTCGCCGAAGGGCAGGAGGGCGGCCACGTCCTCCACGGCCTTGACCTCGTCGGCCCGCACGTATTGCTTGTTGACGTAGTTGAGGTCCCCCGTGCGGGCTTCGGGAACGTCGTGGAACAGGCACAAGCAGGCCACGCGGCGGGGGTCGGCGTCCCCGGACAGACGAGCCAGGGCGTAGCCGATGAGGGCCGTGCGGAAGGAGTGCTCGGCCACGGATTCCCCCCCCGAGCCCAGAAACTGGAAGCCCGAGCGAGGGGTCTTCTTGAGCATGCCCAGCTCGAAAAAGAAGTGGACGACGCTTTCCAAGGGGTCTTTTTCCGGCTTCAATGAAACACCTTCCTCCATCGCTCCAGCTTGATCTCCTCCAGACGGGCCCAGCGCACCGATTCCACGCGGAAGCGGAGCTTGGCGGGGCCTGCGGGCGTCGCCGATGCGAAATCGGCCCACACCCCGTCCTCTTCCACCTTCAGGATCCGGAAGGGCCGCAGGGCCTTGTCTTCCAGGACGTGATGCACGGCCCCCGGCTCGAGGGGGCGGCCGGGGACCCGCTCGATACGATCCCGGGGAAGGTACTCGGGCTCGCCGGACAAGGGCGGCCTCCAATCGTCGGGAGACGGCTCCCACTCCAGCTCCTGGCCTTCCTCGAGGCCCGCCAGGGCGGCCTCCAGCTCGGAAGGCAACCGGCCCCCGCCCACGAGGACCTCCATGCGGAAGGGCCCTCGAAGGAGCGCGGCGGGATCGCCCTCCTGCGCCGGCTCCACCTGGTAGAGGAGGGTTGCGACGGTGTTGGCTTGAATTTTCATGGGCGCTTCGAATGGCTCCGTCACGAAAGTCCGTTGGCGCAAGTGCTTGACCGAGCGTCTTCCTCCAAGTCCCCCTTTCGCAAAAGGGAATTCAATTGTAGCAAAGGCTTCCGCCTTGTCAACGAAACCCGAAAACGAATGCCCGCTCGACGAAATTCGTTTTCGAAGGAGGGCGGGGACGCCCTCCCTCCCGGGGGGCGAAGAAAACCGGCCGTTGACAGTCCTTGGAAAATCCCTTACAGTACCGAATTTCCCGGCCGGGAAACTGCCAATGATTCGCAAGGTTTACTCTCGTCAAACACGGTTTGCCGAGGGGCGGTCCCGATGCCGGAGGCCGTCTTCGCGGGCGGCTCGGGTCTTGAACATCTTTTGATCAGTCGAGGTTTTTGCCATGAAGCGAACAGGGGCGCAGATCTTTTTTGAATGTCTCAAAAAAGAGGGGGTCGAGGTGATTTTCGGCTTCCCCGGCGGGGCCGTGCTGGATATTTACAACGAAATGTCCAACCACGAGGAGATCCGGCACATTCTGGTGCGCCACGAGCAGGGGGCCGCCCACATGGCCGACGGGTACTCGCGGGCCACGGGGCGGGTGGGGGTGTGCCTGGTGACTTCGGGTCCCGGCGCCACCAACACGGTGACGGGCATCGCCACGGCCTACGCCGATTCCATCCCCATGGTGGTTTTCACCGGGCAGGTGCCGACTCCCATGATCGGCAACGACGCCTTCCAGGAAGTGGACATCGTGGGCATTTCCAGGCCCTGCACCAAGCACAACTACCTGGTCAAGGACGTGCGGGACCTGGCGAAGACCGTCCGGGAGGCCTTCTACCTGGCGCGCACGGGCCGTCCCGGCCCCGTCCTCGTGGACTTGCCCAAGGACGTGGTCCAGGCCCAGACGGACTTCCGCTATCCTTCCAAAGTGGAGCTGCGGGGATACAAGCCCACCCTGGAAGCCCACGCCGGGCAGATCTCCCGTGGCGCGAAGCTGTTGCGCAAGGCCAAGCGGCCCGTCATCTACGCCGGAGGCGGGGTGATCCATTCCGACGCCGGCGAAGAGCTGCAGCGGCTGGCCGAGCTGCTCCAGGCCCCCGTCACCGCCACCCTCATGGGCCTCGGCTGCTTCCCCGCCACCCTGGAGGCCGGGGATCCCAAACGGCTGCATCCCCTGTGGCTGGGCATGCTGGGCATGCACGGCACCTTCCGGGCCAACATGGCCGTTTCCAACGCCGACGTGCTCTTCGCCGTGGGGGCCCGCTTCGACGACCGGGTGACGGGCAAGATCAGCGGGTTCGCCCCCAAGGCCAAGATCATCCACGTGGACGTGGACCCCACCAGCATCAGCAAGAGCGTCGCCGTGGACATCCCCATCGTGGGGGACTGCAAGAACGCTCTTCAAAAGATGGTCCAGGCCCTGGAGGCCGAGCCCGTGGAGGAGCTGGAGGAAACGAGGGCTCCCTGGCTGGACCAGGTCCGCCAATGGCGCGAGACCTACCCTCTGGCCTACCAGCAGGAGGGGGACGTCATCAAGCCCCAGTTCGTGGTGGAAAAGCTCTACGAGCTGAGCAGGGGGGAGGCCATCGTCACCACGGAAGTGGGGCAGAACCAGATGTGGGCGGCCCAGTACTACCATTTCAACCGGCCGCGCACGTGGCTGTCCTCGGGGGGCCTGGGGACCATGGGCTACGGGCTGCCCGCCGCCATCGGGGCCCAGGTGGCCTTTCCCGACCATTTGGTCATCGACGTGGCCGGAGACGGCAGCATCCAGATGAACATTCAGGAGCTCATCACCGCCGTCTGCTACTGCCTGCCCGTGAAGGTGGCCATTCTCAACAACCGGTATCTGGGCATGGTGCGCCAGTGGCAGGAGCTGTTCTATCGGAGGAACTACTGCTCCACCTGCCTGGAGATGGCCCCGGATTTCGTCAAGCTGGCCGACGCCTACGGGGCCGTGGGGCTCAGGGCCACCCGGCCCGACGAGGTGGAGCCGGTGATTCGCGAGGCCTTTTCCGTCGATCGGCCGGTGATCATGGAGTTTTGCGTGGCCGAGGAGGAGGGGGTGTATCCCATGGTGCCTGCGGGCAAAAACATTTCGGAAATGCTTCTGGTGTGAATCATGGAAAAAACGAACGGATCCAAGCACGTGATCGGCGTCCTGGTGGAGAACCAGCCGGGGGTTCTGTCCCGAGTGGCGGGGCTTTTCAGCGGGAGAGGCTTCAACATCGAATCCTTGACGGTGGCGGAAACCCACGAGGCGGGAGTTTCCCGCATCACTCTGGTGACCACCGGCGACCAGCACATTCTGGAGCAGATCATCAAGCAGTTGAACAAGCTGATCAACACCGTCAAGGTCATCGATTTCCGGGAAGTGGAGTTCGTCAACCGGGAGATGGCGTTGATCAAGGTCAAGGCCGAGCCCCAGACGCGGGCGGAGGTGCTGCGCATCGTGGACATTTTCCGGGCCAAGGTGGTGGACATCAGCCCCAACTTCTACACCGTGGAGGTCACGGGGGACGAGGGCAAGATCGCGGCCATCCTCGAGCTCCTGGGCCAGATCGGGGTCACCGAGCTGGCCCGCACGGGAAAGGTGGCCCTGGCCCGCAGCAAGAAGAGGGTCAAGGATTGACGGGGATTTTTCCAAAGACGAGAGGACGTGAAGATGCGGATTTTTTATGAAGCGGATGCGGATTCGAGCGTGTTGCAGGGCAAGAAGGTCGCCGTCGTCGGCTACGGGAGCCAGGGGCACGCCCAGGCCCAGAACCTGCGCGACAGCGGCGTGGACGTGGTGGTGGCGGAGCTGGAGGGGACGGCCAACCACGAAAAGGCCGTGGAGGACGGCTTCAAGCCCGTGACGGCCCGGGAAGCCGCCGAAGTGGGCGACGTGGTCCAGATTCTGGCCCCCGACCACGTTCAGGCCAGGCTCTACAACGAAGCGGTGGCCCCCTGCATGACCGCCGGCAAGATGCTGCTCTTTTCCCACGGCTTCAACATTCACTACAGCCAGATCCTGCCGCCTCCCCAAGTGGACGTGGCCATGATCGCCCCCAAGGGCCCCGGCCATCTGGTGCGCAGCGAATACGTGCGCGGGGCCGGCGTTCCCGCCCTGGTGGCCGTGGAGCAGGACGCCAGCGGTCAGGCCCTGGCCGTGGCCCTGGCCTACGGCAAGGGCATCGGGGCCACCCGCGCCGGCATCCTCCAGACCACCTTCAAGGAGGAGACGGAAACGGACCTCTTCGGCGAGCAGTCCGTCCTGTGCGGCGGCGTTTCCGAGCTGGTCAAGGCCGGCTTCGACACCCTGGTGGAAGCGGGCTACCAGCCCGAGATCGCCTTTTTCGAGTGCATGCACGAGCTCAAGCTCATCGTGGACCTCGTCTACCAGGGCGGCCTCGAATACATGCGCTACTCCATCAGCGACACGGCCGAATACGGGGACCTCACCCGGGGCAAGCGCATCATCACCGACGAGACCCGCCGGACCATGAAGGAGATCCTGGGCGAGATCCAGTCGGGGGCCTTCGCCCGCGAATGGATCCTGGAGAACCAGGCGGGAGGCCCCATGTTCCGGGCCAGACGGCGCCAGGAGAAGGAGCTTCTGGTGGAAGAAGTGGGCAAGAAGCTGCGCTCCATGATGCCCTTTCTGGACGCCAAGTAAACGAAATTCGAAATTCGAATTTGACTTGAAGAGGTTTATGGTGAGCTCGGCGGACTTCAGAGAGCAGATCGGCCACATCCCCATCGCTCGCGAGGGCGTTCCCTACATCGCCGCGGGGGTGTTCCTCACGGTGGTCGCGGCCCTGGCGGCCCCCTGGATCGCGACGTGGGCCCTGGCGGGCCTCACCCTTCTGGTGGCCCACTTCTTCCGGGACCCCCAGCGGGTGACGGCCGCGGAGGAGGGGGAGCTGGTATCCCCCGCCGACGGCCGGGTCATCGTGGTGGAGCGGGTCACGGAGCCTCGATTCACCGGAAACCGGTGCTGGAAGATTTCCATTTTCATGTCCGTTTTCAACGTCCACGTGAACCGGGCCCCCTTTTCCGGAGTCCTGGAGAAGCTTTATTATCGAAAGGGCGGGTTTCGGGCGGCCCAGACGGACCGGGCCGATGCGGAGAACGAGCAGAACTGGCTCTGGATCCGCTCGGATTCGGGACTGGACGTGGTGGTGGTCCAGGTGGCCGGCCTCGTCGCCCGCCGCATCGTGTGCTGGCCCCGGCCCGGGGATTGGCTGGAGCGGGGGGAGCGGTTCGGGCTGATCCGCTTCGGCTCGCGGCTGGACGTTTACGTTCCCGAAGGCGGCGAGATGGCGGTTTCCAAGGGAGACCGGGTGGTCGCCGGGGAGAGTGTGCTATGGCGGACAAAGTGAAGAAACGCTATCATCCCAGAAAGAAGCGCCGGGGCTCCGGCGCCTACGGGGAGATCCACAAGGGCACCTACATCATCCCCAATCTGTTCACCACGGGGAACTTGTTCAGCGGCTTTTTCGGCATCGTCAGCGCCATCAACGGCAACTTCGAGACGGCCGCCGTGGCGGTGCTGGTTTCCTGCCTGTTCGACATTCTGGACGGCAAGGTGGCCCGGCTGACCCACGCCACGAGCAAGTTCGGCGTGGAATACGATTCCCTGGCGGACCTGGTGGCTTTCGGGGTGGGGCCGGGGCTCCTCGTCTATCTGTGCGCCTTGAAGCCTTTCGGGCGCCTGGGATGGCTGGCGGCTTTCCTCCTGGTGGCCTGCGGGGCCCTGCGCCTGGCCCGGTTCAACGTGCAGGTGGACACCGTGAACAAGAAGTATTTCGTGGGTCTGCCCATCCCCGGGGCCGCCGCCATGCTCGCCACCACGGTGCTGTTCCTGTCCCACTGGCAGGCGGTGGAGATGGTGGACGCGGGCGTCCCGCTTCTGGTGAGCACCTACGTGCTGGGGTTTCTCATGGTGAGCAGCGTGCCCTACAACAGCTTCAAGGAAATGGAGGTGATCCGGGGAAAGCCCCTGCCCACCCTTTTCGTCATGGTGCTGCTGCTCACCGTCGTGGCCGCCAAGCCCCAGGTGATGCTCTTCTCCCTCATGCTGACCTACGTGATCTCTGGCCCTCTGGGATTGCTCGTCAAGCGCTTCCAGAAACGGGAAGCGACCGGGGAGGAACCGTCGGGCCACGGGGCCCCGGGACGGGAGCCCCGCGAAGAAGGAGAGGACCGGACCCCCCTGACCTGAATCGTTTTCAAAGGATCATAGCCCATGTCCATGACCATCAGCCAGAAGATCCTGGCGGCTCGCTCCGACCGGGACCATGTGGAGCCCGGCGAGCTCGTGGAGGCCCGGGTGGATTTCGCCCTGGGCAACGACATCACGGCTCCCCTGGCCATCGAAGCCTTCCGCAAGGCGGGAGCGAGAAGGGTTTTCGACCGGGATCGCGTTTGTCTGGTGCCCGACCACTTCACGCCCAACAAGGACATCCCTTCGGCCATGCAGGCGCGGCTGCTGCGCGAGTTCGCCCGCGAGCAGGGCCTGACCCACTACTTCGAGGTGGGGCGCATGGGCATCGAGCACGCTCTGCTGCCCGAGCAGGGGCTGGTCTTGCCCGGGGACGTGGTCGTCGGGGCCGACAGCCACACGTGCACCTACGGGGCCCTGGGGGCTTTCGCCACGGGAGTGGGGAGCACCGATCTGGCGGCGGCCATGATCACCGGCAGGGTTTGGTTCAAGGTCCCCGGCTCCGTCCGTTTCGTTTACAAGGGGAAGCTCCGTCCGTGGGTTGGGGGGAAGGACTTGATCCTTCACACCATCGGGCAAGTCGGCGTGGACGGGGCCCGCTACCAGGCCATGGAATTCGCCGGGGAAGTCGTCGAGGGGCTGCCCATGGCCGACCGGTTCACCATGTCCAACATGGCCATCGAAGCCGGGGCCAAGGCGGGCCTCGTGGCCCCCGACGGCGTCACCGAAGCCTACGTCAAGGACCGTGCCCGCAGGCCCTATCGGTTCTACGCCGGCGACGCCGACGCCCCCTACGACCAAGTGTACGAGTGGGACGTTTCGGAGCTGGAGCCCGTGGTGGCCCTGCCCCATTTGCCCGAAAACGTCAAGCCTGTGACGGATCTGCCGGAGATTCCCGTGGATCAGGTGGTCATCGGATCGTGCACCAACGGGAGGCTCGAGGACCTGCGCCAGGCGGCGTCGATTCTCAAGGGCAGAAAGGTGGATGCCCGCGTGCGCTGCATCGTCATCCCGGCCACTCAGCGGATCTACCGCCAAGCCATGAAGGAAGGGCTGCTGGAGATCTTCGTGGACGCCGAGGCCGCCGTGAGCACCCCCACCTGCGGGCCTTGCCTGGGCGGGCACATGGGGATTCTGGCCGAGGGGGAGCGGGCCGTGGCCACCACCAACCGCAACTTCAAGGGGCGCATGGGCCATCCCCAAAGCGAGGTGTATTTGAGCGGTCCCGCCGTGGCCGCCGCTTCGGCCGTGCTGGGGCGCATCGCCCACCCGGCGGAAGTGCGGGGCTGAGCGGCTCGTCAACGAAGTTTTTCCACACCGCGACGTGGCTTATCCCGGGAGGGAGGGCATCCTGCCCTCGTCTTTCCCCTTGAGGAATCGACCCATGAACATCAAAGGCAGGACCTGGAAATTCGGAGAAGACATCGATACCGACGCCATCATTCCCGCCCGGTATCTCAACACTTCGGATCCCGAGGCCTTGGCGGCCCATTGCATGGAAGACGCCGACCCGGACTTCGCGAAGAAAATGCGGCCGGGGGACCTCATGGTGGCGGGCAAGAACTTCGGGTGCGGCTCCTCGCGGGAGCACGCCCCCATCGCCATCAAGGCCGCCGGGATCGCCTGCGTCGTCGCCCACAGCTTCGCCCGCATCTTCTATCGCAACGCCTTCAACATGGGGCTGCCCATCCTGGAGTGCCCCGAGGCGGTCAGCGACACCCGCGAAGGCGACGAGCTGGAAGTGGATCTGGACTCGGGACGCATCGTCAACCACACCCGCGGGCAAACCTACCAGGCCCGGCCCGTTCCCCCCTTCATGCAGAGCCTGCTCGAGGCCGGGGGGCTCATGGCCTACGTCCGCCAACAGATGGACGCGCAATAACCTCGGAAAATCATTGGAGACCCATGGAAACGAAAAAAACCTATCGCATTGCGGTGATTCCCGGAGACGGCACCGGCCCCGAAGTGGTGCGCGAAGCCATGAAGGTCCTCGAGGCCGCGGCCGCCCGCGAGGGCTTCGGCGTGGAACCGGAGCATTACGACCTGGGAGGGGACCGCTACCTGAAGACGGGGGAGATCCTTCCGGACAGCGTTTTGGAGGAGCTCAAGGGAGCGGATTCCATCCTTTTGGGGGCCATCGGCCATCCCGACGTGAAACCGGGGATTCTGGAAAAGGGATTGCTGCTCCAGCTCCGCTTCAGCCTGGATCAGTACGTCAACCTCCGCCCCGTCGTCCTTTATCCCGGCGTGGAAACGCCCCTCAAGGACAAGAAGCCCGAAGACATCGATTTCGTGGTGGTGCGCGAGAATTCCGAAGGCTTGTACGCCGGGGCCGGAGGGTTCCTCCGCAAGGGGACGCCCCACGAGGTGGCCGTTCAGGAGTCCATCAACACCCGCCACGGGGTGGAGCGCTGCTTGCGCTACGCCTTCGAGTATTGCCGCAAGCGCGACCGGGAGCGCAAGCTCACCTTGTGCGGCAAGACCAACGTTCTCACCTTCGCCTTCGATCTGTGGGAGCGGGCCTTCTACGAAGTGGCCGAGGATTATCCCGACATTCGAACGGACTACGCCCACGTGGACGCCATCTGCATGTGGATGGTGAAAAACCCCGAGTGGTTCGACGTGATCGTTACCGACAACATGTTCGGGGACGTCATCACCGACCTGGGGGCCATGATCCAGGGAGGCATGGGCATCGCCGCCGGGGGGAACCTCAATCCCCAAGGGGTCTCCATGTTCGAGCCCATCGGCGGCTCCGCTCCCAAGTACACGGGCAAGAACCTCATCAATCCCCTGGCCGCCATCGCTTCCATGCAGATGATGCTGGAGCACTTGGGGGAGGAGGCCGCCGCAGGCCGGGTGGAGCGGGCCATCCGCGCCGTCGTGCGGGACCGGATCAAGGACATGGGCGCCGGGCGCATGGGCCATACCACCAGCGAGGTGGGGGACATGGTGGCGGATCTGGTGGGGAAAGACGGGTAAGCCGATGGCTCCGCCGGGAAAGTCCCCGACTCGCTATGGGGATCGCTATCGGGATTCGTTAACATTCAACGGGGTGTCGGACCCCGACATTCATCGACGGGAGCAGGGAATCGAGCCATGAGTGGTGAACAGTATCGAGTGGCTGTGGTAGGGGCTACGGGGGCCGTGGGCAACCGCATGATGGAGGTGCTGGAAGAGCGAAGGTTCCCCGTGGGGGAGCTCAAGCCGCTGGCTTCGGCACGTTCCGCCGGAGGAAAGCTTTCCTTCGCCGGTCGTCCCGTGCCGGTGGAGGAATTGAAGGAGGATTCCTTCGAGGGGGTCCGGTTGGCTCTCTTTTCGGCCGGGGCGGGCGTGAGCCGACGGTTCGCTCCTTTGGCGGCGCAAGCGGGCTGCGTGGTGGTGGACAATTCCAGCGCCTTTCGCATGGATCCCGAAAAGCCTTTGGTGGTGCCCGAAGTGAATCCAGACGCCGTGGGCCGCCGGCCCACCATCATCGCCAATCCCAACTGCTCCACCATCCAAATGGTGGTGGCCCTCAAGCCCTTGTACGACGCCGCAGGCATCCGCCGCATCGTGGTGACCACTTTCCAGGCGGTGTCGGGCACCGGCAAGCGGGCCGTCCACGAGCTGGAGTCCCAGGTGAAGGACCTGGAAGCGGGCAGGGAGCCGGTGGTCCAAGTCTATCCCTTTCAGATCGCCTTCAACTGCCTGCCGCACATCGGATCGTTCCTGGAAGACGGCTACACCGAGGAAGAGATGAAGATGGTCAACGAGACCCGCAAGATCTTCGGCGACCCGGACATCGGGGTGTGCGCCACCACCGTGCGGGTTCCCGTCTATTACGGCCACTCGGAATCGGTGACGGTGGAAACCCGCCGGCCCCTCTCGCCGGAGAAGGCCAGGGAGCTTCTGGCCGCCGCCCCCGGCGTGACGGTGGTGGACGATCCTTCCAACCTCCGCTATCCCACCCCCCTCATGGCGGCCCACAAGGACGACACCTTCGTGGGACGCATCCGCAAGGACCCTTCCGTGGAAAACGGCCTGACCCTGTGGGTGGTGTCCGACAACATCCGCAAGGGGGCCGCCACCAACGCCGTGCAGATCGCCGAGCTGCTGGTGGAGCGGGGGCTGCTTTAAGCGACTGGTCCGCGCAGGAGAGTGAGCGCAATCCGCTCTCCCCGGGAGCGAGGGCATCCTGCCCTCGTTTGAGGGGCGGCGGTTCGCCGGCGAGGAGGGCGGGGACGCCCTCCCTCCCGGGGGCGATTCGCAGAGGAGGGCGGGGACGCCCTCCCTCCCGGGAGCGATTCGCAAAGCAAAGAAATTTCTTTG
>Ga0180430_10004709_pt1 | contig 11473 bp, 10 predicted proteins | sample SS_ome_9_FD_132999 | JGI IMG/M metagenome (GOLD analysis project Ga0180430, IMG submission 132999) | Hypersaline lake sediment archaeal communities from the Salton Sea, California, USA - SS_1_S_2 metaG | ecosystem: Environmental > Aquatic > Non-marine Saline and Alkaline > Hypersaline >... | reverse complement strand
CGACTCGCACACGTCCAACGGCGGGAGGCCCGGAAGAAAAAACAACGGCGGCAGTTCCCCTCATTCGGCGTCGGGGTGGCAGTCACGGCTGATCCTAATGGAAGGTCGTATCTGGTCACGCTCCCGCCGCTGTAAGCATGAAGATTCCCGACAAACTAACTCCTGCTGCCCGGAGGTACATCCGCGGGCTACGACTTCGCTCGCACCACACAGGGGAGTTCCCCGAGTGGCCCTACCCGGGGGCGCAGCAGGATCTGCTGGTTCAGGTGTTGGAGGAGCACGAACTTCACGTCGAAGAACAGCGCGACGGGCACCTGAAAGTGCACCACCCACTGGGGCGGATTTACGAGTTCGACTACGGCCCGTCCGTGGACGCGCCCGCAACACGTACCTGGGCATACTCCACCACGCACGACCCGATCACAAAGAAGCGAGCGGTCGGTCGGCAGCAGATGAGGCTGGACTTCGACGCGGGGGAAGGGGAAGACGGGCCCCCAGCACCCCCGCACCTATGGTGGGACCGGAAGCGAATCCTGAACGGCGCTTTCATGTCGTTCGACCTTGAGACCGAATTGATCGTAGACGGCGAACTTCCACCGATCGCTGTGATGTCCGCCGCGACCGAAGTGGCTGGGGAAGCCGTCCTCGTCGAACCCAAGGACATCGTCGACTTCCTACTGACGCACCACTACGAACGGCCCATGCAGATCTGGACCGGGTGGAACATCGCCAGCTTTGACATCCCGACCATCTTCTACCGGATCCCCTGGGCCCGGGAGCGACTTTACGAGCCCATCTTCAACCGGGTGATGCAGGGGCGGCTCTACGACGCGATGTTCTTCACCATGCTGCACGACATCGCCCGCTACGGTGTCGTGTACCGCGAAGACTCCGCCGCGATGTTTCCATGGTTCCGCGGCCGAGGTGTGTACACCCTGGGAACCCAGGCGCGCCGGTGGTTTGGGATCGAGCTTGACAAATCGGAGCAATTGACGTTCGGGCAGTACGTAGGTCGCCCCCGGGCGATCACGGAGAACCAAGCGGCGTACGTCTTGGGCGACTCCATGGTGGCAGCCCGGATCATGGAGTATCTCTACAACCACCCGGATACCTGGGAGATCGCCCGCAAGTCCAACCAAGAGATCACGAACCTAAAGGGCCTCACCATCAAGCGGCCCGACCCCCGGGTCCACCCTCCTCTGCATCTCGCGGCCAACCTGGAATATGGATGGCAGACCCATGCGGTCCAGTTCATGGGCGCGTTCGCTCTTACGTGGGCTTCGTTGACCGGTATCGAGGTCGACGTTGACTACACCTTCAACCTCCTAGAGGACTTGGAGAAGCAGGAGCAGCGGCTATTCATGCGGCTTGCCGGACAGCCAGGGCGAACAATCTACAAGGTCAATACTCGGGACCAGGAGACCACAGAGGTAGCCTGGTTCATGGACGTGCAGGACCAACTACGTAAGGAGATATACAACCGGCCCGACGGATCATGGCCACCAGAGATCTTCGACCGGGACTGGTACCGAAAATGGCGGGAGTTGGAGGAGGACCCGGAGAAGGAGGACCATGTCTACTACGTGGTCCAGCCGCCGCCCACCCAACCTGCGGACAACAAGATTGCACACCTACGGGACCTCCATACGGACCACGACGTGTTCGAGTTCGTAAATCCTAAACCGGGCGGCCGGTTAGGGGTGAAGAAGGGCAAAGTCCGAGAGTACGCGGCACAGTACCCGCTACAGGGGCAGCCCTACCATCTGGTCAAGATGCTCACATCTGGGCCACGGGATACGGGGGCCAATCAGCCACGGCAACATAGCATCAACATGTTTCTCAGCGGCGAGCCGGACACCTACGAGGACCGGCAGACCACGCAATACGAGGACGCGATCCTGCAGAAGAAGGAGTGGATGGCCTTCTTCAACACGAACATCATCGCCGAGTTCCCGGATGAGGTGATCCGCCTGAACTTCCTAATCGCGGAACTCCAGAAAAAGATCGCCACCGTCAAAAGCTATCTGCCGAACTGGAACTACCACCCCGACCGATCCGCGGCGGAGAAGCTGAAGTTGAAGGTGCTCCGGCACGCGCTCAACCTAGTAGGGGTACACAAGGGGCGTGTCTACCCCGGGTTCCGAGCACTTGGCGCAGCTAGTGGGCGGACTGCAGCTATCCGCCCAAACGTCCAGCAGGTCGAGCGGGATAACCGGTTCCGTGCATGCTTCGTCGCCGCCGACAACCGGAAGCTAGTGGGGGCCGACTACGCCACGGTCGAGATGGCCACACAGGGCGAGATCTACGTTCATCGGTACGGACGCACTACCCTGGCAGACTACATCAACCAAGGGTGGGACGTGCATCTCCTGACAGGGATGCAATTCCGGTTCCCGCAACGTCGTGAAGTATGGTCCGGAATCCTCGGGAACGAGATAGCGAGGGGGCTAAAGAGGTCCACCGACAGCGCGGAAAAGGCCCGGCTGGCGGAGGCCCTAGCTGCGTCGGACCCGTGGTTCAAGTACGACCTGAACGACGCCGGGGAGGACATCGCCAAGGACTACTGGGTGGAGAAGCTAGCCCGGACGCTGTTGCCGGAATCCACCGAACTGAAGAAGCGCAAGAAGACTATCAAGAACGCCCGGCAGGCCGCCAAGCCTGTCAATTTCGGTATCCCCGGCGGTATGCTCCCGAACCGGATCCGGGCGCTGGCGAAGACGGACTACGGAGTCACCCTGTCCAAGGAAGAGGCCGAAGCAGCATACCGCGCCTGGATGACGCTCTACCCCGAGGGGGCCGAGTGGATCAAGGACGGCCCTCCCTACCTCGTCCACAACCCGCCGTTCCCCTTCCAGCCCTACTACGATCGGTGCTACACTCTCAGTGGGCGGTTGCGAGGTAGCCTCATCGCTGCCGAACAGAAGAAAGACAAGTACCGGCGTGAGCGCCCTGGGGAGATCCCGACCGGGCACGATGAAGGGTTGAACGAGTGGCACAATACGCAGTTCCAGGGACAGGCGGCCGACGCTGCCAAGCTGGCCCTTTTCCGGTGCTGGTTCCAGGGACTTCTTATGGTGAACTTTGTGCACGATGAAATTATGATAGAGGCACCGGACGCGCTGGCCCGCGAGCAGGCTAGCATCCTCGAATCCGAGATGCGTAAAGCCATCGCCCAGGTCGTGCTGTTCATCGTCGTCGGTGCGGCTGCTTCGATAATGAGCATATGGAAAAAGTGACCGAACCAGGCCAGATCATTCGTGGGGGTCGCGCACGAAGGAGTCTCACCCTCGACGAGGTTGCCTCCCGGTCGTTGCTGTCGGTACAGCACCTGTCCGCGATCGAGCGGGGGGCTAAGGTGCCGTCCGACGAAGCCCTATCCAGCATCGCCGATGTGCTCGAATTAACCGACGAGGAACGGCTCCTTATCTACGCAGGGTTCGGCGTGCTGCCGCCGCCATACCGCCAGTACGTGAAGGATCACGTACTGGAAGTCGTGGATCTCTTGGAGCCTTTCGTCGACGATGCCTGACGCCGTATCCCACTTCCCAGCGCCCTACCAGGAACTGTTCCACAAGGTCGAGCACGGGCTGCGCAACCGTCTTCGCTACGGGATACCTCAAGACCCCCTCACCATAGGGTTTCCCCGGACGCCGGACCCAGAAGCCAAGCAGAAGCTCATGTCCATCGCGGAGGAGGTCCGTGAATGCCGGGCTTGCGAGCTAGGGGATATCCGTAGGGACCGGTACGGGAAAGCGGTCCCTGGCGCAGGCCCGGCACAGGCTAGGGTAATGATCGTCGGGGAGGCCCCCGGGCACTACGAAGAGTCCTTGCGCGATAAACGGGCTATGGGATTCGGGATGCCATTTGTGGGTCCATCAGGGAAGTTGCTCGACAAGATCCTTGAAAGCATCCAGCTTCAGCGGCAGGACGTTCACATCGGTAATGTATGCTGCTGCCGCCCGCCGAAGAACCGTGACCCATACGTGGCGGAGATCGATGCCTGCTTACCCTACCTGTACCGGAAAATCGAGATCGTCCAACCGTGGGTCATCATCGCGATGGGCCGGTTCGCCGCGCAGGTTCTTTGCGAAGGAGCCCACCGGGGGGAAGCGGTTGGCGATTTGCTTGGTAAGTTGCACCCGTACGTGCATGACGCCCGCATCAAAGTGTGGCCGATGAAGCACCCGGCGTATTTGCTCCACCAGGCCCGCGGGATGGTCGGCTATTACGAAGAGATGCTGATCATCGGTGCTGCGATCAAGAAAGCCATGGAGACCCTGGAGAATCCGAACCAATGCAGACCCTTCGAGTTGCCCTAGTCCTTAGCTACCCGTCCACGCCGCAGCGGACCCACGATATCGAACATTCCGTCCGCAGGGCTCTCGGTGCCTGCGGGCGTGTTGTGGAGATACGTCCGATCTACCGGACGCCGGACGTGCAGAGCCTGTTTCTCGGCCACCCCCACCACCGCATGGCGTACGAGATGTCTGCCGACATCATGGTGGTTGAGGGGGATCTCAATGCTTGGGACCTTGCCTTCGGGTCTACCCCGATGCCCCTGTTCCACTTGCAGGAGAAGACGTCGACCGACGCGGACGACAAGGGTGAGATCGTCCCGATGCTGGCCCGGTTCTACCCGCGAATGCCAGGGTTCCCGGAGTCTGGGCTAGAGATCGGGTTGCAGGATCTGGACCCCGTGTGGAAGTACCCGTCCGCGTACTTCAGCGGGTCCCTCGGGGAATCCTTGCAGAAGGAGCCGCAGGTCGCACTCCTGGAACCAGGGTGCGGTCGCAGGCCCGAGGACGATGTAGCCATTGCGCTCTCCCCTCTATCGGCCTGGGACGACCCGGCTCCGGATGCTTTTATCGTGGATGACTCCACCGTCGTCGCGCCTGGCGTGCTCGGTGTGTACCCCGAAGTACAGTGGGGGATGAAGGTCCAGTTCCCTGTGTCCGCCACGGACCAGGAAATGGCGGACCCGGCTCTCCAGCATCTGGAGGAGGACGAACGTCGGCGGATGTTGGAGGCGACGGATCAGGAGAGTGCCCAGGGGAATTTCTGGGGAAAGGCGATCGCCCGTTCTTCATTGGCCCTGATCTCCATGGCCCGTCGGTGTGGTCACACTCTATTCACCCCCTGCATGAACGTGCGACTGAGCAACGGGATGGAACTCATGGATAACTGGTCCATCCTCGCGTTCGCCCTCTTAACGGCTAATCCCAATCTCCGTGTTGTGCACCGCCACGCACCGCGCTTCGAGACGGGTCCTGGTACTGTGATGGAGTACGTGGCCCTGCAACAGGAATTCCCCGACCGTTTCGCCCACGAGGAAACGGGGCCCTCTAACAATCTCCAACGAATCCGTGTCGATATCGAGGGCGAAGGCATACCAGCCGCAGCCTGCGCCCCGATCATCGCGGAGTGGCTGCGCGCTGTCCGATACGGAGACCCGGAGGCCACCTGGGTCAGTGCGGACCATCACTATGCCCCATTCTTCCGCGCCCACGGGTTCCCGGAACCAGTGGTCAGCGAGAAAAAGCCCATGGCCACTGTTAAGCTCGCCCCAAAACCGCTGTACCACTAATAACCATGCACTCTATCGAAGTTGTGATCCCTGCGTACAACGCCGAACGGTTTCTCCGCGAGGCGGTGGAGTCCTGTCTGCAGAGCGAGGTCCGGCGGGTCTGGGTTGTCGACGACAAGAGCCCCGACGGGACCCTGGCTGTGGCACGGGACCTAGGGGACGAGCACGGCGACCGGATTGGGGTGGTGGCCTTGCATGAGAACATGGGCCAATACGCAGCCTGCAACACCCTTCTGGCGTATCGAAAGGACAACACCAGTTACGTGATGCCGTCATTGATCGGCTTCCTCGACTCCGACGATATTGCTACGGGGGATCGGTTCCGCATCACTCGGGAGGCGTTCGAGGCCGACGATGCGTTGCAGGTGTTCTCCGGTCAGATGGAGACGGTCGACGAGGAAGGCCGGAAAACCAAGACCTCGTACGATTCGCTACCCGAGGATCCTTCGGTCATTCTCGCTCGGGCGAGCAAGCACGTCCTGATCAACGGGGTGATGACCATTCGGTCTGACGTCCTCGACGTCCTTGGCGGATACGAAGCCGCCAGCGGCGGGGCCGACACCGAGTTCATCGTCCGAGCCTTCTACGCGGGGCTCAAGATGCGCAACACCAAACAGGTGCTCGGGTACCGCCGGGTACACCGGGCGCAGTGCACCTCCCATACGGGTACGGACCCTGAACGAGCGGCGTACCGTACTCGGATCGCCGGATCCTGGACCTGGTGGAAAGCCCTGAAGGCTCGTGGCCGTCTCCGGCAGAAGCATCTTCGTATCGCCCCTGTCACAGCGGACAAGTTTACCGTCCATCGATTCCGCGACCGCGATTGAATAGGACAACGCCATGCCTACCAGACCACGTAAACCTCAGCAGGAACAGAAGAAGCCCCACCACCGCCCGCTTCCCAGCAATCGGGAGGGCGTACCCCTCGAAGTCTTGCAGCCCGGTTCAGCCGCCAAGCGCATCCAGGGCGGCAAGCAAGCTGCCCAACATCGCCCGAAGAAGCACGTGTCCGGCACCGAGAGCAATATCACCGACACGGTCGAAGGGATCATCCACCACAGCTTCCCCGAAGCAGCGACCTACTTTCACGCCTACGGGAGCGGGTCGCGGCTGCTGGAGCGTTTCGGCGGTACGCGGGTAGTAGCGGATGTGGCGGAACGGATGCAGTCACTGGTGTTCGACCCCCAAGAGGGCATTTCGCAGACGGTCTGCGACCCGACGTTGGGGATCGCCCCGAGTGGCAGTTTCGATGTGGTGATCCTCGTCATCGATCCCACGAGGGGATTCCCACGCCCCGACGACCTGCTACGAGTGGCCCGAATGGGCGTCGTCGTGGCCTACCCGTACCTCTGGACCAAGTCCCCTTCGGTGAAGCCCAGCCTAGTGGGGGCGGACGAGGACTGGCTCCTCCATCAATTCGGCAAGCGACCGGCCTCGCACACCCGGATCCAGGAGACTGTCGCGAAATCTCTGCAGGGTGAGTGGGGCGTGGCAGTCTACCCTGCGGAGAGAGCCTCCTCCGCCAGCGGAAAAATTTTCTCGGACCCGGGGGCCTCGATGGCCACTTTGGTCCGGGAAGCTGTCCCGTGGCTGTTCGTCCGGTCCATGTGTCCCCGACGGGTACTCCTCTCCGACCCGGAGATGACCATGACCCCCCTTGTCACTTCGCTGCTGCGCATCGGTTGCGCCGTGGACGTGCTGGTAGGGGATCGGGACCACCTCGACACGTTCCACGCGTACGACCCACCGGCTGCGGCTACCCCGCTTCTTCCGCTCCTGATCCCCGCGACGGACGTTCGGGATCTAATCCCTCCGTCCCCCGTGTACGATCTCATCGTGTGGGCGGGCGGCGTCAACATACTCCAGACCGATCGGGAATATGGAGCAGAGGTCCTCGAACACCTCCACAAACGGAGTCGCCGTGTGACGGCCGTCACAGGAGGTTGGGGGGAAGCGGATACACCGAACCTCAACTTCTTCCGCGAGAACGGCCTCGACTACTGTGGGGCGGCGACCCAGCGGATCTGGCTGGCATGGCGCGCTAAGTAGCCCGTCGGGCTATAACCGTCTCGAACTGCTCGCGATAGCGCAGGTGTTTGGCCTGCGCTATTTCGATTCCTACCCGCTCCGCCCCCTTCGATAGAGCCTGGAGGGCACGTTCGCCAGTCGGCCCCCAACCTAGACAGGACGGATCGAAGGCATCCAGATGCTCCAGCGGAAGCCCAGCTACCAACTCCCGAATACGATCCTCCGCGCCCGACCCACCGCTTCCCCGACGGAAACGGGCAGAATGGGCCGCGATGTACGCCCAGGTCTCAGGATCCTTCAGACACCCCTTTATGTCGAAGACCTGCCATAGAGAGCCCTCAATCGCGTCTCCAGCAGGCATATCGAAGGCGTCACGTAGGTACGCCATACGTAGAGGGTCGTAATCCCCAGATGTGATAGGCGTGAACCCGGCTGAAGTAGCGATGCGCATTTGCACAATCTCGCTCAGGCCAGGCACGCCTCCCAGCACGGCAACCTTCTGCGCCCGCAGAAGCCGAACCGCCTTGGAATCCGACGGAGCGTGACTCTGAAGTACAACGCCCCCGCCGCAGTCCGTGATGAGCCAACTTGCCAGGGCTGAGGGTGTAACAGGATTCGGCCACCCAGGAGGGTCTACCGTCCCGAGAATGTTCGTGCGGATCTCAACCACAGCGGGTCCAAACTGCTCGGCAGCCCGCTGCCAGCAGGACCGCTGCTCCGCTGCCCACTGGCCCCACCATCCCCCGCCTCCGACCGGTACAACATGGAACAGCCCAAACGGAACACGGGATGCCCGTAGGAGAACGGCCGTAGCGATGGCTGCGAGGGAGCCATCGAAGTGGAGCCAAAGGGCAGGCCCCGGCTCGACCAAGGTGGATGGTCCGCCGCTTTCGATGGAACGAAGGCTGGCCGGTGTGATACGCTCCCGCGCATCCCGGGGTAGTGTTACCGGCTCGTCCCCAGCCAGCAACGAGGCAACGGCCGACCCAATCGCCTCCGGCACGGCTTCACTATCACGAAGGCCGAACCATCGGTCGAAATCGACGCGCAGTTCCCCCTCCACTGTATCGCGCTCGAAGACCACACGCAGTCCGCGGCCCGCCACTCGGACCGCCACAATGTTCAGGAAGGTAGTCATGGGCAAGAGCGATCCTCAGAAGAAACCCAAAGCGGCACCGTTCGTCCGTAAGCCGACGGACCCAAAGGATAAAAAGCCGGAGGGTACGCCGGTCGGGATGCTACATATTCTGCGTCCTGAACTAGCCCCAGCCGAGCAGAAAAAATCGACCCCTCCGCCACCGCCCAAGAAGGCGACAGCCCCCTCAAAGCGGGGCGGGGGTCCGTCCCTCCGCGACGACTTCCTGCGGGACAACAAAGCCGTCCGACCGAAAACCAAGGCCCCGATCGAGAAGGAGCCCGAGCCCGAGGTTCCCTCCAGGGTCATGGCCCGGCAGAAGCCGGAGGAGAAGGTGGAGCCGAAGCGGCAGCGGGTCGCGGCCGGACAGCGCCGCAAGGTCGCAGGGACGCAACCGGACCGTGCTCCTATGAAATCTGGGGGCCGCGTTCCCACGGAGTACGGGGACGACCAGGATCCGTACAGGGCCCGGGAGGGAACTTCCGACCAGCCGCTCCCCGCACCACTGGGCAAGAACCCCACGCCGCTCCGGCAACCCGACCGCCGCGTCGACGAGAACTACGCTACCGATATGCCGAGCGTGGACCCGTCGGACCCGCTCCTGTTCCACGCATCGCCGGATCCTATGGGCCCAGTGATGGAGCTATCCATCGGCGGGGCTGCGCTCCCTGAGTTCGGTATCCGGAGGGCGCTTTTCCTGGGCAGCAGTGCCCAGATTCTCCAGCGTTTGCTCCCCTGGCTTCAGGGGAACCGCTACGCCATCGATACTAAAGGGCTGGATCGTGTCCCCGGTACCGTGTGCCTGCCGCAATGTCCCAAGGGCAGCTACGACCTTACCATCATCGGCGTCGACCATCCCGGCTCGGCCCCACCGTTCATGGAGGACGCCCTCGCGTCCGTGAAGGCGGGCAAGCCCGTCGTGATGCTCTGGTTCAGCGAGCACCATAGCAGCATGTACGACAAGTCCCCGGTGCTGCTCCACAAGACCATCCGTGACGTCCCGGGATTCCAGCCCCATGCCCCGCTCAAGCTGGCCTGCTTGACGGAGACTCGGTAGCAACCATCGGGAGGGAGCCTTATGTGGGCATGGGTCTTGGCCGGAGTAGTCGTCGTGGTGGCTGGGGCGGTGTGCTGGGTACCCAGCCTTCGCGGCCGCCTTTACTACTTGGGATTCCTGACTGTCTTGTGGCCCTGGCGGAGGTCGATTGTTACCCGTCTCAGCCACCGGCACTGGGAGCGCTTCGTCGAGGCAAAGATAGCCCGGCTGCCGGATCACATGGATGACGACCTTAAGGCCGACGCAGCCCGTCAACTTCGCGAGCGCGGGCCAATTCGAGCGAATTGGGATATCGCGTACATCCTGAAGGAGATTCCGGACAATGTGGAGCCGCCCGGTGTGTACTTCACAATCCGTCGTGGTGGGTGGACCGTGACGGAGGGGGTCGTATCGGCGAAGGAAATGGAAATGATCGAAAACGAGCCCTACCCCTTCGACGACAGGCCGACGCTCGACCCGGCACACCTGGAGGACTTCCCCCAACCGAGCGACTGCCCGTTCTAGCGCGGTGGGGGCTCAACCAAAATGCCGCCCGCACAAACAGACGTGCCCTGGTGGCGACGCGCCCACTCCCCAAGCGTTGTCACCAGGGCCGTCGGCATTTGCTTGGCCCCATCGATCCGCCGTAGGGTAGTGCCCTGCATGGGCCCATACACGCACAGCCCTGAGGGGATCACCCAGTAGCTCTCCGTGTCCACGTCCTGCAGGACCGGGAACCCGCGTACCGTCCCTCCCGACGAGCAGAACGTGAAGTAACGAGGCGTCCCGTCCGGCATCCGATAGCCACGGGCGAACGCATGGACCTTCGACCGGACCGTGTCATACACCAACAGGTACGCCACGTTTCCGACGCGCTCGTTCACGATGGGGGTGCGCCGCAGCATGGCGTACGGATAGGCCAGCGCGTACGTCCGGTGCCGCTCCCAAGTGATGATACCGAACACGCGCTCGCGAGGTGCCACCCGCGACCCTTCGGGAGACGCGAGGCGGCAGTTACGGATTGCGGGCGGTTGTCCCGGTTCCCCGGGCTGGTACCCCAATACGCGAAGTTCCTCAGACACGTCTGGGTCGTCGAACAAAGACCGTGGACCGCTGGTTGTGGAAGGGCGTGTCCGTTCCTCCAGTTCCCGCAACTTGGATGTAGATGCCTCGTGGTCGAACTTCAACCCACGGCGAGCGAGGGCCCGCTTGATCGGAACCCGCAACCGAGCGACCTCGGGCCAGCAGGGGTGCTGTCGAACCTCATGCAGCCACTTAGGATCGTCCTCAAGCTCGATCAGCACCTCGATCGGGAACTGGTGCCACTGCCACAGCCGCCGCCATATCAGGTCGTTGATGCAGGGCCCCTGGAACCGATCGTTGGATTCGCGAATGAGGGCGCGCACTATACCGGCCACGTCCACACTGACGGGGGGCTCATCGGACTGGAGGAGGAACAGAGCGGCCTCGTCGTGGCCGCCGTGCACCAGAATCCAGAGTTCTGGATCGACGTCAGGCATCGGCATCTCCGTACACGTAGGACCTCATCCGGGCTACCAGTTCCCCGAACGCGAAGTCGGCTACGTACCCTTTGGTCCCCTCAGGGAAGCCAACTTTCCGAGGATTCTGGTGCTTAGGGACAGTCCCCTCACCGATAAACCTGTGCAGTTCGGCGGGAGCATCGGATGGG
>Ga0180430_10004708_pt1 | contig 11473 bp, 2 predicted proteins | sample SS_ome_9_FD_132999 | JGI IMG/M metagenome (GOLD analysis project Ga0180430, IMG submission 132999) | Hypersaline lake sediment archaeal communities from the Salton Sea, California, USA - SS_1_S_2 metaG | ecosystem: Environmental > Aquatic > Non-marine Saline and Alkaline > Hypersaline > Sediment... | reverse complement strand
GAACGCGGTCCGGTACATTGAATTCAGCCCATGCAAAGGTACGTTTTGGCACTTGCCCGTTTTGAGATCGTATCTTGCGGTTTGATAAACGCCCCCGCCGAGAAATCGCAGTTCATCATTTACGATTTGAAGTTCACCCTGCATACTAATGCCATTATCGACACGCTCCGAGAGCACACCGCTCGTGTCGTTCTTCCAGCGTGGCCGACCGGTTGCGACATCGAGCGCGACGACATGCGTGCCGTCGTAATGCGTAAACCCGGCGGCAGCGTAGACCGTTCCGTTGCGAACAACCACACCACCTGCGACGGGCCACGTCGAGATCAGGCGACTATAAACCGAGATACGGCGATCGTGGGGCGCGACGCGATAAGACCAGAGCGGTCGACCGGTCGTCGCTTCTAGTGCGTAAACACAACCGTCGGCCGAGCCGGCAAAGAGTCGACCTGCGTCAACCGCGGGTGGATAATAGATCGCGCCGCCCGTGTGATACTTCCATCGAAGTTTCCCCTTAGAGTCTACCGCCCGGATCGTACCTGCACGATCACCGTAGAAGATCATGCCATCAGCGATAATAGGAGAGGTTGGCACAACGGCAGAATCAGGTTTGCAGCTCCAATCAAGTCGGACATCCCGCGAAATCGGCGTCCAAGTCGCCGAGGTTCGCCACACATTCCCGCCCGAGGTCGGCCAATCACCCGGCCGAACGTCGAGCGGTTCGACATTCGTCGGGTCGTCTGTCATCACTTGTAGTTGCCGGGCCGTCTCAAGTCCGTCGTAAAACGGGTCGGCACTGCTTAGTGCGATATGCCCGTAGAGCGAAAGTTGACAGCCGCACATCCATGGCCCCCAATAGAGATGCCCGTCGGAGAAAATCACACCGTCCTGACAAGGCGGACGCATTGGGGCGATATGCGTTGCTCTATCGGTCGCCGTCTCAATCCGCATCGTGCCTCCGGTGGTTCGAAAGAAGACACTATCGACGCTTCCGGTCGCACGGGCGCATGCACGGCGAGTTGGAAGAGTGGCAAGGACTTTCCCCGTTTCGTAATCCAGCTTATACCCGGGCGTGCGTTGTTCTCCGGCACAATAGATCGCATCATCACGCAGTACGATTTGGAAATTGCCCCGATCACGCTGCCACAGAAGTTTTCCGTCTTCGGTTGAAGCAACAACTAGGCGAAGCCGTTGCGGGCCAGCGAAAAAGAGATATTTATCATTGCATTTGATATACGTCGAGGTCGAATATCCATTCGTATAATGCTGGGCACGTCCGTTCGGACCGATCGCGGCAATGAGGTTTTCGTCTGCGTTTTTCCACTTCACATCACCCGTTGCCGCATCGAGGCAAACAATAATCTTCTGAGGCGAGTAGAGGAAGATTCGTCCATCGCTCATGCAAACGCCACGACTGTCGATATGATCGTCTTGTCTATAACTCCAGAGCGTTTTCTTCGTTTTCAGATCGATCGCGATGATTGTTCGACCAAAACCGAAGTTTGTTTTCGGATTGGCATACTCGTGCCCCTCCCACATCCCCCACAGCCAATGTCCCATTTTGATGTTGGAAGATTGTCGCGTCGCAGGGCGAATTTCTTCGCCGCCGACCAGCGCGTAGAGCACTCCATCTTCCAGCGCCATCCATTTCCAGACCGGCCCGTCGGCATCGATATCCTCGGGCACCTCGATCTCGTCAATCACATTCCCCGACCGTGCGTCGATCACTTTGCACGACCGGTCGTCGCCCATGTACAACACATCGGGCGTCGCGATCATCGTATTGCGATGAATCATAAATCCTTCAGCTAGCGATCGTCGCCACAGGATCGTGCCATTGTACCCGTTGCAGCAGATCAGTGTATTGAGCATCGGATTCTGATTCGCCCGATGTGAGATATGGCCGAACGCTCGAAAGACGCGTCCGCCGGCAGCGACCGAGATCTCGGGCATGGGCACGAACTTGGGATCGGCAACGAACTTCGTCAGGTACGGTGCAAGAGCGAGCTGATCTGTCGACTGCGTGTTGTTATCCGCGCCATGGTAGGGATGACTCCAGTCGTCAATGCCTTCAGGCACCTGCTTATGTAGAACGGTTTCTCCTAGAATGGCGACACCTTTTGGACGCAAGACTCGCATCATTTCATTACGAGAAACATTCGACTGCTTCGGGTCGGACGCGATGACGAGGTCGACCAAATCGCTAGCAAGCGGAAGTCGCCCCGAAGCGTCACCGACATAGACGCGAGTATTGAGCATACCAGCGTCTGCAACTTCAGCTCGCGTTTGCTGCAAACGCTTGTTATCCGTCACATGTAGATAGACGATGAGTTCCGTTGTACGAGCGAGGTCAATGGCAGACTTCGCGCTCTCCGCATCGAGAACAAGAGCAACGCCGCGTGGTGAATCGAGCGACGCGACCGCAGTTTGGACCGCCGGTGAAAGGTCGGGCCTTTCCGCGGAAACGAAACGTACTGAACCGAGATGAATGAAAAGGGCCAAAACCAACAACGAAACTATCGATCGCACGCCGTCCATATTCATCCATCCTTTCGAAACGTTGCCCGTAAGTGGAATCCCATTGCGCATTGTATCCCCCCGAGACAACGGGCGTCAAGCGGGCTGGTTCCTACAGAAATCCTTTCTTTTTTGATGAAGAACGCAAAGAACGCTTGTTCACTGCCATGGATTTGATATCACAAGACCTATTTGGAGAAGTGAACGCTTGACGTTATAATAGTCTTTATCAAATTGACGGCCGACAACTTGTATGGCTGACATTAAAGGAAGCACGAAGGAAACGGAATGTACAGAATTGCCTCAATCTTAATGTTACTAATCGCCACATCGACCTGGGCGTCCGACGGACCGGTCTGCTCGTGGAATTTCGACAAATCACTTAGCGATCCCTCTGGAGCAAGCAGCGATGATTTTTCGGCATGCAGCGGAGTAGCGAGATTTGTTCACGCAGACGAACTTCCAGGTGTCGATGGTCAGGCCATCGCAATCGGTGTTCAGAAGGGCGACGCGCAATATCTTTCCGCCGCCGCATCGGCAGATACGCGAATCGGGGCGACCTATACAATCGAAGCATGGATTCATCCGACACGATTATCGAGCTCTTGGAACCGTCTCCTCCTCTGCTGGTCGAAAGAACGAGCGTATCATTTCGCAATTCATGGTCAACGTGCAAGCTTGTACCACGCTCAAGCGAATCGCAAGGAACGGACGTGCGAAGGCGGTCAGCTAAAGCCGAACTACTGGTATCACGTCGCTGCGGTTGCCCGGCAATGCGAAGAGAATCCGGCCGATAGCACGATCAAGCTTTATCTCAACGGTAATAATGTAGCGACGACCAGCTTTGACGGGACGATCAACACGTTCGAAAATAGTGCGATCGGCCTGGGCGACTCGGCCGACGGCGCGGGAAGTCACATTCGTTACAGAGGATACGTTGACGGTGTCACGATCTGGAAACGTGCACTTAGCGAAGACGAGGTCCAACAGCGATGCAAGGCCCGTGCAGATATTCTAAATAAGTCGTCATGGAGTGTGAGAATCGCCTCGATGGCTGCGACAGGGGATCGGCTTGAACTCGCGGTCGAGCTTGAACGAATCGCACGCGAAACAGATCTTGACGACGACATGATGGAAACGGCTGCCAAGTTGCTGGACGACAGCGATCCGTTCGTTCGCGCGATGGCCGAATGGGCGATCGCACGAAAAGTCGGCCGCGACAATAATCACGAGGAAGTTCGCTGGACCGAAAAGAGCGACGCCCCGTGGCTGAAGCGATGGCTAGCGATTCCGATGGAAGATCGCATCGAAATGGACTGGTGCCGTCAAGCCGTTTCGCTTGGCATTTATAACGATGCCGCAAAACTTCATGAGTCGATGCGTGAGTATTTGGACCGTGCCATTAAGATGGAAGCTAGCAGCGAGGTTCAATGGAGCCTACTCTCAGCCATCCGCAAGATGTGTCTGACCGGCGACCTTGCCGATATCCGCAATTTATGGCTTGAATGTCGCCGCATCATGCGTCGGCTCGCATTCGACCGGGCGAATCTCGATTTCGACGAAATCATTCTCTTCAACCGCTACGCAATGCACTACAAGCCGAACGTGTGCGGTGTGCATACAAGCTGGTCCTACAAGCCGGGCGGTGATCTGGTCGTTGTTTCCGGGCTAGAAGAATATCGTGAGGAGAAGTCGCTCATCCAAGGAAAGCTTGGTCCGGGACACGTACACGGAATGGATCTGTGGTTCGATGCCGATCGCGTAGCCTTTGCCTGGGCGAATCAACCCGAATGGCCACCGCGTTTCTCGACCCGTTGGCCGCGAGGAAATAACGATTGTTACTCCTTCGAGCTCCGCAACACGACCGTGCCGCCGCACCTTTACGAGCTCGACATCGAAAGCGGCGAGATCACGCAACTTACCGATCACAATTTCTGGAGCGACGTCGAGCCAACCTATTGCCCGGACGGGACGATCGCGTTTACTTCCGATCGCTCCGCGCATTCGCCTTCCTGCGACGGGCAAATGAACGACCTGACGGATCACAATCTCTACTCGATATCGGCCGACCGGAAACGAATCCGAAGGCTGACGAATCAAAAAGATATCGATATGCACCCGCACCTTTTGGACAACGGGCTGATCGCCTATCTTCGCTGGGAATATCAAGAGCGACACTTCTGGGACGTACACTCGGTTTGGACCGTGAAGCCGGACGGTACGATGTCCGACGCGTTGTTCAAGCAGCATCTGGGCGCGCCGCTCTCGGTTCGCGACGTTCGATCGGTCCCGGGCACAAGCAAGCTGGTCGCCATTGCTGCCGGTCATCACAGCTTGCCCAAAGGTCCGGTCGTGATCCTCGATCCGACGGCGGGCATCAACAACCAGGAAGGCATCCAAACGCTGACGACCGGTTCGATCCCGCAAGAGATGTCACGCTTCAAATGGGAGCGAACGTGGGATAAAACGCCGGTTAACAATGGTGGCGTGCAGGTTGCCGGCGGATACTTCATGATGCCCTACGCTCTTTCCGAGCAAGCGTTCCTCGTTTCCTACGGATACGGAAATGCGAAAGCAAGCCGCTACTGGTTCCATAAGTCGGACGTCGACTCGAACGGCCTGGGCGTCTACCTGATTGACAGCTGGGGCAACATGGAATTGATTTACCGCCATCCGATTTACTCCAGCTACGGTGTACTTCCCCACAAGAAACGAAAGCGTCCGCCGGTTCTGCCCGATATGGTCGATATGTCGAAAAACTTCGCCACATGCGTCATTCCGGACGTTTACGAAGGGATGGAATCGGTCGAACGTGGGACGATTCGATCGATTCGAATCGCCGAGGCACTCCCCTGGCCGATCGTTCCGGGCGAAGGTGTCAAACGTTGGGACCTGAGCAATCGCTGGTGTCCGGTTCGCGTGATCGGGACCGTCCCGGTCGAAGCTGACGGTTCTGCACATTTCAAGGTTCCGGTCGCCGACAACGCGTCGGTCTACTTCCAGGTGCTCGACGAAAACGAAATGGAAGTTCGCCGAATGCGATCGAGCATTTCCTTCCAGCCAGGCGAGCGTCGCGCGTGTAACGGCTGCCACGAAACGGCGGCGACCCCACCCGCGAATCAACAAGGAATCGCTGCCGGTCGTGCGCCCGACATGCCGCAACCGCCGCCCTGGGGAGCGAATCGACAGGTCGGTTTCGACGAACTGGTTCAGCCAATCTTGGACGCTCGTTGCGTCGCCTGCCACGGCAGCGAGTCACCAAAGGCGGGACTCATTTTCTCGCAGGGCCATGCATATAAAACAATCACCAGTCGAGGGCTCGTTTCCGTATCACCACGCGAAGGCGACGGAAGCATTACGGTTCCTTACCAGTACGGGTCGCACAAGAGTCGGTTCATTACACGGCTGTTGGATAAAGACTCGCCCTGCGGTCGCGATCTTGAACCTGAAGAGTGGACAACACTCGTTACATGGGTCGACGCGAACGCGCCACACCAAGGTCTAATGTGGGAAAAACGTGCCGCCGACGGACGAGGCGGCGTTTGGTCGCCATTCGATTGGAAAGATTGCTGGGCCCCACCGGCTGAAGTGCCTGCAACGGGACCGCAGATCGACCTACCGAATAACAGTTGGCGAGAGGCACTGCAAGCGACGAGTCAATAACACCATTAAGCTCCATCCGATCGAGTTCACACCATGACATATCTTCGCACTACAATTTGCACGCTTCTTGTTTTGATCAGCAGTCATGCATTCGCCGCCGAGCAGCCGAACATCATCATCATTCTGGCCGACGACCTGGGTACTTCGGACCTGGGTTGTTACGGCGGGGAAATCAATACGCCGAACATCGACGCGCTAGCAACAGGCGGCGTGCGATTTACGCAGTTCTATAATTCGGCCCGTTGCTGCCCGAGTCGCGCGTCGCTGATGACGGGGCTCTATCCGTCGCAGGCAGGGATCGGTGATTTCACGACCGGTAATCCAAGTCCTACGCGCGGTCCCGGGTATCTTGGCCGACTGAACAATCAGTGTGCGACGATCGCCGAGGTTCTCAAACCCGCCGGTTACGGCTGTTACTACGTCGGTAAGTGGCACATGCACGAGCAAACCGGTCCGATTCTGCGCGGGTTCGACGAGTTCTACGGGTACACGCGCGGACATTCACACGACCAGTACGACGCCGGTTACTACATCCGTTTACCCGAAGGTCGCAAGAAGGAAATCGACCCGCCGGCTAACGAGTACTACGCGACCGACGTCTTCAACGACTACGCGATGGAATTCATCCGCCAGGGGCAGAAAAGTGGCAAACCGTGGTTCCTGTTCCTTGGTCACTCGTCGCCCCATTTCCCTGTTCAGGCACCGGCCGAGCGAGCGGACAAGCATTTCGAAACGTATCTGCGTGGATGGGACGTGCTGCGAGAGGAACGCTACGCGAGGATGAAAGAGATCGGGCTTGTCGATGGCGATCACTGGACACTAACGCCCCGCTCGCTCGTTCCGGTCGACCGTGACGATATCGCGAACGGTTTTTCGGGACAACCGAATCCCGCATGGGAGACAATCGACGAGCCACGACGTCGCGACCTGGCCCGACGAATGGCAGTCTTCGCCGCGATGGTCGAGACCGTCGATCAGGGTGTCGGACGAATCGTCGACCATCTGAAGGAAACCGACGAGCTCGACAACACGCTAATCCTCTTCCTTAGCGATAATGGTGCGTGTTACGAATGGGGGCCATACGGATTCGATGGCACGTCGCGACGTGGCATAACGACTCTACACGAGGGCGAGAACCTGCGAAAGATCGGCGGCCACGGCACGCATCATTCGTATGGCAGCGGTTGGGCGAACCTGGGCAACACACCTTTGCGGCTCTACAAACACTTCACGCATGAGGGTGGCATTAGCACACCCTTTATTGCACATTGGCCCGAAGGATTTGCCCCGTCCGACAAGTGGATTCGCCAGCCCGCGCACGTAATGGATGTCATGCCCACAATCGTCGAGGCCGCCGGCGCGGTATACCCGAAATCGTTGGGAGATAATAAAGTCCTACCAATGGAGGGTGAAAGTCTATTGTCGGTCATCCGCGGCGGCAAACTCCCCGAGCGAGCGATCGGATTCGATCACCAAGGTGCCCGCGCGCTACGTCGAGGCGATTGGAAGCTTGTCTGGGGAAAACGAATGCCCCACGAAATCAGGTACGAACTCTACAACTTGGCGGAAGATCGCTGCGAAACAAATGATCTGGCGAATAAATTCCCCGAGCGCCGCGACGCGATGATCGCCGAGTGGGAAGCATGGGCACGCCGCGTTGACGTTATTTGGGAAAATCCCAATCGGCAAGAGCCTCGGCCTCGGCAGGACTCGCCTATAATCGTCAATCTTCCCCTTACAATCAAGGGGGAAGTGAAACCAAAATCGACGAAGGGAGTAATCGTCGCACAAGGTGGTCGCGAATATGGTTTCGCCGTTCATCTAATTGAAGGCCGACTCGCTTTCGACGTTCGCATTCGCGAAAAAGCGACACGAATCATCGCAACGTCCGAGGTGCCAAGTGAATTCCGTTTTAAGGCAACGCTCGACGCGAAATCGATGACATTGTCGATCGACGACAAAGAAGTCGCCCGAGGCGAATCCGCAGGCCTGATCCCCGTCCAACCTCAGGACCCGCTCAACATCGGTTACGACGAGCTAACCTCGGCGGGCAATTACGATCCGCCAAACCGCTTAACCGGTGAAATCCTCTCCGTGGAAATTGACACAGGGAAGAAGAAATATAGCTTCAAGGGAAAGTAAACAACCCAATATTCCAAAGCGAGGTATGCAATGCGATTTGCCCGAATGCCCCATGAATTCCTTCTGGTCGTCGTATTAATATCCAGTTTTACAACGAACAAGACTCACGCGGAAACACTCGTTTTCGATCAGCCTGAAACAGCGGGAATTTGCGGATATCGGTCGCTTTGGGATGTGCCCGTGACTACCTCGGCCGATGGCGTGCGGCAGGTGTTGGATAAAGAAATAACCGACCGTGGTGGCGTGGCGCCGTTCATGCCCTCCTCGCGACTTATCAAACCGAGCGAAAAGGAAACGGAAGATTCAGTTCCGGCTTATCAGCCAGCCGCGCTGGCGTTCGATGCGATTCATCGAAGTTTGCTCGTGCGATTTCCTAACGCGGCAGAGAAAATCGCGGCTGCAGTTAATAAAGGTCAACGAATTACCAAGGTCGAACTCGCACTGCCCTACATCGATGAAGAACTTTGGCCCGAAGGTTCGACCGGCGGCGTTTTCCCCGAAGAAGGTGGCGGATATGTTTACCGGATGAATTGGGGAATCGACAAAATGTACCGAAAGGTACGCCCGACGTGGCATGCCGTCGCCTGGGCGATTCGCAAACCTTGGACCGCCGATCCGGAAATCGGTCCGACGTACAATGCCTATATCGATGGTGCGGGGTATTGGACGCGGTTCGGTGCGGCGGATACCGACGCTGACCGCCACGAAACGCGATTCGGTCCGACACCGGTGAATCACGAGAATACCCAAGGGCGAATGGACGTGACCGCGTCGCTGGTCGACGAGCAGTTCGGCGCGACGCTTGCCGATCGTTTACGTCGACTTGCCGATTGCGGATTCCTGCTCCGCAAGTGGGAAACGTACGATCATCGTTTTTATATCAGCGCGTACGAATGGGCAACCTGCACCGGTCCGCGTGCAATCGTCATCGACACGCCACGTCTTATCGTTACGCTCGAAGTGGATCGCGACGCACCTCGCGCGACGAATCTTTCGCCGGCTGTCGATGTGCGAAAGCTTGCCGAGCAGCTAGCCGACAAACGCGACGGTCGTCCCACAGCTGTTATGCCATCCGGCGATCAGCTTCGGCGACTCGCCACACAGTTCGAAGCACGCAAACCTTCTTGGATGCCCGACTGGCAATGGCAACGAACGTGTGAGCTACTCGAAGCAGAAGTCGGCGATGGCTCGACCGGCGATCCGTTCTGGTATCAGTTCGTCCCGCAGCATGAGATGAATAAATGTAGAACCCGATATAAAGACGAAGCAACCAGCGAATGGAAGTATACCGAACCCGATCCGGCGAAGGTTTACGAAAAGTGGATCGACAGCATGCTCTGCAAACCTTACCGAGGTTGGCACGGATTCGAAGCTGCGCGTGTTTTCCTCCCCTGGTTCGTTTATCGCGACGCAATGCCCGAGCCGTGTCAGCAGTGGTATCTCGACTATTGGCGAGCATGGCTGATGCCCGACCGCGAGACAGCACCGATCGATCAGCAGCGAAATCATCTTTTTGTCGACGGCCCGCTAATCCATCCAATGGCGGACGATCCACGCGTCGGCCCACCCGAGGCGAAGATGCCCGACCCGGCCGCTGGCCGATTCGACTCCTATTATGCAGCAACCGGCGATTGGCGAGGCAATAAAAGCTTCTATCGCGCCGGCTTCAACTATTGCATTAGCACAACAAACTTCAACAACACCGCGTCGATGGGTGCGCTGTTGGGCGGATCAATCATCGACTCGCCTAGGGCAATCGCGGACGGGCGACACGGGCAGATGAATTATCCACTGAAGCTCTGGACCTGGTACGACGGGAGCACGCAGGAAGATATCGACCATTACTACTTCGCAATCACGCTGACAGCCCAGAAGATGATCGCCGATTTCGGACCCGAACATCTTGACCGCATGATCGGTCGTTCGATGCTGACCAAAACGATCAACTTGCTAACCGATGCCTATCACCCTGGCCTGCATCGCTTTATCGCTGGAAGCAGTCGGACAGCAACCGAACACCTGCTTGTTACGCAAGACGGGCTCTATCACGCGCTGCATACGCTAAGTCCGCGCGGAGTGCTCCGTGATCTGGACAATCCGCAAGTCGCACACGATCTGCCGACCATCGGGCAAGACGTTCGCCCGGCGCATATTGCCCGACAGACCGTCGCCGGCCCGTGGGCTCCGGAGTGGACATCACACCTGATCGACGACAAACCGATACCTTTTACTGTCAAGTCTTCCTACAAACAATGGGGCGGACACGAAGCGATTCCGCTGACTCGCACGCACTATCTGGGCCGACACTACGGGCTTTATAGCATTAGCGGACAGAACGGAAATATTCCGATCATGGCTCATTGGCGTCGATCGTCGGGCGATGTTCGCCGAATGCAGGATGTGGGCACGATGCTTGTAAGGTATGGAATCAATCGGACACGAATGGTCAACGATGCTGGCGGATGGATCGCTCCGCGGGGTAATCAGGCGACGCTCCAAAACAATGGTAAAATGATTGTCGCAACAAGTCCTTACGGATACGGCAAATGGCTCAATGAAAACACCGATGTCCAGAGTCTGCAAAGTACGATCGCTCTGTACAACTTCCAAGAGCCGGAACCGTCATGGGAAATCTATGTCGACAGCCGACGTATCGAATCGCTGCCTCACAAAGCACGTGCTTCGCAGCGAATAACAATCCGCGATGGTTTAAGCTATATCGGCGTTATTCCGCTGCCGGCGACGAATCTCGGCCGAAAGGATGAGATCGTGCTGCGTGCAGGCGAACCGCAAACTTATTATAACAAACACACCGTTACGGCCGCGCTTTGTATCGACAACGTCAATCTGCAATCGGACATACCGCTGGAAAAGAAGGCGGACTGGCAGCGTATCGATCGCGCATATGGCGGGTTTGTTATCGAAATGGCCGATGCGACGGAGTATCGCTCTTTCACCGACTTCCAGCGTCACATTGCGCAAACAAAGCTTGTAGCGCAATACGACTCTGACGAATCGGTACATGAAGTAACCTACAAAAGCGGTGATGACATTTTGGAGCTTGGTGCGAAAACGACTTATGATGACGGGCAAACTCTGGACCTGCTTTTCACAAAGCGACAAATCGACGGTCAGTCGCCTGACCTTCCCTTAG
>Ga0180430_10004706_pt1 | contig 11474 bp, 11 predicted proteins | sample SS_ome_9_FD_132999 | JGI IMG/M metagenome (GOLD analysis project Ga0180430, IMG submission 132999) | Hypersaline lake sediment archaeal communities from the Salton Sea, California, USA - SS_1_S_2 metaG | ecosystem: Environmental > Aquatic > Non-marine Saline and Alkaline > Hypersaline >... | reverse complement strand
GTTGAAGGATTGGGATGAGTTTGACAAAATTGTCATTGCTGACCTCATATTTGGGATCCTCTTCGGTGCCGGCTGCGGCTTGAATGCGCGGGAAGGAAATGGTGTGAGGCCCGATATTGTAAACGGCCTCAAAATGATTGGTGTGGCGAACCAGCGCCATGACCTCGTATTTCCAGTCGTACAAACCGAAGAGCGCTCCGATACCAAGATCGTCAATACCGCCTTCCATGGCACGGTCCAAAGATGTTAAACGCCATTCGAAATTGCTTTTTGGCCCGGAAGGATGATAGTGTTTATAGGACTCGGGATGATAGGTCTCCTGAAAGACCTGGTAGGTGCCGATACCGGCTTCCTTGACTTTGGCAAAGCCTTCGATATCCAGAGGCGCGGCATTGATGTTAACGCGGCGGATCTCACCTTTTCCTTTTTTGACCCGATAAACCGTCTTTACGGTATCTGCAATGAATTCGGCATTGTAATCGGGATGTTCGCCGTAAACGAGTATCAGCCTTTTTTGACCGTTATCTTCGAGGGCTTCAACTTCCCGGATCATTTGTTCATCACTCAGTGTTGTGCGTATCTGGTCCGTATTTGCAACACGAAAGCCGCAATAGCGACAGTTATTGACACACTTGTTCCCTATATACAAAGGAGCGAACAGAACAATACGGTTGCCGTAGATACGTTCTTTGAGGGTACGGGCACCGGCTTTGATCTCGTTGATCAGTTCGGGGTCGTCGGCATTGAGTAAGTCTGCGGTCTCTTCAAGGGAGAGACGTTCCTTGCTGAGCGACTTGTTGATGATCTTCCGCACCTGTTCCGCTGAGGCTTTCGGACGATTTAGCATATCCTGTATTTCGTCGGGGTCGATGAAAGGTTTCATCGCTTCATCGGGTATGCGGTATGTCTGCGGTTTAAACTTCATGTTACTCCTTGTTTAAGCGAACGCAAATGTTACAATTTCTTTTGACTAAAGTCCAATTAATTCTATGTGTTTTGATTTAAAGTTTGTTTCAATCTGGAGTCGGGAGTCTGGGGTCGGAAGTGGAGAAGAGGTGAGGAGGGGAAGAGGGGAAGAGGTGAGGAGGAGAGGAGGAGAGGAGGAGATGGGGAACTTCAAATCATGTCAAAAATCTCAAATCTTCTTTTGCCTTTTTACTTTTGCCCTTTGCCTTGTTTTGGACACCGTCCTAAACGAAACAACCCCTCATGATTTGGGATGAGGGGTCACTTCGGGTTAATAGAAAAGAAGTTTATTTGTTTTGTTCAGCCAGGGCCGGGAGAACCTTTTCCTCAACATATTGAAGCAGGTCTCTGGGTGCGATCGGTTTGTCAAGATAGTCGTCCGCATTGATCCAGCTCTTTTCTTCCTTTGTTTGTGTTGAGAAGCGATAACCGGTCTCATGGCCTGTGGACGTAAAGATCACCACCCAACGTTTTTCCCGACCGGGTTGACGTCCCATCCAGTGACAGAGGACAAAACCGCTGTCGAAATGTTCCATGACCAGGTCGCAGAATACAACATCGGGATTGAAATCCGGAAAGATCTCTTTTGCTTCCGTGGTATTGTACGCCGCTTTAACATCATACCCGTTCTGCTGGAGATAGGGTTGATACATATCGATCAGATCGGGATCATCATCGATTAATAAGATTTTCTTGCTCATGCTATCATCCTTTCGGGTTTATATTGCTTCTCTTTTGAAGAAATGCGTGTGTAAGAGTTCATGTGATTTATGACCGCCGGGCTTACCCAGGTAGTTGTCGTACAACCTCTTGATGGAGTCGTTATAATGTGAACAGCGTTTGGGCAGAGAACGGTCGACTTCGTAAATGGCTTCCATCCGTTTTTTTATCTTTTCGGGGCTTTGAGGAAGCGGCTGGCCACCACCGTTGATACAACCGCCGGGACAGGCCATCACTTCGATGAAATGGAATTCCGATTTGCCGTTCTTTACATCTTCCAGGAATTTGTCAATATTGTGCAATCCGGATACGGCGGCGATCTTCAGGGTCGCGTTGCCGATCTTGATGCTGGATTCCTTGACACCTTCCAATCCGCGGACGGACGTGAAATCGATGCGGTCCATATCTTTTCCCGTGATCAGATAATGGGCGGTGCGAAGCGCAGCTTCCATCACACCACCGGATGCGCCGAAGATGGCGCCGGCACCTGTTGATTCACCCAGAGGATCATCAAAGCCTTCTTCCGGCAGGCGGGTAAAATCGATACCCGCAATGCGCATCATCCGGGCGAATTCCCGGGTTGAGAGCACAACGTCCACATCAGGCGCTTTGTGAGTTACCGATAATTCGGGACGCCCTGCTTCGAACTTCTTCGCCGTACACGGCATAATGGAGAGAACAAATATCTTATCGGGATCGATCTCTTTTTTCTTGGCGTAATATGATTTGATCATCGCACCCTGCATGCCCTGAGGGGATTTACAGGTTGAGATGTTTTCAAATACTTCAGGGTAGAAGTGTTCTACATATTTTACCCATCCCGGTGAACAGGATGTGAACATGGGAAGCTTGCCGCCGTTTTTGATACGATCGATCAGTTCGCTGGCCTCTTCCATGATGGTCAGATCGGCAGCGAAGTTCGTGTCGAATACTTCGTCAACCCCAATGCGGCGTAAAGCTGCGGGGATCTTGCCGGTATTGATGGTTCCGGGAGGCATGCCGAATTCTTCACCGATGGCGACGCGAACAGCCGGCGCTACCTGCGCGACCACATGGATATCGGGATCGTTGATAGCTTCCCAGGCTTTTTTAAGATATGATTTTTCACGAAGCGCGCCGACCGGACACGCGGTGATACACTGACCGCAGTATACACAAGCGGTGGTGTTCAGTGAGCGGTCCATGGCGGGAGCGACATTCGAATAGAAACCGCGATCGACAAAATCGATGGCGCCGACGTTCTGAACTTCGTGGCACATGCGAACGCAACGTCCGCAAAGGATACATTTATCGGGGTCGCGTTCAACGGCTGGTGACGCAAGGTCCAGTTTGCCGCTGCGTTTTTCACCCACGTAACGGAATGAACGCACGCCGTATTCGGCGGCCAGGTCCTGAAGATCGCAATTGCCGTTGCGAACACAGACCAGGCAGTCTTGCGGATGGTTGGCGATCAGCAGCTCGATAATGGATTTTCTGGCGCGGCGGACTTTTTTGGAATTCGTCAGCACTTCCATGCCTTCCGCGACAGGGTAAGCGCATGAGGGAACCATATGCCCGTTGCCGAGCTCGACGATACACACACGGCAAGCACCGGTAGGACTGAGGTCGGCCAGATAACAAAGTGTCGGGATCTTGATACCCTCTCGATTGGCCACTTGAAGGATGGTCTCACCGGGGTTCGCCCAATATGTATTGTTGTTGATCTTAATATTCATGTTTTCCTCTTTCCTTTCTTATTGCGCTATGATCGCATCGAAACGACAGTTGAGTTCACACTGACCGCAATGCGTACAGGCATCCTGGTCAATGACGTGGACTTCTTTACGTTCGCCGCTGATACAATTGACAGGGCAACGCTGTGCACAAAGCGTACAACCGATACATTTCTCTTCATCAACCGTGTACGTAAGCATTTGACGGCAGGCTTTTGAAGGACAGGTGCGGTCGTAGAGATGAGCTTCATATTCGTCCCGGAAATAACGAAGGGTAGAGATAACCGGGTTAGCGGCCGTTTGTCCCAACCCGCAAAGCGATGTATCTTTGATCACGTCAGCCAGGCGTTCAAGATAGAGCATGCCCTGGAATCGCATCAATGAGTCGATCTCGGTCTCCTCTTCACGATAGCTTTTGGTGATCCGCTCAAGGATCTCGAGGAGACGTTTCGTCCCTTCACGACAGGGGATGCATTTCCCGCAGGATTCCGAGGTAATAAAGGTCATGAAGTACTTTGCCAGATCGACCATACAGGTTGATTCGTCCATGACCACCAACCCGCCGGAACCCATCATGGCACCGATGTCTTTGAGGTTCTCATAATCGATCTTTGTATCGAGGAACTGCTCCGGAAGGGCGCCGCCGGAAGGGCCGCCGATCTGAACAGCTTTAAAATTCTTACCGTCGGCAATACCGCCGCCGCAGTCGAACACAACTTCACGAATGGTGGTCCCCATGGGGACTTCCACCAGTCCGGTATTCACGACCTTTCCGGACAGGGCAAAGACTTTCGTTCCCTTTGATGAATCGGTGCCGATAGATGAGTACCAATCGGCGCCTTTGCTGAAGATGACCGGGACGTTCGAAAACGTTTCGACATTGTTAATGATGGTCGGTTTGCCGAAGAGTCCGGATACGGCAGGAAAAGGAGGACGGGGACGCGGCATACCGCGCTTACCTTCGATGGAGTGGATCAACGCCGTTTCTTCACCGCAAACAAAAGCGCCGGCACCTTTTTTGATCTTCAGTTCAAAGGTGAAACCGCTGTTCAGGATGTTCTTGCCGAGCAACCCGTAGGCTGTGGCGGATGCAATGGTCTTTTCAAGACGTTCGATCGCCAGCGGGTATTCTGCGCGGCAGTAAATATACCCTTTTGAAGCGCCGATAGCGTAAGCGGCAATGGCCATGCCCTCAACAACCTTGTGAGGATCGCCTTCAAGCACTGCACGGTCCATGAATGCACCCGGGTCGCCTTCATCGGCGTTACAGATAAGGTATTTTTGTTCGTTATCCTGGTTGTAGGCAAATTCCCACTTTCTGCCTGCAAGGAAACCCCCGCCGCCACGTCCGCGAAGGCCGGCTTTTTTTGTATCTTCTATCACATCCAGCGGCGATTTTTCTTTCAGAACGCTTGAAAGCGCACCGTAGCCGCCACGTGCCAGATATTGATCGATATTTTCAGGGTCGATAACGCCGCAATTGTCAAGCACCACCTTTTGCTGAAGCTTAAAGAAGGGGATCTCGCTAAGCATGGGGATGTCGGGCCAGATCGATGGGTCCGCATCGGCATATTTGCCGAGAGCTTTCTGGATGACGGGTTCTTTGTTGATGATGGTTCGTTCAATAATCGTATCAACGTTATCGGGCGTGACACGTTTATATGAGATGCGGGGGAAGCCGGGGACCTTAACATCCACAATGACCTCTTCAGCGCAAAAACCGACGCATCCGACTTTGATAAGATCGGCATCGATCTCGTATTTTTTCAATTCCTGTTTGAACATGTCGTAAACGGCCTGGGCACCGTTGGCAAGTCCGCAAGTTCCCATTCCCACAAGAATAACCGGTTTGTCGGCCTTTTCAAGGGAAAGTTGCAGTTTCATAGCCGCGATCTGATCGGGAGTTACACCCTCTTTGCTCGCGTCATAAGATCCGCCGATAACGTCAACGAATTTCTCGGCAGGGACCTTGGTCGATAAAATGTCTTTAAATGTATTCATGTTCACCCGCCTAGTCTTTCTTTTGATATTCTTTGATCAGTTTGTAGACCGATTTGCTGGTTAGGCCGCCGTAGTACTTGTCATCGATGACAATGACAGGAGCAATTGAGCAGGCGCCGATACATGCAACGGTTTCAATGGTGAACTTAAGATCTTTGGTCGTTTCACCGGCTGAAATACCCAACTCAGTTTCAAGGATATTTAAAATATCCAAAGAACCCTTTACGTGACAAGCGGTTCCGCGGCACACACGGATAACATGCTTGCCAAGAGGAGTGAGTCGGAACTGGTTGTAGAAAGTGGCAACACCGTAAACTCGGCTTGTCGGCACACCCAGGTGCTTGGCTACCCGGATAATATCATCTTCCGGAAGGTAGCCGTAAACACCCTGAACATCCTGCAACATGGCGATCATATTCTCAGGCATGTTCTTCGGGTATTTTTTGTAGATCTCTTCTGATTTCATTTAACTCCCTTTTTCATGGAATATTTCCCTTTCTCAGCCGATTATAAACAATATTGATGCACAATGCAAGTATATTATATACTTTTTTTCACATAAAAAATCCATGGGTTTGGATTCGTTCGAAAACGATGAGCGTAACCCCAAGTTTATCGAGGGCTTAAACAGGGGAGCCCGGTATGAAAATGTGATATTTTGTTTAAGGTTTATAGTTTAACGTTTAATTCTTCAACCCCTCTGGGGTTGCTAGTTTATATGGTACCCGCGTATATTCTTCTTGGATCCCTTCGGGATCCTTAATTGCAGCCATAAATATTGAAGTTTTACAAGAGGACCCTAAAAGGGTCCAAGAAGAATATAGCTCGTATTTCACCTCATTTCGTACAACCCCGGAGGGGTTGAAGAAGTTAATTGTATTTCAAGATCATTATCTCATGAATAGATCTCTCCCTCCTTCGCACAAGGCTTCGGAGGGCAGGCCGCATAAAGGCTTTAAATCTATGTTTACCCGACATAGCACAGCCTACGTAGCCGAAGCTACTTCGGCGTAGTATGCCTTTAGCGTCGTCGGGGTCGAGATGACAGCCACCTTTGTATTTCATTGTTCGCTATTTACTTCGATTATTCGAATGCTCGAATGTTCGATGCCTGCCCTTCCGAAGTTCCGAAGCATTTCGGAACGTAGGAGGGTTCATTATTCAATAGAATCCCTTGCAATGGCACAAACCAACCGCCGCATAATCGTTAATCTCCTTGATATTTCCCATTTAATTAATTAATCTATGTCGTTATTTAAAACCTAGGAGAAAATAATATGTTATCAATCGTATTACAAGCGGCAAACCAGGCTGCGGAAGGTGCACAGACCGGCCGTGGTTTAATGAGTTTTTTACCTTTCATTCTTATCATCGTTGTCCTCTGGTTCCTGATGATCATGCCTCAGCGCAAACGTCAGAAAGAAACCCAGAAAATGCTCAGCGAATTACAACCAAAAGATAAAGTCGTCACCATCGGTGGTATCATCGGTACCGTTGTTAAGGTCAAAGGCGATTCAGTTGTATTGAAACTGGGTAAAGAGACCGAAATGGAAGTTCGTAAGAACGCCATTGCTTCCAAGATCACCAAAGACGGTGAAGAAGCAAAGCCCGCTGCAAAATAACACATTCATTGAGCCCGCTACGGCGGGCTCTTTTTCGCTATTCACATGATCATGCCCATTTACATTTACGGATCCCCTGTCCTGAGAGGGAAAATGCCCGAATTATCCTCGCACGAGGAAGCACATCCCTATATCGTTGACATGATCGAAACGATGTACGATGACGACGGTATCGGTCTGTCCGCCAATCAGGTGGGGCTAAGAATGCGGTTTTTCACAATCGGTATGAACGCCTTTGAAGACGGACGCGGAGATTCCGTTTTTATCAATCCCGAGATACTGGAATCGTCCGATGAGCTTTGGGATTACGAAGAAGGCTGTTTGTCCGTACCCGGCATTCGCGAAATGGTCACCCGTCCCAGAACCATTAAGGTTCAATATCTGGATGACCGAGGCCGGGAACATGTGGAAGTCCTTACCGATCTTGCCGCCCGCGTTTTCCAGCACGAATTGGATCACCTCAACGGGATCTTTTTCGTTGACCGTATCTCCCCGGTACGGCGCACACTGAATAAGAAGAAATTGAAAGCTCTGGCGGATTCGCATAAATAAATTTTTCAACAAACACTAAACACACCCGTCATCCTGAACTTGTTTCAGGATCGCTTCGTAATTACGATTTGCTGTTCTTTTTTGGGTGTATAATTAATTCGGAATTTTATAACAGCGATATTTCGCTACTCAACTCTTCGGTTTGAAGAATACGGGTCACGTGAGACAGCTCTCGGCTGTAATTGATCTGATCCTGAAACAAGTTCAAGATGACGCGTTTATTTGGTCAACCCATCGACAGGCTCAGGGTTGGGAGAGATCGGGGGCATTCCTTTCCCGGGGTTTCACCCCGGGTTATTACTATGTTACACCCCTCCACAAGGTCGGGGTTTTATAGAGACGCAAGATGTTGCATCTCTATACACATTTTATTAATTCTTGGTGAGCAATTAATAAATCTCTATCTTTGTACACTAAACAAGGATTACAAATGAAAATCATTTTTATGGGCACTCCCGAATTCGCGGTTCTTGTATAATAAAAAAATATACATTATCTTATTGTGGACGAATAATGAACAAGGATTAACGGTATTCGAAGTGTGAAGACTTCGAAGATTGAACAAGGATTAACGGTATTCGAAGTAAGAAGACTTCGAAGATTGAACAAGGATTAACGGTATTCGATATTCGAAGACTTCGCATAACATATATCGGTGTCCCTTGTTCGGATATCAAATGACATAACATCGAGGGGGACTCGTATGAAAAGATTCGATCTGGAAGAACGATTGATTTTGTTCTCAACATTGATTATTGAAATTGTGAAAGTAATGCCAAAAAACAAGATTGGAAATCACTTATCCGGTCAATTAGTCAGATCAGGTACATCTGTTTCATTGAATTATGGTGAAGCTCAAAGCGGAGAATCAAGAAGAGATTTTATTCATAAGATCAAAATTGTACTTAAAGAGCTTCGTGAAACATTCGCATGTTTGAAGATCATAAAAGGATCTCATTTGATAGAAGATGATGCTCAAATTGAAAAGGCATTAATTGAAAATAATGAATTGATCTCAATTTTCGTAAAGAGTGTTGAAACCGCTCAAAGAAATGATGAGAACGAAAGGAAGAAATAACCAACAAGGATTAACGGTATTCGATTTACGAAGATATAGAAGATTGAACAAGGATTAACGTTATTCGATATTCGAAGACTGCGAAGATTGAACAAGGATTAACATTATTTGATATTCGAAGACTTCGCATAACACATATCGGTGTCCCTTGTTCGGAAATCAAACAGGATCAATATGAAAATCATTTTTATGGGCACGCCCGAATTCGCGGTTCCGGCTTTGGATGCTCTGGTGGCTTCCCACCACGAGGTTCTCGCCGTTGTCACTGCTCCCGATAAGCCCAAGGGCAGGGGACAGACCATGGATATGTCCGATGTAAAAAAACGCGCGCTGGAATTGGAACTGCCCGTACTTCAACCGGTGACATTAAAGGATCCTGATTTTATCAGATCACTAAAAACCTATGCCCCTGATATACTTGTGGTGGTCGCCTTCCGTATTTTGCCGCCGGAGGTCTATGAATTGCCGAAATACGGTGCAGTCAATGCTCACGCATCCCTGCTTCCGAAATACCGTGGAGCGGCTCCGATCCACTGGGCGGTGTATCATGGGGAAAAAGAGACGGGTGTAACGGTCTTTCAGATCGATAAAAAAGTCGATACCGGCAAGATCATCCTTCAGGAGACAATCGATATACAGGACGAGGACACAACCGGAAAACTCTATGATGTGTTAAAGACAATATCGGCGGATGCCTTGTTGAAAGCGTTGGATATGCTTGAAAACGATAAGGTAGACTACCTGCCCCAGGATGATTCGCTGGCTACACCCGCACCAAAGGTAACGCCCGATACCGGAAAGCTGGATTTTCATTTATCCTGTGAAGAACTTGCCCGGTCCATACGGGCTTTTTCGCCCTGGCCGGGATCCTATTTCATGCTGAACGGTCAACGTATCAAGGTTTTCAAGGCCGATATTGAACAACATCCCGGCACTCAGCCGGGCATGGTCGAAATTCTCTCCAAAAAACAATTTGCCATTCATTGCAAGGACGGCCGCTTCCTGCCCAAGGAATTGCAGTCACCGGGAAAGAGGCGAATGGATGTTAAGGATTGGTTGAATGGAGTGGATATAAAGACAATCGCAAAAGTCGGTGATTGAACATCACGTTTATGGCACTTACAATCTCCCCATTTTCTTTAGGGATCGGTATTTTAAAAAATACATCCGGATCATATTGACAAATCTATCCTGATCTTGAAATTTATCGGCATAATCTTTGAAGAGTTTATTGCCGGTGATCCCATAGAGTAAATTCAGCTGTGTGACATGCAGACGCTGGTAGTTGATCGTTGAAGGATCAACCTCGGGATGCCATTCCGCTTTACAAAGATTGTATCGCGACCAGAATCCAAGATCATATTTCGGAAGAACATGTATCAGAGTTTGGATGCCTTCGTCAAATAGTTTTTTGGCAAGCTCATTCTCGGGGAAAACCCGGACAAAATCACGTAACCCGCACAGGGAAAAGATCATACCGTTGAGGACCATTGTCGGAACCGTCGATGTGTACTCCTCGTAGAACGGGCCCCATTCGGTAAATGAGGTTACACCACCTTGATCTGATGATATTGTAAACGGTTTCAATGCTTTTTCTGCCAGTTCGGCATATTTTTTATCCTTGGTTAATTGATACCCGCGCAGCAGAATATTGATTCCCCTGGCTTGAGAAAAAGCGGATGCCCATGGTCCTTCATTTTTATACTGTGGCAAGGCGACGTCCGTCATCCATCTGGCGCCGAATTCATCGCTTATCTCGGCATGTTCATAGAACCAGTTCACAAATTTCATGAAGCGCTGTTTATCCCGGTCAGACCCCGTCTCCAGGAAGGTATGAAACACGGATAAGCCCATTTGTCCGATAGAGATGGGAAAGTAAACATAGTCTTTATCGCTGACATCAATATAGGTTTTATTGACGGGGATACCGTTTTCATCGAATTTCTTGATCAGCGGTTGGTCTTTGCCTTGAGAGATCCTGTCTTCCTTGAACAAGAAATAATAATACCCCAATACGTTCGAGCTGACATCATCGGCCAATTTATAGCTTTTTGAGGGTTTATTCAGATCACCCCAAAGTTTTTTCAGCATGAAGATCGTTTTTTTCAATTTTGCCATAGGTAGTATTAAATGGTTTATGTGATCTTAACCAATTTTTCCGTTTCGGTCTTGCCGCAATTGAACAATGCGTCAATAATGGACAGATTCGGAATAAACTCTCCGTACAGTTGCGGATATTCACCGGCTGTGAATTCCTGATAGTTCAAAGCGATGCCATTTTTGTTCATCAAGGCTTCATCATTATACTTTTTTGCGCCTTTTCCCGATAAATACATGTCGGCGTCGCAATAGGTGCACAACCCGATGATCAGGTCATTTTTATGACCCAGATCTTGCTCTTTCCTGATCTCTGACAATCGTTTTACTTCCGTATCGATAGATAATTCTTCGACAATAAAATGAATGAAATCCATGTTCATTTTGCAGAAGTTGTCCGCCTGAGTGAACAAGGTTTCCAGGTAAGGATAATATTCAGAAAAATAGGGGGCTTTAGCATAATTCCGTTGCAGGGTCTTCAATGCCTTTCTTGACCACTTGTCATCCGCAAATTTTACCTCAGTATAAATCGCTTTGCCATCTTTCTCTTTAGGTAAAGAAACGGGAATAACAAGCTCAAGCGCTCCCTGGGCGGTTTTGATCTTATTCCGGTTCGCAACGCTTTTTCCCTGCGGATATTGCACATCATCCAATATGACGAACACATCGGATCTTGCGATCTTGTTGAAATAACCGATCCAGGGGATAAAATTGGGTTGATGGATT
>Ga0180430_10004705_pt1 | contig 11474 bp, 10 predicted proteins | sample SS_ome_9_FD_132999 | JGI IMG/M metagenome (GOLD analysis project Ga0180430, IMG submission 132999) | Hypersaline lake sediment archaeal communities from the Salton Sea, California, USA - SS_1_S_2 metaG | ecosystem: Environmental > Aquatic > Non-marine Saline and Alkaline > Hypersaline >... | reverse complement strand
CCAGCCGGCGGGATTTACCCCGGATCATGCCCGCGGCCACGGTAGTGTTGGTGTAAGAGTCAATCAGAATGAAGCCGCCGGTGCCCCGATTCAGTTGGTAGCGGTCGTAAAACAGGGGCTGGGTGGTAGTCAGTTGCATGCGGCCGATTTCGTTCAGGGCCAGGCTGTCGGCCGGTTCCCGGTTCATGGTGTCCACATCAATTTTGTAATTCAGTTCGGCCACAAAAGCCTTGACCCGGCGGGTGGTGTGTTGCAGCCAGTAGCTGCCCTCCGGGTTCAGCGGCGTTTCGCTCATCCAGCAGACTGTGGCGTCGAGTTGGTTACTTTTTTGGGGCAGGTTGCGAGCCCGCACCAGCATATCGCCCCGGCTGATGTCTATTTCATCCTCCAGAGTCAGCGCCACCGAATCGCCCATCATTGCTTCCGGCAAATTACCATCAAAGGCGGTAATCGTTTTGACCCGGCTGCTCAGGCCGGAGGGCAGGGCCACCACTTCTTCGCCCGGGGTAATCCGCCCGGAGACGATTTGCCCGGCAAAGCCCCGAAAATCCTGATTGGGCCGGATGACGTATTGCACCGGAAAACGGAAGTCGACCAGATTGCGGCTGGCCCCCACGTTCACATTTTCCAGATGATGCAACAGGGTCGACCCGTCGTACCAGGGCATCCGCTCGCTTTTGTCTACCACGTTGTCGCCGTGCAAAGCTGAAATGGGGATGAAGTTGACATCCTGCACATTGAGCTTGGCCGCAAACTCCCGGTAATCGGCAATAATCTGGCGGTACCGGTCCCGGTCATAATCAACCAGATCCATTTTGTTGACGGCGATGACGATGTGTGGAATTTGCAGCAAGGTGGCGATAAAGGTGTGCCGTTTGGATTGGGTCAACACGCCCTTGCGGGCGTCAATCAGGATGATGGCCAATTCGGCGGTAGAGGCGCCGGTGACCATGTTGCGGGTGTACTGGATGTGGCCCGGCGTATCGGCGATGATGAATTTGCGGCGGGGGGTGGCAAAATAGCGATAGGCCACATCAATGGTGATTTTTTGCTCCCGCTCGGCCCGCAGGCCGTCCATCAGCAGGGCCAGGTCTACGTATTCGTCGCCTCGCTTGCGGCTGGCCTGCTCCACGGCCTCCAGTTGGTCTTCAAAAATGGCTTTCGAATCATACAGCAGCCGGGCAATCAGGGTGCTTTTGCCGTCGTCCACGCTGCCGGCGGTGGTAAAGCGCAGTAAATCAATATGGTTCGGGGTGGTTGGGTTTGATGTCATCGGTCATCCTCAAAAAAATTACGAATTACGAATAGTTTTCGTCATTCGTCACTCTAAAAATAGCCTTGTTTTTTGCGGTCTTCCATCGCCGCTTCGGAGCGTTTGTCGTCGGCCCGACCGCCCCGCTCGGTGATGCGGCTGGCGGCCACTTCGGCGATGATGTCGGTGATGTCGCCGGCCGGTGATTCGACCGCGCCGGTGCAGGTCATATCGCCGATGGTGCGGAAGCGGATAATCATATTTTCGATCTGTTCTCCCGGCTGGGGCGTAACAACGCCCGAGGCGGCCAGCAGCACGCCGTCCCGCCGGATGACATCTCGCCGGTGCGAAAAATAGAGGGAGGGCATTTCGATGTCTTCATCCGCGATATATTGCCACACGTCCAGCTCGGTCCAGTTGCTGAGGGGGAAAACCCGGAAATGCTCGCCGGGATTTTTCATGCCGTTGTACAGATTCCACAGCTCAGGCCGCTGATTTTTGGGGTCCCACTGGCCAAAAGCGTCCCGATGGGAAAAGAACCGTTCTTTGGCCCGGGCCTTTTCCTCATCCCGCCGCGCCCCGCCGATGGCCGCTTCGAACTTGAACTCATTAATCGCGTCCAGCAGAGTGACAGTTTGCTGGCCGTTGCGGCTGGGGTTGGGGCCGTCCTCTTCGATGACCCGCCCCTGGTCAATGGAATCCTGCACGTAGCGCACAATCAGCCTGGCGCCGATTTTTTCCATCAGCGCGTCCCGGAAATCGAGCGTTTCCTGAAAATTATGGCCGGTGTCAATGTGCATCAGCGGGAAGGGGATTTTGCCGGGGGAAAAGGCTTTGCGGGCCAGGTGGACCATCACAATGGAGTCCTTGCCGCCGGAAAAGAGCATTACCGGCCGCTCGAACTGGGCGGCTACTTCCCGCATCACAAAAATGGCTTCGGCCTCTAACTGTTTGATGTGTGATCGTAAGTAGGAATTCATTAAACTATTTGTACTCCTGTTTTTTGAATTTCATTGACAAGTGGTTCAGACGCGATAAAATTTTGGGGCCTAAAGGGGCGTGGTTCTATTCTGTCGTCATACAAAAATTCGCGAATGGGGTCTGGTGAAACGGCAAAAAAACCAGGCAGGCCGCGCGAAAAAAGCGACCGGAACGCTTGTTTAGGCAACCTCAACGGCTAAACGCAAACCAAAGCTATGCAACAACGTGTTCAAACTGGAAAGTTGCGGATTCCCAGTCGGGGATAACATCCGATATAGATTTTCTCGATTGAGCAGGGTTTCTTGGGCCACCTTTGAAAAGCCATGTGCATCAGCAATGTCCCGCAGTGCCAACAAAAACACCTCTTGATCGTTTTCTTCAAGGGCGCTATCAAGGTAAGCAGCCGCTTCTTCAGGGTCCAGTAAGGATACTTTTAAACCCGTCTCATATTTTTCAGTTATTTGGTCCATCTTCTAAAAACTCCGTAGCCCTATTCTACAAATTTGTTGTTTGGATTATACTGTCCGTCGCAGGTAATCATCCCAATATTTTTTAGCCAAAGCAATATCTTTGGATTGTGTTTTTTTGTGGCCCCCATACAACAAAATAACTACCGTATTGCTTTGACGGCCAAAATATACGCGATAACCTGGCCCGTATGGTATTCGCAACTCACTGACACCGCCCCCAACATTCTTGCAATCCCCAAAGTTTCCGAGCCGAATACGATTCAACCGCACTCGAACCTTGGCCCGAGCCTGTCGATCTCGTAATTCTTCTAACCACTTCCGAAAAGGATTCTGTCCGCTTTCAGTCAGGTATTCGAGGAGTTCAATTTGCGTATCAGTCATAAAAGAAATGTAGCATAAAAACTACAGATGGTCAATTATATTTCAGCGGTGATCCGCATCCCTGTTTTTTGAATTTCATTGACAAGTGGTTCAATTCAACTGTTGCACGGAGGGCTGCAAATCCAGCTCGTCCACCACCGCGATTAGTTCCGTGTCGGTGAGGGAGCGACCCTTGCCGGCGTAGGCAATCAGAGCCGCTTCCATCATATTGGTGCCAAACGAGCGCCCGTCAAGGCGGGGGGTGCCGGTGATGAGCCAGGCCGCGCCCCGTTCTTGCAGCAGGGCCACATCCTTGTCGGTGGTGGTGTTGGTGATGATGACTTTGCCCCGCAGGTCGGCGGGCATGTGACGGCGGATGTACAGAAAGTCGCCGGCGATAACCGGGCCGAAGTTGAACCATTTTTCATACTTTGGCTGATTCAATTCCTGGCTTTGACCGGTCGGGTACAGCATACTGATGGGAGCCAGCCCAAAAATCGGGATGAGCAAGGCCGCGGCCAGGCGCAGTTGTTTCAGGCCGCGGATTGGCACCGGTACCCCCAAAGCAAACATCAGGTCGCAGTAAACTGTCTCGAAGCCGGCCCGGTGCAGCGATTCGGCCATGCCGTAGCGGTCAACCGCCAGGGGCATCATGGCCCGCCGCGGGGTGAGGGGATGGTCCAGCAGCGGCTCGGCCAGTTGGAACACGTTCCGTTCCAATACCATTTTCAGGCCGCCGCCGTCGGTGCAGGGGGTGTGCCGCACGTCTTTCACCATTGTCAGGCCGGAGCGCAGGCCGTACCGCTTGTCGGCCACCCGCACATACAGTTCCACGCCGCCCACGCCAAAGGCGTCTACCGTGCCGTCCAGTTCCGCGAACATCGCCCTGGCTTTCTTTTCGTCGCCGTCGCAGCCCCGACGCTCCATCAAAATGGTTTCATCGCCCAGACTGAACTCCACCTTTTTGTCCCGGGCCGAGCTGCCCAGGCTGATACTGACTACGTGTTTCATCGCCGCCTTACACTCCGTTGTTCAGCCCTAAATACGCAAAAATAATAGTGCCGCTGATGATGACCCCAAAGAGGGCAATCGCAGCCCCGATGAATGAGAGAATCGTGGCGTGCCAGCGAGGAATCCGGTTGGCGGCTTTGTTGACGCGATGATTAGAAATGAAAACCACGGCAAAAATACCGATGATTTGCCAGACCAGTTTTTGTTGCAGCATAAACAGCCCTCCGCTCAAGCCGGCAATCAGACCCCATTTGAACACCTCGCGGCGCACGGGGTCAAAAGAAAACAGGTGACCGTTATCCATTTTTTTGAACCGATTCGGATTGTTTTTTCGTTTTTTGGCCATGCCGATTTGTCCTGTCTACAGTTGAATATCACCCACCGAGTTTACCACGTGGTTGGGCCGGTAGGGAAATTGATTAATCATATCGGGGGCGGTGACGCCGGTCAGTACCAAAACGGTTTCCATCCCGCTTTCCAGACCCCCTTTGATGTCGGTGTCCATCCGGTCGCCCACCATCACCGCGTTTTCTGAGTGTTCATCCAGATAGCGCAAGGCCGAGCGCATCATCAGCGGGTTGGGCTTGCCCACGTAATAGGGGCTGAGGCGGGTTGCCTTTTCGATGAGGGCCGCCACCGCGCCGCAGCCGGGCACCGTGCCGGTGGTAGAAGGGCCGGACGGGTCTGGATTGGTGGCGATAAAGAGCGCCCCGCCCGTAATAAAGCGGATGGCCCGCACAATTTTGTCATAAGAGTAAGAATCGGTTTCGCCCAGGATGACGTAATCCGGATTGTAATCGCCCAGAGTGCAGCCCACATCGGTCAGGGCCTGGTACAGGCCAGTATCGCCCACCACAAACGCGGTGCCGTTTGGTTTTTGCGATTGGACAAAGGCGGCGGTAGCCAGGGCGCTGGTGTAAATATGTCCGGCCGCGATGTTAATGCCGATGGATTGCAAGCGGTGTTGCAGGTCGGCGGGAGTGTAGCGGGAGTTGTTGGTCAGCACCAGGAATTTGTGGTTGTTTTCTGCCAGCCGGTTGATGAAATCAACCGCGCCGGGAATGGCCTTGTCGCCTTCAACCAGCACCCCGTCCATATCGGTCAAATAGGTTTTCTTCATAGAATGTGTTCTCTCCACTATGTTAACTCAAGTTGCCGTATTGTGTGTCTAAATTTGGGAGTAAGAAGTATGGAGTAAGGATTAGGGGAAAATTCCCTTACTTCTTACTTCATACTCCCCACTTCTGCCGTATTCGGCCAGGAATAGCTGATTTCTTCGGCTGAAAGTTAACAATGTGACCACTTAGATTATTTTATGGAATGGCTTCCTGCACCCATTGCAGCGGTTCCACCGCGATGCCTTGCAGCCGTAGTTCCCAATGCAGATGGGGGCCGGTGACCAGCCCGGTGTTGCCCAGATAGCCCAACAGGTCGCCGGTTTGCAATGTCTGTCCCGATTCCACGGCAATTTGGTCCAAATGCCAGTAACCGCTAAACAGCCCCAGGCCGTGGTCCAGCAACACCGCGTTGCCCCGCACCGTCAACGGTTCGGCCAGGCGGACGGTGCCGGGGGCCGGGGCGTAAATCGGCAGGCCCACCCCGCCGCCAAAATCGGTGCCGGCGTGAAAACTGAGCGCCTCGCTGCCGTTATAGCTGCGGCGGGTACCAAAGTGGCTGGTCAGGCGCAGGCTGGCCGGGTCAACCGGATAGGCAAAGGGTCCTTCCCAGCGGGGCTGTAGCGACACCTGCGACCAGATGCCTCGTAGTTTTTCTTGTTCCCGGGCTATCAACTCGGCATCGAGTAGTTGGCCCCGGCTGTCGTCAAATTGAATCGTTTCCTGGCCGTAGGGGCCGGGCAGTACCGTGATATTGGTGGTGGCGGTGATGGTGCTGCTGTTGGGCCGGGTGGCGGTCAGGGTGATGGGGTAAAGGCCCGGTTCGGTCAGGGCGTGGATGGCGATGATTGTCCAGAAGTTGCGATCGGCTGTGCGGTTGAAAAATAATTCCCGGCCTTCAAATTGTCCGGTCAGGCTGGTTTCCGGCCCGGTCATAGTGACGGTCAGGGCCAGGGTGCGACCCTGGATGATGACCGGTTCTGACAGCGTAACCGAATCGAATGGAGCCTGGAGTGGAATCGGCGGCGGGGGAGCCGTGGGGATTCGGAGGGTTTGCCCCACTTCGATGAGGTTGGGGTTGGGCAGGTTATTGGCCTGGATAATGGCGCCAATCGAAACACCGTATCGCCCGGCAATCAAAAACAGCGTTTCGCCGGGTTGAACCGTGTGGTTCAGGGTTGGTGGGGTCTCGGCTTCGGCGGGCGGGGCAATATCGGGCAGAATGAGCTGCTGACCGGGGAAAATCAGGGCCGGATTCTGAATGTTGTTAGCCAGAAGCAGGTCGCCCAGCAACAAATTGTGGCGCAGGGCGATACCCATCAGGGTATCGCCGATTTGCACGGTGTAGGTTGTTTGGTCCTGGGGCGGCGGCGCGGCATGGGCTATCCCGGCAAAACCGGTTCCGCATAATATCAGTATGCTTAAAATAACAGTGATGGTTTTTTGTTTCATCATTCTGTACCCCGCAAATTGCCGGCTTTGTTGATTTTTACAGAAATTACGCGGTTGAGCCTCAAAATGCATCCTGAGCCAGTCGCAGGGGTTTTTTGAGGCGTTCGCACCCTTCGACACGCCTACTCCCTCTGGTCGGGACTGCTCAGGATACGAACTGCGTCCTATTTTATTATTTTAACCCCAAGTTGTTGATTACGCTATTTGGCCGGGGTCTGTCCCAGATTTTGGGAACAGACAGGGGGGTACGGGGGGTATCCCCCCGAATCCCCCCTAGTTTGTCCCAATTTCCAAAAAATTGGGACGCACCCATTTGGCCGGCTTTTGCCCCAAAATAAAACCGCCCAAAATGAGCGGCTTTGGCAATGTTGGGGGGCGTCCAAAATCCGGAACCCACCCGCCAGGTTGGTGCTATGATTAAGAACAGACGGCGGTTGGTTTAGACAACCGGGCGAATGCCTTTGAAGGTACGCCGACCGCCTATGGTTCTCAGGATGGTCGCGGCTGATTTTTTCGGGAACCGGGCGTGAATCTCTACCGGAGTCAGGGGGGTATTATTGTTGGCCAGAAACACCCGAAAAATACCGGTGGTCAGGGGCGTCAGGTCGTTGATGAAATCCGGGTCATCGGCACAGTGGGTGACGATATAATGCCACAGCAAATCGAGGTTGAACACCTCGCCGGTATCGGGGTTGATCCAGTCGAAGGTGCCGGGCTGGTCCGGGTCTCGTTGGTCGTAGGCTTCTCTGGCCTGCTCGCAGGCGTGGGTGCGTAAATCTGCGGACAGGTTGTTGGTGGATTTTTGCCACCATGAGAAATCTATGTGAAATTTTGTGTTAAGGGTTGGTTTAATGTATCTAGCCATAATAAAATCTATTTTTCAACCAGGCTGGGATCAAAGGTCCAGTAGCCGTGGTTCATCGGAATAAAGCATTCGTGTTTGTTTAATTCAGCATAAACCAGGCCGGGTGAAAACCGGCGCAGAATGTTTACGGCGCTGTACAGGGTTTTGAAATGAACGGTACTCTGGGGATTCAGTTTGGACAGTTCCGGGAAGATACTGCCCAGAATATGGTAGAGTGACAGGTTTTTGGTTTCGGCCTCGCTCCATAGTTTGTCAATAGTTTCCGGAAACGGGTCACTGATGATCATCAGATCATCGTATTTGCAGTTAATCGGCTGGGGGTTCATCTGGAAGGTGAGGCGCTGGCCCAGGGCCTGCACTTCCCGGATCCAGTCTCGTTGATTTCGGGTAACTTTGTAATCAATGACAATGTTCATGGGGTCATCGGTGCGTTTCAGGGTGATGTAGGCCCCCACCGGCAGGTTGTTTTTCTGATACCATTCCCGCAGGCCAAATATGTAACTTTGATTATAAACCACCCAACCGGGGAAGGTATCGCCGGTACGGCCGTCAACAAAATTAAACATCACCGGGTTGTAATGACTGATGGGGAAAAGCGGTTCCGTTTTGGGGGTAATCGGCAGCGAGCCGGCCCGCCAGTGCGGGTAGATGAGGGTCAGGGTCACTTGATTAACATCCAGGTCAGAGGGAGCGATGTCTTCCGGGTTGCTGGTTTCATCATCAATATCGGTGATGAGTTCCAGAATTTCGTCATCAAAATTTTCGGAGTTGTAGGTTTGGCCGTTAGTGGGTTGCAGCCGAACCGGCAGTTGGTGGACTTCGGGCGGTTCCAGCCGCTCCAGATACCAGCGAACCTGGCCTTTGGGGCCGACATCGTGAAAGCGGCTGTCTTCGGCCAGACGATAATTAACCGAGAAGCGTAAGACGTCGGTGATTTCCTGGTCGTCGTTCAGCCCCATTTCGCTAATGAGCTGGTCAACCCCCAGCGGAGTCTGGTTGATGTCTATGGCGGCGTCAACAATATTAAACAGGCCTTCGTGAAATTCGGTCAGCAAATCTTTCAGGAAATATTGCTCGTAGAAATTCACAAACTGGTCGTGATTGTCCAGGGCCGCCTGCATCTTGTTCCTGATGGCGGAGCGGTTGGCTTTGAACAGGTCTGCCGGGGTCAACAGCCCTTGCATCCCGGCCAGGCTGCTTTCATCGCCAATGTTCAATACCTCAGGCTGACGAAACTCTGCCACAAATTCACGCGGGTCTTTTTCGTTTTCAATCTCTACAGTCAGCACGGAAAAAGTTTCATAATCGGGATGATAGCCGGCCCGGGTGGAAATAACCGTACCCAGGGCAAATTCCAGGGTCGGAAAGACCAGTTGGTCGCCTGCCTGGTAACTGTTTTTGGGCTGATACAGTTCGCCGCGCTGTAGTTCTTTGCGGGTGGCAGCCTCTTCGGCCTCACAATGTTGTTTGACCAATACCGTCGCCAGTTCATCCAGCGTGAACAGCCGGGTGCTTTCCAGGATATGATTGAGTAAAAACTCAATATCTTTTTTCCCGACGGTAAATTGTTTTTGCCAATAGGCCGCAGTTTGAGTTTTTCTCTGCGTCAAGATGGGGAATACCTCTGATTTTTTTGGGGATTAATAACGACTGTGCCGGCACAGTCTGAATTATAATGATTTTTACAACAACCGATTATACTGTTTTTCAGCGTTTTTGCCAATTGATAACCGTTTTTTTGCTGGTTTATTCACTCGCTTTTTGTTTTAATCGTTAACCTCTCAAAAATATTCCAGTCGTTTTGGATTCAGACTGATCCTGCTTGATTCAAACCCTGCCCCGTGCTAAAGTACCCATCATCAAACTAACCATTCAACAGGCTAAAACCGATGTTCAGACCCGGACGCCCCTCTTTTGCTGAGGCCAAAAAGGAAGACCGCCAACCGATCACTCGCCGCCGCCTGGCCGGTTACATCCGCTTGCTGCGTTACGTGACCCCCTATCGAGGCCGTTTTATTCTGGCCGCCATTGCGCTGACCACCGCCACGTTGCTGGGCCTGAGCATGCCCCTGGTGGTGCGGCAGGTTGTGGATGTGGTTTTGGCGGCGGGAGATGTACAACTGCTGAACCGTTTTGCCGGTCTGTTGATGGTGATTTTTTTGGCCCAGGCCGTTTTCAGTTTTGTCAATCGCTACAATCTGGCCTATGTGGGAGAGCGGGTGGTGGTGGATTTGCGGCAGCAACTCTACCGCCATCTCCTCAGCCTCTCGTTTCGTTTCTTTGCCGACCGGCGTACCGGCGAACTGGTCTCCCGCCTGACCAACGATGTTTCTCTATTACGCACCGCGGTCACCGACAATCTCATCAGCCTGTTGCAGCAAATCATCACCCTGATTGGAGGGGTGGCCATGTTGTTCTGGTTGAATTGGCGGCTGACCAGTTTGATTGTGATTGGCATTCCGCCGGTGACGTTGACCATGGTTTTTTTGGGCCGGAAAATTCGGCGGGCCGCAGCCCTGGTGCAGGACCGGCTGGCCGAAGCGGCCGCCGTCATCGAGGAAAGTATCGGCGGTATCCGCATTGTCAAATCGTTTGCCCGTGAAACTCACGAGATGGCCCGGTTTAACCACAAAATCAACCAAACCTTCGAGGCAGCCATGACGCGGGTTAAAATTTCGGCTATTTTAGCGCCGACGATTGGTTTTATGGCCTTTACCTCCATTACCATTACCCTCTGGTTCGGCGGCTACGAGGTGTTGCAGGGCCGACTTTCGCCGGGGGGGCTGGTGGCCTTTTTGATGTATACGCTGTTGGTGGCCGGGCCAATCGCGGCCTTCTCCGGCCTGTATGCCCAGTTTCAAACCGCGCTGGGCGTCACCGACCGGCTGTTTGAGTTGCTTGACACTGAATCTGATATTGTGGATGCCCCAACCGCCCGGCCGCTGCCGGAAATTACCGGCCGGATTATTTTTGATGACGTCTGTTTTGAGTATGATTCTGCCCTTCCGGTTTTGCACCATATCTCGTTAACGGCCCAGCCGGGCCAGGTGATAGCCCTGGTAGGGCCGAGCGGCGCCGGCAAAACCACGTTAATCAATCTGATTCCCCGTTTTTTTGATGTGACCGCCGGACAGATTACCATTGACGGTCAGGACATTCGGCAGGTAACGCTTTCCAGCCTGCGCCGGCAAATCGGTATTGTGCCGCAAGAGGCTGTCCTCTTTTCCGATACCATCGAGGCCAATATCCGTTATGGTCGTCTGGAAGCCGGTCGGGCCGAAATTGCGGCCGCGGCCAGTGCCGCCAATGCCCACGAGTTCATCAGCAAAATGCCGCAGGGATACGACACCCTGGTGGGCGAACGGGGCCTTAAGTTGAGCGGCGGGCAACGCCAGCGTATCGCCATTGCCCGGGCCATCCTCAAAAACCCGCGTATTTTGATTTTGGATGAGGCCACCTCGTCGCTCGATAGCGAATCTGAAGCGTTGGTGCAGGAGGCCCTGGAACGGCTGATGACGGGCCGGACGACGTTTGTCATCGCCCACCGGCTCAGCACCATTACCAATGCCGATTGGATTTTAGCGTTGGACGGCGGTCGTATTGTGGAACAAGGGACTCACGCCGACCTGCTCAGCCGTCCGGACGGCCTGTATCATCGCCTGCACGCCATGCAGTTTAAGTATTAAATAGCCGGAGCCGGGTGAGGGGGTAGCAATGGGGGGCAATTCGCCGATTAGAGGCGTATGGCGGGTGGGCCGCCTGGCCGGAATAAATATCAACCTGCATTGGAGCTTTGGGCTGCTGGGTCTCTGGCTGGGTTGGCAGTTGTTCTTTGGGGCGCGCAACTCCGGCAGCGTGGCCTGGATGACTGTTATTTTGCTGGCGCTGTTTGGCTGTGTGGCGCTGCACGAGTTGGCCCACGCCTGGACGGCTTGCCGCCTGGGGGTGATGGTTAAAAATGTGATATT
>Ga0180430_10004704_pt1 | contig 11474 bp, 8 predicted proteins | sample SS_ome_9_FD_132999 | JGI IMG/M metagenome (GOLD analysis project Ga0180430, IMG submission 132999) | Hypersaline lake sediment archaeal communities from the Salton Sea, California, USA - SS_1_S_2 metaG | ecosystem: Environmental > Aquatic > Non-marine Saline and Alkaline > Hypersaline > Sediment... | reverse complement strand
CGGATACACGACCGGCATCTTCGGCAAGTGGCACCTCGGCGACGAGGACCCCTATCAGCCCGGCCGGCGGGGCTTCGACCGGGTCTTCATCCACGGCGGCGGCGGCATCGGCCAGACCTTCCCGGGCAGCTGCGGCGACGCCCCGGGCAACACCTACTTCGATCCGGTGATCCGCAGCGACGGCACCTTCGTGCGGACCGAGGGCTACTGCACCGACGTCTTCTTCGACGCCGCCCTCGCCTGGGTCGACCGCTGCCGGAAGAGCGACGAGCCCTTCTTCTGCTACATCGCGACCAATGCTCCGCACTCCCCCTACGACTGCCCGCCGGGCAGCGACACCCCTTATCTCGGGCCGCTCGAGGCGGCGGGCATCGAGGACCCCGAGCGGCGGGCGACGATCGCCAGGTTCTTCGGCATGATCGAGAACATCGACACCAACGTGGGGCGTCTGCTCGGAAAGCTCGACGAATGGGGCCTCGCCGAGGAGACGCTCGTCGTGTTCACCACCGACAATGGCTCGGCGGCGGGGGCTCCGGTCTGCAACGACGGGATGCGGGGCCACAAGGGTTCGCCCTACCGGGGCGGGACGCGGGTCCCCTCCTTCTGGCGCTGGCCCGGCACGCTGCCGGCGGGCGTCGATATTCCCGCCGTCACCGCCCACATCGATGTCCTGCCGACGCTCTGCGAGATCGCCGGGGCGACGATTCCGCCGGCGGTTGCCGCCCGGGTCGAGGGGCGGAGCCTCGTGCCGCTCCTCGAGGACGCCGAGGCCGAGTGGCCCGACCGGCTGCTCGTCACCCACGTCGGCCGCTGGAAGCGGGGCAAGGCAGCCGAGAGCGGCTATCGCAACTGCCGGATCCGGGCAGGCCGCTGGCAGCTCGTCAACGTCAAGAACCGCCCCGCCGCCTGGGAGCTCTATGACCTGGCCGCCGATCCCGGCGAACAGCGGAATGTCGCGGCCTCCCACCCCGAGGTCGTGACCCGACTGACCAGGGCCTATGACGCCTGGTGGGAGAGCGTCCAGGGCGACCTCGTCAATGAAGATCTCGACGGCCCCCCGGAAAACCCCTTCAAGACCGCCTTCCGGAAGCAGTTCGGCCCCGAGGCCACGGCCCGGCCGGGCGTTCCGCTCGAGCCGGTGATCGACTGAGCCGAGACCGGCGACCGCCGCCGCTTCCAGAGACCCGCCGACCCGTTTCACCGACCGAGGGAGCCTCGATGACCAGACTCATTCCCGCGTTGGCCGCCTTCTTCCTGACGGCCGGCTGGCTGACCTCCCCGGCGGCCGCCGAGTCCCGCCGGCCCAACATCATCTTCTTTCTCTGCGACGACCTCGGCACGGGCGACCTCGGCGGGACGGGCTCGGAGGACATCGAGACGCCCGCCATCGATGCCCTCTTCGCCCGCGGCACCCGACTCTCCTGGCACTGGGCGGGCAACGCCGTCTGTGCGCCGAGCCGGTGCGTCCTCATGACCGGCAAGCACCCGGGCCATGCGGAAGTCCGCAGCAACCGGGCGGCGAAGCCGGAGGGGCAGGTCCCGATGCCGGCCGGCACGGTCACCCTGGCGAGGATTCTCCAGGACGCGGGCTACGCCACCGGCGGCTTCGGGAAGTGGGGCCTCGGGCCGCCCGGCAGCCAGTCCGACCCGGTCGCCTGCGGGTTCGACCGGTTCTTCGGATACAACTGCCAGCGGGAGGCCCACAGTTTCTATCCCGGCCACCTCTGGGACAATCGCGACAAGATTCTCCTCGACAATCCGGCCCTCTCGGGCGATCCGCAGGTGGCCCGCACCGGGACCCTGCCGCCGGAAGCGGCAACCGACGCCGCCGCCTTCGCAGCGTTCGCCGGCCGGCAATACTCGGCCGACCTGATCGCCGCCGAGCAGCTGGCCTTCATCCGCGAGCACGCGGATGAGCCGTTCTTTCTCTACGTGCCGACGACCGTGCCCCACCTGGCGCTGCAGGTGCCGGCCGACGAGCCGTCGTTGGCCCGCTATCGTGAGCACTTCGGGGAGGAGGAGCCCTATCTCGGCGGCGGTGGCTACGTGCCCTGCCGGCATCCGCTCGCGACCTACGCGGCGATGATCACCCGGATGGACCGGGAGGTGGGCCGGATCGTGAGCCTGCTCGAGGACCTCGGCCTCGCCGACGACACGATCTTCGTGTTCACCAGCGACAACGGCGCGACCTTCCCGGGCTGCGGGGGCATCGACACCGCCAGGCTCAAGAGCAACAGCGACTACCGGGATTGGAAGGGATCGCCCTACGAGGGGGGGCTGCGGGTGCCGACGGCGATCGTCTGGCCCGGGAAGATTCCTGCCGGCAAGACGCTCGCCGCCCCGACCGGCTTCGAGGACTGGCTGCCGACGCTCCTCGATCTGGCGGGCCTCCACGACCGGATTCCCGCCGGGGGCGACGGACTGAGCCTGGCGGCGGCGGTCACGGGCGAGGCCCCGCCCCCCGCCAAACGAGTGCTCTACCGGGAACTCACCGAGCGAACCTGGCAGGCGGTCACCGACGGCCGCTGGAAGGCGGTCCGCCGGGCGGTCAGCCGCAAGCAGGCCGGCACGGCCCGACCGACCGAGCTGTTCGACCTCGGTGTCGACCCCGGCGAGACCCGCGACGTCGCCGCCGAGCATCCCGATGTCGTCCGGCGGCTCGAGGCGGTGATGGACCGGGAGCACGTCCCCCACACCGACTGGCCGCTGCCCTTCGCCGACGCGGCCTCCCGGAGATCCCAGCGGCGACCGGTGTCCGGGGCCGCCGCCGGGCCGGTCGAGCGACCCAACATCCTCCTGATCGTCGCCGACGACCAGAGCCCCTTCGACCTCAAGGCCTACGATCCCGACTCGATGCTCGAGACTCCGGTGCTCGATGGGCTGGCAGCCCGGGGGGTCGTGCTCGACGCGGCCTACCACATGGGGTCATTCTCCGGCGCCGTCTGCACCCCCTCGCGGCACATGATCATGACCGGCCGGTCGGTCTGGCACCTGCCGATCGGGCCGGGCGGCGGGAAGCGGCGGCCGGCGGCCGGGTTCACCCGCCGCTGCCCGGACGACATCGAGGACCACGTCATGGCGGCCGTCTTCGCGGCGGCCGGCTACGACACGATGCGGACCTGCAAGCAGGGCAACAGCTACGAGGGGGCCAACCGGCGGTTCGCCGTCCGGCACGACGCGACCAAGCGGGGCGGCACGGCGGAGAGCGGCAGCGGCTGGCACGCCGACCGGGTTCTCGACTTTCTCGAGGCCCGCGAGGCGGCCAACGACGGCGATCCGTTTCTGATCTACCTCGGCTTCTCGCACCCGCACGACACCCGTGACGGCACGCCCGAGCTGCTTGCCAAATATGCCGCTCTCAACCACACCGACCCGTCGCAGCCCCCGCCGCTCAACGCGAGCCAGCCGCCGCTGCCGGCCGCCTGGCTGCCGCGGCATCCCTTCGACAACACGGAGATGGACGTCCGGGACGAGACGGCCGTCAGCGGCGTCTGGCGGCGGCGGGACGAGGCCACGATCCGCAACGAGCTCGGCCGCGAGTTCGCCTGCAGCGAGAACATCGACATCCAGATCGGCCGCGTGCTCGAGAGGCTCGAGGCCCTGGGCGAGCTCGACAACACCTGGATCATCTACACCGCCGACCATGGGATCGCGATCGGCCGGCACGGCCTGCAGGGCAAGCAGAACCTCTACGAGCACACCTGGCGGGTGCCCCTGATCGCAGCCGGCCCCGGCGTGAAGGCGGGCAGCCGGGCCCCCGGCAACGTCTATCTGGCCGACCTCCTGGCGACCCTCTGCGAGATCGCCGGCATCGAACCGCCCGCGAGCAACGAGGGGACGAGCTTCCTGCCGGTGCTCACCGGCGACATGCCGCAGGTCCGGGACGTGCTCTACGGCGTCTATTCCGGCGGCGGCAAGCCCGGCATTCGCTGCGTGCGGCAGAACGACTGGAAGCTGATCAAGTACGAGTCGCCGGCCGGCGGCCTGGTGACGCAGCTGTTCAACCTGCGGGACAATCCCGAGGAGTTTCTGGCCGAGCACCACGACCCGGCCGTGATGGCCGTCTCGCACGGCTCTCCGGGACCGACCCAGAACAACCTCGCCGACGATCCGGCCCGGGCCGATACCCGTCGCCGGCTGGAAGCCCTCCTCCTGGCCGAGATGGAGCGGCACGACGATCCCTACCGGTTTTCGGACCAGCAGAGAACGGACGCCGGGAGCGTCGAGCGAGCAGCTCACGGCCGCGGCCCAGACGGCCGCTGACACCGTGGCCGGGCGGGAGTGTATCCTTGCGGCCCGCCACGGGCAGCCACGGGAGGAACCATGTCGCAGCAGAGCCGGGACGACCTGCCCCGCACGATCACGTCGGCCAGCCGGCTCAGCCTCGGCCTGTTTGCGGTCTACGTCCTCCTCTACGCGGGGTTCATGACCCTGGTGCTCGTCCGCCCGGATCTCCTCGGGAGCCGGCCCTTGGGCGGTGTCAACCTGGCGATCGCCTGCGGGCTGGGGCTGATTCTGACGGCAGTGCTCCTGGCGGTTGTCTCGGTGGTCGTCCGGTCGGACCGGTAGAAAGCGAGCCCGTTTCCCGATGCTCCACCAGACCTCTCCGCTGGCCGTCGCCATCTTCGCGGCCTTTGTGACCGGCGTGCTCTGGCTCTCCTTCCGGCTCGGTCGCAAGGGCCAGTCGGCGCAGGGCTACTACGCCGCCCATGGCCAGGTGCACTGGGCCGTCAACGGGGTGGCCTTCGCCGGCGACTATCTGTCCGCGGCCTCGTTTCTGGGCATCTGCGGGCTGATCGCCTTTTACGGCTACGACGGCTTCCTCTACTCGATCGGCTTCCTGGCCGGCTGGATCGTGGCCCTGTTCGTGATCGCGGAGCCGATCAAGGCGCTCGGCAGGTTCACCTTCGCCGACGCCCTCGATGCCCGCTTCGACAGCCGGGGGATCAAGCTCTCGGTCGCCATCTCGACGCTCGTGGTCAGCATCTTCTACCTGATTCCGCAGATGGTCGGGGCCGGCGCGCTGGTCACGCCGCTGCTGGGCCTGCCGCACTGGGCGGGCGTGATCCTGGTGGGGGTGGCGGTGACCGTGATCGTCGTCACCGCCGGGATGGTCAGCACGACCTGGGTGCAGTTCATCAAAGGCTCGCTGCTCGTCTTCTTCTGCGGCCTGCTCACGCTGCTGATCCTCCAGCGGGGCCTGGTGGTCAATGCCGGCCGCTCCGGCCCGCCCGACCTAACGCCGCAGACCCGCACCGTCCTGCCCGACGGCCAGGTACTCGTGGACGGCGAGCCCCAGTCTTCCGAGCACGACCTCCGGCCGGTCGGCACCCTGGCCAGGCTTCCGGAGCGGTATGGCGACCGCACCGAGACCGGCCCGCTCGGCCCGCTGGCCTACCTGGCGGCCCTGGAGGACTCGACGGTGGTGACCTGGACCAAGGAGACCAGCGCCGATCCCGCCGGCACGCAGGTCACCTTCACGCCGCGAGAACGCCCGGCCGCCGAACTCCTCCGGCCGGGCGGCTACTTCAAGGGCCTCGCCGGCGGGACGCTCACCGCCCGGCTCGACTTCGCCAGCCTGATGCTCGCCCTCTTCTGCGGCACCGCCTCGCTGCCGCACATCCTGATTCGGTACTACACGGTCAAGGATGCGGCGGCAGCCCGCAAGAGCACGGTGGTGGGAATCGCCACGATCGGGGTCTTCTATGTGCTGACGCTGTACCTCGGCCTGGGTGCGATGACCAGCGGTTTTCTCGACCCGACCAACACCAACATGGCGGCCCCGCTGCTCGCCAAGTCGTTCAGCGAGACGCTGTTTGCGGTGATCTCGGCGATCGCCTTCACCACCGTGCTCGGCACCGTCAGCGGCCTGATCATGGCCGGCAGCGGCGCCGTCGCCCATGACCTGGCCGAGAACGTCTGCGGGATCCGGATGACCGACCACGAGAAGGTCCGGGTCGGCAAGCTGGCAGCCGTGGGGCTGGGCCTGGTGGCGATGGCCCTCGGGATCCTGTTCAAGGGCTTCAACGTCGGCTTTTTGGTCGGCTGGGCCTTCAACATCGCCGCCAGCGCCAATCTCCCGGCCCTGGTGATGCTCCTCTTCTGGCCACGGACCACCAAGCAGGGGATCACGGCCGCCGTCACGATCGGGATGACCGCCTCCCTGGCCTGGATCCTGCTCTCGGCCGATACCTTCGAGAAGGTCTACGGTCTTCCCCGGGACCTGGCTCCGATGCCCTTCAGCCAGCCCGGCCTGGTGACGATCCCGCTGGGATTCATCGTGCTCGTCGCGGTCTCCCTCCTCACGCCCCCGCCAGTTCCTGCCCGCCATTGAGCCGGTATCCCCATGTCAGCTCCGCAATCCGTGCCCGACCCGTCGGCGGTCTTCCGCTGCTCGGCGGACCACCTCCCGGCGATCCAGGCGATTCTCAACGAGGCGATCCTCCACACGACGGCCGTCTACGAGTACGAGCCGCGTTCGATCGAGTCGATGGAGCGGTGGTTTGCGGAACGGCGGGAGGCGGGCATCCCGGTGCTCGGCGTCGAGCGGGCGCCGGGGGAACTGGCGGGGTTTGCGACCTGGGGGCCGTTCCGGTTTCGGCCCGCCTACAAGTATTCCGCAGAACACTCCGTCTACGTGGCCGGTCGCCACCGGGGCACCGGGGTGGGACGGCTGTTGTTGACCGCGATCCTCGCCGAGGCGGAGCGGGCCGGGCTCCACATGCTCGTCGCCGGCATCGACGCCTCCAACATGGCCAGCATCGGGCTGCACCGCTCCGCGGGCTTCACCTGCTGCGGCCGGGTCAGGGAGGCCGGTTTCAAGTTTGGCCGCTGGCTCGACCTCGAGTTCTGGCAGCGAATCCTCGCGACACCCGAGCATCCGGTGGACGGCTGACGCCGCCGGTCACCGGCGGCGGCTCATCCCCCGTGACCGCGTCACGATCCACGCTGGCGTGGCGGCGGCCCGGGGATCGTCAGGCGAGCGGCAGCTCGTAGCCCTTGCGGTATTCGCGGCTGAAGAGCTGGTTGGCTTCGGGGTCGTCCGCGAGTTCCGTGGCCGGGTCGATCGCCAGCGTTCGACCGAGGGACAGCTGCGTCTCGGAGAAATCGACGTCGTTTTCCGCGAGGTGCGCCTCGAAGCTCTCGAGGGTCTGGCGGACCCGGGGGTCGTCGGCCGCCAGGCTTGGCCGCGTGCCCGGCTCGACGGGCTCGCCCAGGGCCCAGGAGACGTTGCCGAGGTGGGCCAGGGCACTGGAGAGGTGGCCATCCTCGATGTCGAGGTTGAGATCTTCGCGGCGGCGGCTCTTGACCGCCTTCACGAAGTTGTCGTAGTGAAGCTGGTCGCGGCCGCCCGACCACTTGCCGAGCTCCTCGCCGTCGTAGCTGAAGGCGACTCCGGAGGTGTAGTTGGGGGCGACCACGTAGCCCTCGCTGCCCCACCAGATGTTGGCCACCCCGAGCGGGCCGGCGGCCAGGCCGAAGTCGACAGGCGTCTTGATCTCGAGGCCGCGGACGTCGGAGATCAGCAGGGCGTCGTCCCACTGATAGAGGGTCACCTGGCTGTTGGCCACGTCACCGTTGTCGACGTAGCCGAGCCGGCCGCCAAGGCTGACGACCCGCCGTGGGAGGCTCATCTTTCCCAGGCCCCAGCGGGCCTTGTCGAGCTCGTGCGGATTCTGATTCCCGAGATCACCGTTGCCGGTGCGGTGGTCCCAGTGCCAGTCGTAGTGGAGCCTGTGGCGGATCGGCACCTCCGTCGGCGCGGGCCCCGCCCAGAGGTCGAAGTCGAGACCCTCCGGCAGCGGTGCGGGCGTGTCGACCAGGCCGATGCTCCGCCGCCGCTTGTAGCAGAGCGCATGGGCCACGCGGACGTCGCCGATTCCCCCGCTCCGGACGAACTCGACCGCCTGCCGCATGCCGGGGTTGCTGCGGCTCTGGGCACCCATCTGGCAGATCCGGTCGAGCTTCCGAGCCCAGTCGACCATCACCCGGCCCTCGGCGAGGTTGTGGCTGCAGGGCTTTTCGACGTAGACGTCCTTGCCGGCCTGCATCGCCCAGACGGTCATCACGGCGTGCCAGTGGTTGGGCGCCGCGATCGAGACGACGTCGATGTCCTTGCGGTCGAGAAGCCGCCGGACGTCCTGCTCGAAGGCTGGCCGCCGGGGCAGTTCCGCAAACTTCTTCTCGTATTTTCCGAAGGCGTTCGGATCGCAGTCGCAGATCGCCGCCAGTTCGGTGTCGCGATTGGCCAGCCAGCCGCCGATGTGGCTGCCGCCGCGGCCATTGGTGCCGATCACGGCCACCCGAATCCGGTCGTTGGGGCCGGCGGGCTGCGAGGACGGCACTTCGGCGGCCCGGGCCAGCGGCAGTGTGCTCAGGCTGGCCGCTGTCGCAGCCAGGGCCCGCTCGAGAAAGTCGCGGCGGGGAAGCGTGGTCGGCACGGGTGTCCTCCTGCAGAAACGCGGGTAAGGGTCGCCGGCTGCTCCCTCGGGCGGACCGCAGCCAAACCGACTGTCAAGAGCATACCCCGGTGCGGGCTGCCGTGGGCGGAGCGGTTCAGTTCTTGCGGCGGGAAGCCGATCCGGAGCCGGATTTGTCGCTGCTCTGGGCCCGCGATGACCGCCCCTTGGCCGCCCCGCGTCCGTTGCGGGCTGGCTCGAAGGACACGCTCAGAATGCGGGCGGTTCCCCGGCCGTCTGGAAAAATCACGTGCGGCAGGGAGGCATCGAGGTAGATGCTGTCGCCCTCGGCCAGGATGATCAACTCGTCTCCGTAGCGGATCTTCACGTCGCCAGCGAGGACATGGAGAAACCGCTCACCGTCATGGTGATCGGGATTTTTCCGGTTGCCGGCGTTGGAGATGTGGAGGATCGCGGGCTCCATCGCCCGCTGCTGCCAACGGTCGGCAAGCTGCTCGACGACGAGCCCGCTGCGGCCGTTGCGGCGGGTCTTGGCGGCGGCCTCACCCTTCCGGTCGACGGTGAACCGCGGGGCGACCGAGAGGCCGGCGACGAGCTGCTCGACACCGCACTCCAGCACCTCGGCCAACCGTACGAGGCCCTCAAGGGAAGGCGCCAGCAGGCCATTCTCGATCTTGGAAAGCCAACTGACCGTGAAGTCGGTCCGGGAGACCACTTCCTCGAGGGTGAGCCGGCGGGCCAGACGAGCCGTCCGGACGCGGCGGCCGAGGTCGGCAAGATTGAGCGGAGGGGCCATAGGGGAGAGGATACCCCCCACAGAACCCCTCTGCAAGAGGGCTGGAACCCCGCCAGCGGGGCTCGGCTGGTCCGGTCGGCGATTGCCGGCTCATCGGCCCCGTGCTCAGCTCAGAGCCGAACGCTGATCAGGCGCCCGGCCGCTGGAAGTGCCGGTAGGCCTGCAGCACATCATAGAGGTCCGAGGAGACCGTGATCTCCTCGGCGACGAAATCCTTGAGCCAGGTCCGGTCGCTGCTGACGGCATCGGCCAGCAACGGGAGCACCTCCCCGAGCGGCACCCGCACTCCGCCGCGGGTCTCCGGAAGCGTGGCGCAGGCCACCGTTTCGATCTCAGGCTCCGTGTAGAGCCGCAACCGTCGCATCGCCATGGCACTCACTCCCTGGCCCTGGGATTCCTCGCGAACTGCCGGCTCCGGCCCGTCCTGGACCGGTCGTCATCCTGACGTCCGCCACATCGCCTTTACTCGTATCGGCTCGAATCGCAGCGGGATTTGAACGAATCCGCCGGCTCTGCCGAATTTTCCAGCGGCAAAGATCCGCTCCTGGCAGCCTGGCGTGATCAGGCAAACCGGGCAGCGAGGCTCAGCCGGCCTGGCCGTTGCCGCCGGCGAGTCGCTCGATTCGGCCGGCCCGATAGGCCTCCCCGATGCTCTTTGGGACAAGGGCCTCGGCCTGCAGGAGCCGGGCCTTGTTCTCGGAGACGGCCGCCTTCATCTCCTGCTCGCGGGCGATCGCGACGCTGCGTCGTTCCTCGGCCTTGGCCCGGGCCACGCGGGTGTCGGCCTCGGCCTGGTCGGCCTGCAGCCGGGCACCGATGTTCTCCCCGACCTCGATGTCGGCGATGTCGATCGAGACGATCTGGAAGGCCGTCTGGGCGTCGAGCCCCCGCTCGAGCACCGCCTTGGAAATCGTGTCGGGATGCTCCATCACCTCGAAGTGGCTCTCCGCCGACCCGATCGAGGTGATGATTCCCTCGCCGACCCGCGCGATGATCGTCTCCTCGGTCGCTCCGCCGATCAGCTGCTGGAGGTTCGTCCGAACCGTGACCCGGGCCCGGATCCGCAGCTCGACGCCGTTGCGGGCCACCGCCGAGAGCGTCGACTTGCCGCTGGAGGTCGCGGGACACTCGATCACCTTGGGATTGACGCTCGTCTGGACCGCGTCGAGGACGTCGCGGCCGGCCAGGTCGATGCCGCAGGCCCGGTCGAAGTCGAGATCGAGGTCGGCCCGCTGGGCCGCGATCAGGGCCCGGATCACCCGCGGCACGTCACCGCCGGCGAGGTAGTGGGCCTCGAGCTTCCGGGAGCTGAAGTCGCCGAGGCCGGCCTGGGTCGCCATGATCTTGGCCTGGACGATCGTGCGGGCGTTGACCTTGCGAAGGCTCATCCCCAGAAGCTCGAAGAAGGTGACCTTCGCCTTCGACCAGTAGGCCTGAAACCAGAGCTGGCCGTAGTTGAAGATCAAGAGCAGCATCGTCAACGCGACGACGCCCAGCAGGATGGCGGCCCCGAAGATCAGGACGTTGGGCTGGTCTGGCATGGATCGGCTCCTGGAAGACTCCTTGCAAGCCTAGTTCGCATCCCGGGCCGGGGGAAATTCCTGATTTTCAGGGCCCCGCGACCTGTTCCCGGGCGGTACCATGCTCGCGGCGGTTCCCCGGGACGAGAGGCTCTGATGCGACACCTGGTCATCGTGCTTGGCGACCAGCTCGACCGCGGCGGGGCCGCCTTCGACGGCTTCGACGCCGGCCGGGATCGGGTCTGGATGGCCGAGGTCGCCGAGGAATCGACGCACGTCTGGACCCACAAGGCCCGGATCGCCGTCTTCCTCGCGGCGATGCGGCACTTCCGCGACGGGCTCACCGCGGAGGGCATCGAGGTCGACTACACCGAGTTGGCCGCCAGCCGCCGGCGGGGAGAGCCCGAGTCGCTCGCCGGCGCGCTCGCGAAAAGCCTGGCGACGGCCCGCAAGGCCCGGCGGCTGCCGGAGAAGCTGATCATCGTCGAACCCGGGGAGTGGCGGGTCCGCAAGGCGATCGAGGCGGCCGCGGACGACGCGGGGGTTGCCCTCGAGATTCGCACCGATCGCCACTTCTTCACGACCGTCGACGAGTTTGCCGCCCACGCCGAGGGTCGCAAGCAGCTGCGGCTCGAGTATTTCTACCGCCCCCTCCGGAAGACCTTCGACATCCTGATGGACGACGGCGAGCCGGCCGGCGGCGCCTGGAACTACGACGCCGAGAATCGCGGAGCCTTT
>Ga0180430_10004703_pt1 | contig 11478 bp, 9 predicted proteins | sample SS_ome_9_FD_132999 | JGI IMG/M metagenome (GOLD analysis project Ga0180430, IMG submission 132999) | Hypersaline lake sediment archaeal communities from the Salton Sea, California, USA - SS_1_S_2 metaG | ecosystem: Environmental > Aquatic > Non-marine Saline and Alkaline > Hypersaline > Sediment... | reverse complement strand
TGCATATCGCGCAGGCAAATACTCATTAATTATGTCTCCTATGCAGGTGTCACTAAAATTTTATGCGCCATGCCTTGTCCTAATGCCCAACGCGTATCTTGACAACGCACCACAAGTCCTTCTTGTTGACGATGTTGCACCACAGTTAATTTAGTGCCACAAGTAATCCCCATTGCGAGTAAACGTTTGATGAAGTTATTGCCACCTTTGATATTAACAACTTCAATTTGTTCATTTGCTTTACTAAAACTCAGTGGATAAGCTTGTTTTGTCATGAGTATTTACCTTATGAAAGTAGATTATTTTAAACCACAAAATATAGTTTAAATAATAATTATTATCATTTACATTGTCAATACTAAATAGCCATCTTTTAGGAATAAAATAGTTGAATAAGTACAAATAACAAGAATTGTAAACGCATATTCACATAACTACGTTAAACTACTTTCTACATAAATTGTTATTTAGTTTATAATTGGTCAAAAATATTATTTAGTTGTGCTTCGCAATAATTAAATAATTCCATATTTATTGGTAATAAAAGGAACGACAATGACATTACTGGATGCACTTATTTTCGCTTCTTTTGCCACAGTAGGTGTAATGTACTGGGTAGGCAAGGAACGCTATGCAAGTTGGGTAGGAGTAGGCGCGTATGCACTGCAATTATTGCTACTTATTTCATTAACCAGTGCTTTAAATGATGGTGGACAGGTTGCCGCCTCTTTATCTTTTACCGTATTTGGTAATCCCGTTGTTTGGCAAATGAGTGGATTAGGCTGGTTTTTTGCTTTAATTACAGCAGGTGCTGCCCTTTTTGCTAGTTGGTATACAGCAGGTGAATGGGGTGATAGACAATATAACATGCGATTACATCACGTTGCTTTAGCAGTTAATGTTGCGGCAATGATGGTGTTATTATCCAGTGCTGATTTCAATAGCTTATTTATTGGTTGGGAATTAGTGAGCTGGGCAACGTATTTAATTATTACTGCGCGTGGTAGTAGTGCCGCTGATGCCGCCTATCGTTATTTAATTTATGCCATGTCTGGTGCAATGATGTTACTCGTTGCAATGGTACTTGTTTACGCTCAAGTCGGTTCATTAGCCTTTAGTGATTTTTGGGCAGCCATACCAAATTTACCAACACCTGTTTTGTGGGGATTATTCCTACTATTTGCAGCAGGCTTTTTAGTGAAATTAGGTGGAATGCCGTTTCATTTATGGCAAGCACGCGCTTATGCAGAAACATCAGGGGCGAATGCCGCATTTTTAAGTTCCATTTCTTCACGTATGGGTTTATTTGCTTTACTCTTAGTATTATTACAACCTATTGGTGTCGCACGTTTTGCAGAAATGCCAATCATGTTCACGTTTTTAGATGCACAAAGTTTATTAGCATGGGTCGCTGCTTTCACCATGATTATTCCTACTTTCATCGCATTAAGACAAACGAATGCTTTATTATTATTAGCATGGCATGGTATTGGACAAGGTGGTTTCATGATTTTAGGTGCAGCCGTTGGTACAGATGCCAGTGTTGCAGGAGGATTATTACATGTTTTCAATCATGCCACTTATCAAGCCGTTTTATTTTTAGCTGTCGTTGCGGTTGTTCATCGTACAGGTACAGCTGATTTAGATAAATTAGGTGGTTTAATTATCAAAATGCCACTGACTTACATTGCTTTATTAATGGGTATCATTGGGTTAGCAGGTTTACCACCTATGAATGGTTTTGTTTCTAAATGGATTATTTATAAATCTTTATTAGACGCGAACATGCCTTTATTAATGTTGGCTGCGGTCATTAGTACATTAGGTACAATTCTTAGTGTTTACAAATTAATTCATAATATTTTCTTAGGACAATTACGCAAAGAACATTTTGGTATCAAAGAAGTCCCATTAACCATGTTAATTCCTATGCTGAGTTTAGCAGGTATTGGATTTATGACAGGGTTAATGCCGGGTTTATCATTAAGCTTAGTTGAACATGCACAAGCTGCTTTAGGTTACACCATGATTCCTTATCATTTAGGAGGAATTAATTTACCGACTGGTGGTTTAAATATGCTTTGGGTTGTGGGTATGATTTTCTACGGATTTGCAGTAGGTGGTTTTATTTTCCTTGTACTGGGTGGAAAAAGACGTATTACGCATCAATGGGATAACTATGCAGGTGGACATTTCTTAACCCCTGATATTCCTTATCATTATTCTCATAATTTCTATCCAGGTGTGATGCGCGTCATTGGAAATTGGTATCGCGGTTGGATTGTTGATTTAGAACAATGGTTCACCAATGCTGCTCAATTCCTAGCAGGTATTTTCCATAATTTCTATCGTGTTAGTTATACGCCTATTTATTTATTAGTTGTAACTGTGATTGCATTAGCTTTTGTCATGTAGAAATTAACTATGTAAAGACGTAGCATTGCTGAGTGCTGCGTCTCTACTTTATTAAAAAGTTCGAATATCTAACCATACAAATTCTTGTTTCATTACCAAACTGCATTTATCATCGCTTCGCAATAAAATTTCATTATCAGCATTAGATTTCACAGAATTTTCAAAATTATTTTATCGTCATACATAACAAAACTGAATTGGCTATAATTGTTATCAATATGCGTTAACATTTAAATATAAGGAAAATAAAGTGAAACGAAAACGCCGTGATACAAAATCAGTGTTAAAACACTCGTTACTATTTCTGTTATTAGCCATGTTGAGTATGACCAGTTATGCAAAAACGGATTGTAGTGTAGTAACAGAAATCCCTGTTTTAGAATGTCAAACTTTAGTCACGCTATATGTTAATACGCAAGGTGATACTTGGACAGATAGCACAACTAATAATTGGAATAAAAACAATACACCATGTAATTGGACAGGTGTGACTTGTTCAAATGGTCATGTTGTTCAAATTACACGTCAAAACAAAAATTTAGCCAGTTCATTACCTGATTTAAGCAGTTTAACTGAATTAGATGCTGTTTATTTTGATGATAATAAATTAACGGGAACGTTAACTGATTTAAGTAAGTTGCCAAAACTCATTAATTTATCAATTAGCAAGAATCAATTAACAGGTCAACTTCCCATTTTTTCAACTACACTTGAAATGCTTGATGTTAGTTTTAACCAATTAGATGGCAAAATTTCAAATCTCAACTTGCCTAATTTAAAAACGTTATATTTACACAACAATCAATTTTCTGGTCGCTTTCTTGATTTAAACCAGATGCCACAACTATCAAATCTCAATATTGCCAGCAATAAAGTAATTGACGAGATGGCTAATATATCTACAACAATTAGTGCAGCAGGCAGTACAATTAATGTTAATTACAATGGACTTGTTGCAAAAGAGGCTACCGTTAAAACTTTATTAGATAGCAAAAATCCTAATTGGCAAAAAACGCAAACTATTCCACCTAAGAATATTAATGCCACTGAAATTGCTGCAACAAGTATGAAAATCAATTGGAAACCCATTCTTTATACACAAGATAATGGGTATTATAAAATCAATTATGGCACAACATCAGGTAGTTATACACAAACTGTCAAAACAATCAATAAATTAGCCAATAATATAGTCTTGACAGGATTATCTCCTAACACAACTTACTACATTTCTGTCCAAACTCATACGCCAAAACATGCTAATCAACAAAATGAAATAATGAGTAGTTTTAGTCCAGAAATAAAGATAAAAACACTTGCAACGTCAACTAATACTGCACCTATTTTCAACTCTATTGCAGATAAAACAGTCATTGTTGGCGATACTGTTACTTTTGCTGTTAGTGCGACTGATGCAGAAAATGATGCTTTGCAATATAGCTTTTCTACTCTACCAGAAGGTGCGACATTTGATGCAATCACAGGTAAATTTAATTGGGTTACGACTTCAGTCGGCACTTATGCTATGACGATTATTGTGACAGAAGTTAATGGTCAACCAACTAGTCTGAGTAATAATACAAATGTAACCATTACTGTTAAAGCAGCTTCAGATTCTACATCAACTGATCCAACCAGTAGTAATAATATAGGTATTCCACCTACACCACCGACTGGCGATGTGAATGGTTCAACAAATAATAAGGGGCAAATAGCAACGGATGTTCACGTTAAACCTAATAGTAGTATTTCAGGTGGTCATTTAAATGGTGATATTGTTAATGAAGGTTTAACTGCCAATGTCATTATTGATGAAAATGCAACTATGAAAGGTGGCGGTAAATTAACAGGGTATTCCATTAATAAAGGCGACATTGATGATATTGTTATTCCGCCTCATTCCCAAATTACCAATGAAGGTACGATGAAAAATGTCACGATTGGAGAAGAGGCTAATATAGAAGGTGGCACATTAGGTGAGCGTGTGACAAATGCTGGTCGTTTATGCGGTGTGCATTTTGCGCCAAATGCTCAAGTCGTTGGTGGACGTTTAGATTGTGATATTGAAGGCGATGAAGAAAAACCTGCTCAAGTGGGTGCGGCTGTGTTAGCTGAAGGTTTGGAACTTTGTTATGTTCGTTTAAGTCCAACAGTACAATTTGAACATGGCGTGACACTTTGCGATAACGTTAGATTACCTGAAGACCCCACCTATCCCATTTTAGAAGATTTTGGTATTGACGTTGAAGAAATCGATAATTTTACACCAAAACGGATTAAACAACTTGAACCTGCTGCTTTTAGTGTATTTTCAGCAGAAGATACAGCACGACTACCCGTTGAATCATTTTCTGCTATCAATCAACAACAATTAAGCCAATTTACGGCAGAAGGGTTAAATGGTTTAACAGTGGCGCAATTTGAGCAACTTTCTGAAGAAACATTAAATGGTTTTACTAAAGACAATTTAGAAGGTGTACCCGCCGATGTAATTCAACATTTTACAGAAGATGATGTTGAAGCGATAGGAGGTAATACCTTTATGAATACACCTGCTTTAGCCAAACTTTGTACCAATATGGACCCTAATAAAATCTCTATTTTGGAAGTACAAGAATGGTTGCCTAGTGATTGGATGATTAATTTAGAAACGGGAGATATTACGCCTGCAACAGGTTCAAAATTAGCCTATAAAGCATTGGAAACGAAAACATCAGACCGCGTGACTTTACCCAATTATCAACCTGATTTTAATACAGGTATGGGATTTGGCGGTAAAACCAGTAAAAATACCGTATTACAAGATTTAAATAACACATTAAATACAGCCGAGATTGAAGCCAGCTTTGAACAAAAGGAAAATGGTGTTTTAGAAGTTGTTGGTCAAGGTGAGCTTGCAGGTTATACATTTACGTTTATCCCTGATATAGATAGCATGCAACAATTGGATGAAACAGAGCAAGTAGGTATTTATCTTGATAGTAATAATCATTATGTTGCTATTACGGCTGAACGTCAAAAATTTACCATGATTAATGCCCCACGTGATCCTATTGGTTTGTCCAAAGCCTTAGGTATTGATAGTCAAGTTAATGTAGGTACAAAAGGCGATGTGCGTTTACAATTCCAAAATAATAATCGTAATGATACTTTTATTCATGTGATCGCAATTTTTGATCCTTTTATAGAACCTGCTCCTCAAACATTTTGTGGTTTTCAATTTGGACAATGGGTTTGTGATTGGAATGCAATGGCAAGTCATCAACAACCTGGTTTCCATTTTCCAGCTAATGATCGTCAACGTCAACAAGCGCGTGTCGTTTATGATGATGGCAGTGCGCAAACTGTTTATGCCACTGTGGCTAAACCTGATACTTTTATTGAAACTGCATTAAATTTTGAAGGCGTATCGGATATTAGTTACCAAGCAGATGGCAGTTTTAATGTTGTTTATCAAGGCGATAATTTAAAACTGTATCCTCAATTCAATCCCATTATTAGTGAAGTTGAAAAAGGGATGCGAGTTAAGCCCAGTATTGAGCTTAATCCAGATGGTAGTTTGGCATATTCTGTGCAGGATAAACAGCAATTGATTCAATCACGCTTGTCAATCAGTATTGAACATTAATTAAAAAGGTAATACATTTTATGGCACAAACAGTATGGTTAGGCAAACATCGTCGTAGCCAACATCAATTGTCAATAGAGTTTGGTGTTGATGATTACCGTTTTTTTACAACATATTGGTACGGTGATTGTGATTTATACCTACTTGAAGAACAATATGGCATGGATTTTATGGAAAATATTTACTTCCATATTGTTGCTTATGAGGCGAATAAAGCCTGTAGTTTAATGCCACAACAATTTGATTTAGGCAGTTATCAACGTTTTTATACCCCTGAATTTGAAAAAGTCTGGAAACAGATATTTAAAGGTGTATGGGCGCAATGGCGATATGAAAATGATCAGCCTAATTATGCAGGTCCAGAAATAATCAAACCATCCAATTCTGCTAAACAATATGCGCCTGTCAATGTAACTTATGGAGATACGACTGCATTAACATTTTGTGGTGGTGGCAAAGATAGTTTATTGGCTTTAAATTTATTAAAAACGGCAAATATCAGTTATTCATCATTAGCCTATTCTGCTTCCATTTATGGTACACAAGCACAACAACATCAACTGATTGATCAATTACTTGATACCCATATGCCACAACATCGTCATAAAATGTATGTGTTTGATGATTTGATGGATGCACCTATTGTTGAATTAGATGGTCAACAATTAGGTATTAAAAGTTTAACTGCTGCGGAAACACCGAGTTCTATTTTTGCTGCACTACCTTTGATGTTACAACATGGTTATCAATATATGGTACTTGCGCATGAAAGAAGTGCGAATGTGGGTAATTTAATTTGGGATAAAACGGGTGAAGATGTCAATCATCAATGGGGCAAATCTTATGAAGCAGAAAAATTATTAAATAATTATATCCAAACAGCATTAATTAAAAATATTGCTTATTTTAGTGTTTTGCAACCTATTTATGATGTATTAATATTTGCAGGTTTACAAAAACAACAGACTACAATTGCTCAAACTCATTCTTGTAATGTAAGTAAACCTTGGTGCAAGCGTTGTCCAAAATGTTGTTATGTTTGGCTTAATTATATGGCATATTTAGATACTGATAAAGTAAGTGCCATTTTTCAAGAAAATCTATTTGATATAGAAGAGAATCAGCTTTATTTTCGTCAAATGTTAGGATTGGAAAAACATACGCCGTTTGAATGTATTGGACAAGTTGACGAGGCACGGCTTGCGTTTTCACTTTGTCATCGTAAAGGTTTAACAGGTAAAGCCATGGACATGTTTTTAAATGAAGTACCACAAATGAATTGGTTAGATATTGCTGAAAAATATCTAGATGTTGATTTTAATGCAGCGTCTTTGCCTGATGAATATAAAGCGCATTTGCAACCTTTATTGTGTGATATTCAACACCAAGCGCGTGAGTATTTACAGGATTATTTAAGTTAGTTTGGAACATGATTAAACGGATTATTTGGATAAACAAGATTATTAAAGATTTTATCCTGATTATCTTATTAATCCGTGAAATCTTGTTCCAAAATTATCATTACGTTAACCAAATCAAGCTTGCCATACGTCCAGTTTGTTTATCTCGACGGTAAGAATAAAAACGAGATTCATCGGTATAAGTACAAAATTCACCACCATAAATCTGCGTGATACCTTGTTGATTTAAACGCTGTTTTGCCAATAAATATAAATCTGCTAACCAATGTCCTGCACGTGTTGGAATAAAAGCATGTTCTGCTTGCGGTAAAAAATCGATAAAAGCCGTTCTGACTTCATCACCGACTTCAAATGCTTTACCACTAATGGCAGGACCTAACCAAACAATGACATCTTCACTAATTACATTTAATTGCTGCAACGTCGTTTCTAAAATCCCACCTGCTAAACCGCGCCAACCTGCATGAATGGCTGCCACCATATTACCTTGTTGATTAGTTAATAATACTGGCAAACAATCTGCTGTCATCACGACACATACAGTATTTTTTTCATAACTATAAACCGCATCAGCACATTGTCCTGTATTTTCCTGATTAGCAATGACACTGGTTGTACTGTGGACTTGTTTTAGCCAAATGGGTTCGTTAGGTAAATGTAAATTAGTTTTCAATAATTGACGATTTATTTTTACATGTTCAGGATTATCATCAACATGATCAGCTAAATTAAAACTATCATATGGCGCAATACTTACACCACCTTTGCGCGTTGTAGTATACGCTTTTACATTATTTGGTACTTGCCAATTTGGGATAATCATATCAGGCATGGTCTTGTTTATCCTGTGCAAGTACGTTTAATAAATCTAGCATATCTTGTGGTAATGGACTTTCCCATTCCATCATTTCTTGACGACTAGGATGAATAAAGCCCAATTTAGCAGCATGTAACGCTTGGCGTGGAAAATGACGTAACGTATTTTTTAACAATTCACTACTTTCCGCAGGTAAACGTAATCGTCCACCATAAACAGGATCGCCGACTAATGGATAATGTTGATGTGCCATATGAACGCGAATTTGATGGGTACGTCCTGTTTCTAATTGCACCCGAATATGGGTATGCGCACGATACCGTTCAAGCACACGATAATGCGTTATTGCAGGTTTGCCATTATGAATGACTGCCATTTTAGTACGTTGAGTAGGATGACGACCAATAGGTGCATCAACATTACCGCCTGCTACTAAAACACCTTGCGTAATCGCTTGATATTCTCTTAAAAATTCATGCGCTTGTAATTTTGCACTGAGAAAAGTATGGGCTTTAATACTTCTCGTGACCACTAATAAACCACTGGTATCTTTATCAATACGATGAATAATACCTGCACGCGGTAATTGTTCTAATTCTGGTGCATGATGTAATAACGCATTGACTAAGGTTTTATCTTGATTACCTGCGCCTGGATGAACGACTAAACCTACTGGCTTATCAACAATAATAATATCGTCATCTTCATAAATAATATTAAGTGGAATAGGCTGTGCTTGCCACGTGACCGTTTCTTCTATTTCTGCGGTAATGTCAACTTGTTCGCCACCTTGAATTTTATCTTTGGCACGCACTTTTTTTGCATTAATTAGCACATGTTCATCACGTATCCATTGTTGTAAACGCGCTCTGGAATAATCAGGAAAAAGTAGGGCAAGGGCTTTATCAATACGTAACCCTGCCATCTCAGTTGGAATAATGGTATTTAAATGTTCGATTGTGGACATATGACTATTTACTTGCATCAAATTGACAAAGTGTAATCTAAAAAAGGATTTTCATCAAAAGCTTAATAATATGTGCTTTAAGATTCAAATTTGACAAAGCAGTGGCGAAATATAAATAAAAACGCTAAAATTGAACATCCTTTTTTGACACACTTATAAAAATAGTTTGCAATATGTCAAATTCATCCGTATTTTATACTTTATTAAAACGAGATTTAACTTTATTTTATCGCCATCGTGGAGAATTAGCCAATCCGTTATTATTCTTTGTTATCGTCGTGAGTTTATTTCCACTTGCTGTTTCCCCTGATGCCAAAGTATTACAAATGATTGCACCTGGTGTTATATGGGTTGCTGCCTTATTAGCTGCAATGTTATCTTTGGATACCTTATTTCGTTCCGATTTTGAAGATGGCACATTAGAACAATTAGCATTGACCCAGCACGCATTACCTTTATTAGTATTGGCAAAAGTCATTGCACATTGGTTAGTGACAGGATTTCCTTTATTAATTCTCGCGCCCTTTTTAGGCGTTTTACTTTATTTACCTAGTGAATCAATGTTTGCTTTAGTGGCAACATTAGCATTAGGCACACCTGTTTTAAGTTTAGTTGGCGCAATTGGCGTGGCTTTAACAGTCGGTTTGAAACGTGGGGGTGTATTAATCTCTTTATTAGTTTTACCGTTATATATCCCTGTTTTGATTTTTGCAGCTAATGCAGTCAATGTGGCTGGCGAAGGTTTACCTATTATTGGACAACTTTACTTTTTAGGTGCATTATTAACTTTTTCATTAACTTTATCCCCATTTGCAACTGCAGCCGCATTGCGTATTAGTTTAAGTTAGGACGTAACAATGAATATTTTTAAACAGTTTTGGGCATGGCTTCATAAAATGGCATCGCCTAAACATTTTTACAACATTTCAGCACCATTTATTACTTGGTTTATGTGGTTAACGATATTATTTACTATTGCTGGTTTATATTATGGTTTAATCGTAGCCCCAATGGATTATCAACAAGGCGATAGTTATCGAATTATGTTCGTTCATGTCCCCGCTGCATGGATGTCGATGTTTATTTATGTTGTCATGGCAGTATTAGGTGCAATTAGTTTAGTCTGGCGTATCAAACTTGCTGATGTCATGATCGCCAGTTCTGCACCCATTGGCGCAGCATTTACATTTATTGCCTTAGTCACAGGTGCGATATGGGGCAAACCCATGTGGGGTACATGGTGGGTATGGGATGCACGTTTAACGACCGAGTTGATTTTATTTTTCCTTTATTTAGGCGTGATTTCATTAGGTTCTGCCATTGAAGATAAACGGATTGCAGCACGTGCAGTAGCCATTTTATCATTAGTGGGCGTAATTAATATTCCGATTATTCATTATTCTGTACAATGGTGGAATACATTACATCAACCTTCAAGCATTAGTGTATTGAAAGGTGAATCTTCTATTCATATAGATATGTTAATCCCACTGATTATTATGTCTTTTGCATTTAAATTTTATTATGGCATGGTGGTATTAAAAAGAGCGCGTTGTGAAGTATTAGAAAGAGAACGTAATAGTCGTTGGGTACAAGAAATGGTCATGCCCACTGGAAAATTAACTTCTGCGCATTCATAAAAAAAGTTAAAGGAATTATTATGGCAAACCCTGCTATTCAGGTTGCAATACCGCAACGTCGTTATCAATATGGTGAATTTTTATTAATTGTACTGGGCGATATAGAAAGTCAAGATGATATTCAATATCAATATTTAGTGAGTATCGTGCCTGAAGGCAGTAACAAGCCTGAGTTATTTATCAGTGCAGAAAAATTACCTGCTGGCAATGAGCATAAATTTCAAATGCGTGTATTGGCTGAAAAAGCAGGACAAATTGTAGGGCATTCTGATCATTGGGATAAATTAGAAGTTTTTTGCCAAGACGCACTTAAAGTTTTTGCTCAAGTCGTTGATTTGTCAGATGAAAGACCATTGCAATTACAATAAACAAATAATTTAAAACTCGTGGCAGGCAAGGTTTTCTCGTTACCACGTTTTACTTGGTAATGCCTGTTGATAAAGCTCTGCTTCATAACAAGCGAAGCTTGTCAAACATGCATTACCAATCTGGAGCTTGGTAATGAGATGAGATTTATAAGTTAGAAGCAAAATGAAAACGATAGAGAAATGGGCTGAACGTATTTATGCTGAAAATGATTTTGGTAGAAG
>Ga0180430_10004700_pt1 | contig 11479 bp, 8 predicted proteins | sample SS_ome_9_FD_132999 | JGI IMG/M metagenome (GOLD analysis project Ga0180430, IMG submission 132999) | Hypersaline lake sediment archaeal communities from the Salton Sea, California, USA - SS_1_S_2 metaG | ecosystem: Environmental > Aquatic > Non-marine Saline and Alkaline > Hypersaline > Sediment... | reverse complement strand
CATTTCATCGATGACGATGCGACCGTCTCCAGAGAAGTAGTCTGCGATCGCGTCCACGTCAATCGGAATGCGGGCATCGTTCTTGCCAGCATCCAGCAGCCACTGGCAATACGCTTCCATTGGGTCGAATCGTTGGAGTCGGTCCGCAGCGTTGTTCAGGTCGACCTGCGGGATGCTCGAGTGCGATTCTAGATGATGGTTGGCATATCTCGTAACAGCATCCGTAGCGGCAGGGGGAGCAGGTTCTCCAGTGCCAGGAGAGAACTTAATGCCGTGCCATTCGATCGGATTGTGGCTTGCGGTGCAGTTGATGATGCCGCCGACCCGATATGCTGCCAGGGCTACGGTTGCCTGGAAGGCGAGTGCCGGGGTCGGTGTGTCACGCTCTGCAAGATGCACTCGAAAGCCGTTGGCCAGGCAAACACTGGCAACCCAGCCTGCGGCCTGATCTGCATATCTACGGCTGTCATAGCCCACCACAACGTGTTCTCCGCCGAAACCACACTCCACAAGGTAGTCGCAGATGCCCTGCGCAGTTGCTAGGACAGCTTCCTGCGTGTACTCGATTCCCCAGCGCCCCCTGAAACCGGACGTGCCGAAATGAATACGCGGGCCGTCGTTTGCACTACTTGTTGGCATTGCTCTTGTCCTTTCGTCTGCGCGGTCTTCTTCTTCGCCTGCGCGAGCGCGAACGTGAGGAACTCTTCGGGAAACTCGATTTCATGTTGATCCGCTCGACGCGATCGGGAAGCTCGATGTCTCCACGTTCCAGGAGTGTGAGAAGAATGTCCTGAGGAATTGAGGTTTCGACCCAAATGGAGTCAATTGAGACGACACCGTTCTTCGCAGGAAGGTGTGAGATGGCTCGCTCGATGGCCTGCTTGTAGCTCTGCTCCATCTTGTCGTCAACTGGCAAAGGCTCGTGATTCTCCGGTTGCTGTTCGTTCAATGGCCCTCCGACTCCTTCTCCGGCTCGCTGGCACCTTGCCGGCCCGGGGATGATAGCACAAACTTGGCAATCTCGGGAATGTCCTGAACAGCGGTATGCTCAATGGAAGCTGGTTTGCGCTGTGATGGATCTGCTACAATGCCGAATCGATTTGAGGGGGAAGTGTGGATCGAATCCAGACGAACGTCATTCGCCTAGGACTTGTCCTTGTCATTCTCATAGGCGTCTTCTACACCGGCGTGGCCGATGATGTTGCCCAGCGGCTTCATCCAGCGTTGCGACCCTTGTTGTACGCGACAGAGAACGCGCCAAACGCACCGTTCTCGACGCTAGATGACTCTCAGTACTCTATTGAGTGGTCACCCAGTGCAGGAGAACAGAGGATTGATCTTCTCATTGGTCTCAGGCAACCGATTACAGATTCTACGCTGCAAGGTCTGTCGCTAGGTGCATCTTCGGGCACGGTCGTGAGCGTTGAAGCGACAGCAAACGACCTGAAACGACTGCTAGCAGATGAACGGGTCGACTACATCGAGCCCGCATGGCGAGCGACTCCGATGCTCGACGAATCTGTGGACACAGTTCGTGCAGACACCCTGCATCAGCAGTCTCCCGCACAAACAGGTCGAGGCGTCATCATTGGCGCTGTCGACACAGGCATTGACTATACACATCTTGACTTCAGAGAGGATGTGGATGGAGACGGCTTCGAGGAATCGTCCCGGATTCTGGCAATTTGGGATCAGACTGCTGGCTTCTCAGGCACCGAATACACCAAGGAGGAGATAGAGACCGATCTTGCCAATGGGCACGGTTCCTCCGCAGGCATAGTCCGGCAGAAGGACACAAACGGTCATGGGACGCATGTCATGAGCATTGCTGCAGGAGATGGTTCGTCGTCTGGAGCAGGGTTCGTGGGCGTTGCTCCGAACGCTTGGATCGTGATGGTCAAGACCACCTACTTCACGAGCGACATTCTAGAAGCGGTGGAGTACATCTTCGATCTTGCTGATTCGTTGGGTCTACCCGCTGTTGTGAATCTAAGTCTGGGTGGCCACGACGGACCGCATGACGGTACGAGCCTGTTCGAGCAGGGGTTGGACGAACTTCTAGATGAGCCGGGCCGGGCTATCGTGGTATCTGCAGGCAATGAAGGAGACTTGGCGCTTCACGCGTCAGCCAATCTGCGTGGGGGGTCGGATAGCTTCACGATCGAACCTGATGGATGGGAAACAGAGCTCGCCATCTGGTATCCGGGCACTGCCGCTTTCACCTTGGCGATTACACCGCCAGGCGAGGCGCCCATCATTGTTCCGTTTGGTACGGAGACGGGCGTTGTCACGACCTTGGCAGGAAACCTGCGAGTGGACAATGCTTCTGGCGGAGCAAATCCCCGAAACGGTGACCATCATGCCTACCTGCGCCTGAGTAATCTCGCGTCCACCGCGTCGTGGGGAATTACAGTCTCCGACACAGGGGGCGGCGATGGGGGCATCTTCGATGCTTGGGTGACCGATGGCGGCGCAACGCTCGGAGGGGGTGATTCGTCCTCAACCATCGACGAACCAGGCAACGCGCGATCGGTGATCACGGTGGGTTCGTTCAATACAAAGGCGGTTTGGCCTTCGATGTCTGGACAGCAGAACTTCCTTGGAACGTATCCCCTCCAAGTGCTCTCCACGTTCTCAAGTCAAGGCCCAACACGCGATGGTCGGACGAAGCCAGAGATCTGTGCGCCAGGTGCTTGGATATGTGCGGCGTTGTCTACGGACGCAATTTGGCAAGGCTACCTGCTGCACCCGGATACCGTGCACACGATGGAACTTGGCACAAGCATGGCAGCGCCCCATGTATCAGGTGCCGCCGCTTTGTTGTTTGCTGTGGATCCCGGCTTGACCGCGGATGAGGTGAAGACTGCTCTCGTCCAAAGCGCAATCCAGGATGGATTCACAGGGAGTGTGCCCAACCTGAGATGGGGCTTTGGAAAGCTGGATGTTGCCGCTGCAGTTGGTGCGATCGATGCTCCCGAGCCTCCGCCAGTTGATCCCCCGTCTTCTGGAGATGCCCCTACGATTTCGTTGGATGAGAACCCAGTGGGCGATCACGCGACGTTCCTTCTAGGAATCCCCGAGGATGCCAACATGGCAGAGTTGCGTGTCTACACACTCAGCGGAGCACTCGTGTATTCTGCGCATGTCGATGTTGAGACAGTCCAGACCGATTGGGGATTGTCAACGCTGCGCGGTGAGCCGCTCGCATCTGGTCTCTACCTTTATGTTCTGGTGACCGATGTAGGCACTTCGGAACCTGGAAAGCTGGTGATCGCCAGATGACACGGATTCAGACTCTTTGGTTGACAGGTTTCCTGGTTCTAGCTCTCGCAATCAACGCCGTTGCATTTGCTGGCGTCGGTGAGTTCTTCGCGTTGGGCACTTCTTCGCGGGCGTTGGGCATGGGCAATGCGTTTGCAGCGCTAGCCGACGATGAAGGTGCCGTGTTGCACAATCCCTCGACACTCGGCACGTTCGATGGGTTAGGCGCATCCTCGGTGTTCATGAGCCAGTTCGGCGGCGTGACCTACGCGTCGGTCTCGATTGCTGCGAAGTATCTGGGAGCCTGCGTGTCTTTGCTCGATTCCGGCACGATCGAAACCAACACTGGATCCCTACGCTATTCGAGCCAAGGCATTGTTCTGGGGGCAGGTGCCCCGCTGGGACCCTTCGGGCTGGGTGCTCGGTGGCGTTTCTTGAACGTCTCGGCCCCGACCAGCGGATCAGGATGGTCGTTGGATCCGTGTTTGACGTTCTTCACAAGAAGCCTCAAGCTTGCAGCCATTCTGGAGAGTTCGTTGTCCTCGGGTATGGAATACGACAGTGGAAGCGTGGAACCGTTCCTCGCCTCGTTGACGGTTGGCGCTGCTGCGACGCTCGAACCGGTCGAGGACGTTGACTGGAATCTTGTGTTCCAGGTGGATGGCTTGCTCACAGGCTCGACACGATTCGCGATAGGACTGGAGGCATGGATTCAGGGCCTCGGTGCACGCGTGGGCTATGACGGGCAAGGCGTGACGTTCGGAGTTTCCGCACGGTTCATGAGATTCCAGTTTGACTGGGCATACGCATTGCGAGGCGACCTCGGTGGAAGCCACCGAGCAGGGCTTACGCTTCGTTGGTGAAAGGGTGGATATGGACAATCGAAAGATCCTGGGCCTATTCCTGGTACTTGCGGTTCTAGCATTGGGAGCGGTTACTGGTGTTGCACAGGACATTGCAGCCCAGGAGACGGCCACCCCTGAGGACGAGTTCGAGGTTGAACTCAACGGGCGAAAGACATGGAAGCTCTCGTATGGCTTTGGAAATCCTGCTGGGCTTGCGTTGTCTGGTGCGGTGCCTGGCCGCATCTCGTTGGATCAAACCCTGTCCGTGGACATCGTCGGCGAAGCGCTGTCTGTGCTCTCCCTGGAGATTCACTACGACGATCAGCAGGCCGAATCGCTGCAGTCGATGGCCCTCTACCTCGACACAGAGCGGCTGGACGGGGTCGCTGGCGATTTCTCATTGGCCGGGGCCTCGGACTTCACCACCTACAACAAGAAGCTGAGAGGATTGCGGCTTGACTACTACTTCGGAGACAACACGCTGACTGCTGTCGCCTCCAGATCAGAGAGTGTGTCCCAGTCCCAGGTGTTCATGGGCCAATCGGCAGCCGCGGAGATCGCTTTCACAAGCTTTGCATCCGAAGGGTCTTCGCTTCCGGCAAGCTATCGGCTCCATCTTGAGGGTCTCTACGCCTTCCCCTTGAAATCGCTCTACGCTGAGGAATTCTCGACGATATCTTTCGATCTTCCGGCCTCTGCAGGAACGCGTGCTGTGCTTGCGCAGTACGATCTTGGCTATTTGAATGACACACTGGTTGCAGGCGCCGATTCTGAACTGAAGGCCCAAGAGTTTCGAGTCGTGGAGGATTCCGGGCAGGTCCTGCTCCTAAACCGTGACCCCGTGTCCCTGCTCAGGGATCACGTCCGCGATGCGATCAAGGCCTACAACGCCGCCAACAATCTCGCAGGAGACGCGGCGGAGCGATACCCGTTCGCAGCAGGTACGGACTACGAACTCGAGTTTCTTGGTCTCCTGATTCCACATGCCATGATTCTCGTCGATGAGGACGACTACCCGTTGGATGAGAGTGACCGTCGACGCTACTACAACCTTGGGCATGCTGACGTCAAGGAAGCGAATCTCCGTGTGGAGGTCAGCACGGATGGAAGATCGTTCGAGATCGTTGGAAGTCCTCGGCTCACAGGCTACACAACCGAACTCCTGGCAGCCGATGGAATTCTCATCTGCGACTTCCCGTCGGAATTCTTCGTCCCCAGTAGCGTGATCAGGGTCGAATTCTCGTATGAGATGTCAGGCGGTGCATTTGCACTTGGACTCTCGCTTGTGCCTGATAGCGAACGTGTCTTGTTGAACAACGAGCTCCTGGTCCGCGATGTGGACTACCTCATTGAGTACGACGTGGGAATGCTGTTCTTGCTGATCGATATTGAGGACACAGATGTTCTGCAGGTCGACTATGAGCTGTTTAGCGGCGGATTTGGACAAGTCGCAGACTATGCCAGCTACTTCTTTGGGTTGATTCTCGACATGCCCATCTCTGATCAGCTCTCGATCCAGGCCCAGCTACTGCAACTTGCTGAGGATCCGTTCTCTGCTGCAGACGCTGAGACGGTCTCTACCATGCCTAATCGTCACACGGTCGCAGGGATCACCGCTGACATCTCAATTCCGGGATTCACGGCAGACATCCTGCTGGGCTACAACCAGGATCGCTTCCCGTTCGATGACAACGCGCGAACGCAGAAGCCTAATCAGGTGACTGCCATCGCTGCGAGTGATGAACTTGTGGTCTTTGGTCACCTTGCAGGCATTACGGTCAATCAATTTGGTGAGTGGGCGAGCTACGGCACCGCGAATGGGCTCGCAAGCCGCATTGTGCACGATGTGATCCTGAGCGAGGAGCTCGTGTTCATCGCCACAGCTGGGGGATTGAGTGTTGTCGAGCTCGAAGGGGCTTCTCCGTTCGATCGGCTCGCGAATTGGACCCGTATCGGCAGCGAGGACGGACTCGGCAACGAGTCTGCAACAGCACTTGCGCTTGATGATGAAACGCTGTGGATCGGAACGATGACTGGGCTTGTCTCTGTTCCGGTTGACGCGATTGACGATCCGGAGTTATTCCAGCAGTTCAGCGGGGTAGGATTCGAATCGTTGACAGAGATCACTGCACTGGAAATCGACGGTGACCGCATCGTCGTTGGGACGACGCATGGTGCGTATCTCGTTGACCCGGCCTCGGATGAGGCTGTGGCGCTTGAGGACACCGAAGGCATTGAAGTCACCGATCTCGCGCGTTCAGTCGACACCGTTTACGTCGCTACAGCGAGAGGACTTCGAGGCTACTTGGACGGCATCGGAACGGGTTGGTTGGTGCTTGGTGAACGTGTGGAGTCTGTCGAGATCGACGATGGGACCTTGGTCTATGGGATCGAGGAGGGCCTGCGTGATGCAGGAACCGGTGAAATGCTTCTGCTCTCTGGGCCTGTGACAGCGTTGGCAACAGATGGGTTTGGAATCTGGGCTGGTGGCGTGGCGCAAGGAACTCTGGAGTTCGATGTCTACTACATCGACGAAGTGCTCAATGCCTTCCCGAGTTCTATCACACATCTCCAGGTCAGCGATCCAGGAGGATTCCTTGATGCTGACCCTGCCGAACACACGGCGCAGGGATGGGTCGGTCGAGCCTCCTTCCGTACGAGCAGCGGGCGCTATGACCTATCAGGAACGGTGGAGAGCTACCCGCCCACCTTCCGCACGATTGGAAGCTCCAGCCGGAGCGATCGATCTGGATGGTCGCTCGCTGGAAGCTATGACATCAGCCAGTCAGCCGAAATGAGTGCAGCGCACAGCTACCGTGTCAGCAATCTGGCTGATGGCGATTCCAGGACAAGTATCACGAACCAGGTGGCACTCCGGTGGACGGCGGGACTGAATGGCGTGCTCGAAGTACGCCACGAGGCGCAATCGCTGGGCGCGAGCTACCAGAATGAGGAGGAAGGTGAGTTGGCCTACAGCCTCTCCTTGAACGACCAGTTCTTCGATGATGCGTTGAAGCTGAGTTTGTCGTGGAACGACTCGACCTCCCACTCCAGCCTGTGGGACGATGATATTGTTCGCAATCGACTCTCCCTGACTTCGACCGTCCGATTGACGGACGACTTGTCGCTTCAAGCAGGATGGCGCCGTCCGATTCGCAATGTTGGAGACCAGCTGTCTGGAAGCGAGCGTGTGGACTGGTCTGTCGACTGGGCTCGAAGCTTCGATGCCTTCAGCCTCTCGGCGGATTATGCGTCCGATTGGTCCAAGGATCTGGAAGACTCTGAGGGCGATTGGGAACACGAGGCGAGCTTGAACGTTGACTTGGAGAAGATTGCGTTTGAGAACTGGAGCCTGACGCCAGACGCGGACTTCTCGTGGGAGAATGCGCGCGGAGTACACGATGTCGATGGAGAGGTTGGATTGCGCGTGGATATCGGAGATCTGTTGATCAGAAGCAGCCTCGAGGCTGCGCTCCGTGATCTCGGACGACCCGTCATCTACCAGGAGGGAGAGATCTCCTTCAACGTGCGCTACGACGGCGTGGAATCCCTCTACGTAACGGGCAACTACAGTGGTAGTGTAGATACCGCGATCAAGGGGCAGAGCCGACGGACAACCATCGGACACACACTCTCCGGGCGTGCAGTGTGGGAGCCAGAGAGTGGTGCGCGAGATGAGCTAACGCTGTCGGTTCGCACCAAGGCAACGGATGGGGACTTGTCGACCTTCACAGTTGTACTCGAGAACGAGTACCGTACAGCGCTGGATGCACTGCTCGGTCAAGTGCTCACACCCGAGGCAGAAGAACCCACTCCGGAAACAGATGGCGAGCGTGAGACGCGCGAGGAGACAGACAATACGCCTAGCTACCCGCTTGCAGACCTGCTGGTAGACTCCAAGGCGGAGTACCGCTTGCAGAGTTCAGGGGCGGATGTATCGTTTGCGACGACTGGATACTTCAATGTGCAGCTCTCGCCGATGTGGAGTCTGAACCTTGGCGCAACCGGTACCGTGGGCTATCGACCGTCCACGAAACTGTATGCGAGTGGACTGATCGAGATCGAAGTGGCGATTGATTTCTAGCGGCTACGCCGCGTGACAAGTGGCAGGTGGCAGGTGGCAGGTGGCAACAGACAATAGCCCAGAGCGTGTGGGGTGTGTCACTTGTCACTGGCCACAAGTCACTGGAGGCAGTTAACCCCCACCCACCGGCGGCAAGAACGCGATGGTGTCTCCATCTTGGAGTTGGGTCGCACGTTCCTCAAGGAACCGAATGTTTCGTCCATTGACAAGGGTGTTGAGATAGCCTGCAGAGAGGCCGTCCTCGATCTTCTCCACGAGCAGCGCGGATCGAGTTGACATTAAGGAGAGCAGGCTCTCGATCGTTGCGCCTTTCGGAACTGGAAACGCATCGAGCTCTCGAAAGGCATGGGTTCTGAGCCCGCCGAAGATCTTGACGATGACACGGATTTCGCTTCCTGGGTTGTCCTGCACGGCATCCATTCTGCAATGTTGCCTAGTTCTGACAGCCGTCGCAATGGTGACGGATTCCGAAACCGCTTCAGGCTAGTTGCCTTGGTGCTTGCCGATTGCACGGGTATAATCCCCAGCTGTTCCGAACAATCAAAGGAGGTGGATGATGGACAAACAGCAAGTGCTCGTTACAACTGCCTGGCCGTACGCGTCAGGAGTGCCCCATTTGGGAAATCTGGTGGGCTCGTTGATGTCGGGCGATGTGTTTGCCCGCTACTACCGCCTCCGAGGCAAGGACGTACTCTACGTCTCTGGAACGGACGCACATGGAACGAGGATCGAGTTTGAGGCCGAGCAAGCTGGCATTGAACCAGGCGAACTTGTGGAAGCCAACCACCAGAAAATTCTCGATGTTCTGCGGGGTTTTGGCATTGCGTTTGATAACTACACAACAACAGAGAGCGACACGCACAAGAGGTTCGTGCGCGAGATCTACTTGCAGATGGAGGAGAACGGCTATATCTGCACCCAGAGCGAACATCGCGCCTTCTGCAAAGATTGTCAGAAGTTCCTTGCTGATCGACTGATCACCGGGACCTGTCCGAATTGCGGAAGCCCCCATGCCATGGGAAATCAGTGCGATGCCTGCGGTACCATCCTGGAACCTGAGGAACTGCTTGAACCGAAGTGCAGCTTCTGCGGGAAGTCGGAGATTGAGTTCAAAGAGACCAAACACTGGTACTTGGATCTGGCTCGACTTGCCGACGAGCTAAAGGCCTATGTGGCCACGCGCGGTTTCCGCGGCAACGTGCACCGGTTTACGCAACAGATGATTGAGGACGGACTACGTCCTCGCGCCATGACCCGCGACATCAAGTGGGGAATCCCAGCTCCGTTCGAGGGCGCGGAGAACAAGGTGTTCTATGTTTGGGGCGAAGCTGCACTCGGCTACGTGTCTGCCGTGATCGAGCATTTTGAAGGCGGCGATCGCTGGAAAGACTTCTAGTTTGGCGACGATGTGTTCCAGATCTACACGATTGGCAAGGACAACATCCCCTTCCACACGTTGATCTTCCCTGGACAGCTCATCGCATCGAAACAGGGTTACCACCTTCCAGATCAGATTGCGGCAACCGAGTATCTAAACTGGATCAACGGTGAGAGTTTCTCGAAGTCCCGCGGTGTCGGCCTCTACTGCGACGACGCGCTCGAGCTTCTGGACGGCGAGCTGTGGCGCTTCTATCTGCTCTACAATCGCCCAGAAGGGCGAGACGTGAACTTCTCCTGGGAGGAGCTGGAGAAGGCCATCAACGGCGTGCTGATCTCCAACGTAGCCAACCTGATGAATCGCGTGCTGTCGTTCACTCAGGACAAGTACGACCGCATCGTTCCTGATGTGGCATTGGACCCGCAAGTGCAAGAACAGCTTGCCAATGGCATCTCTCGGTATGAGAAGGCGATTCACGAAGGCGCACTGGCTCCCGCCCTTCGAGCGATTTGTGACCTCGCAGTCTTTGGGAACGAGTACTTCCAGCGCAAGAAACCGTGGGCGACCCAGGATGCCGAAGCGGTTGCGAGCGCACTTCACCTAGTAAAGGGGATGGCAGTACTCCTGGCCCCCTATCTGCCGCAGTTCTCGGCGCGCTTCCTGAGCATCCTTGGAATCGAGGGTGCCGTGTGGGACGACCTGCGGCTAGAGCTTCGAGGGCGTGAGATTGGTAGCGAACGCGTGTTGCTTGAAAAGATCGACACAGCAGCGTTGCGAGCGAAGGTAGAGGAAGCCGTGCAGACTGAGGTCTCGGAAGATGCAGCAGACGACGTTGAGGCTGTCTCGTTTGGCGACTTCCAGCGCATGGACTTCCGAATCGCTGAGATCCTTGAGGCGAAAGAAGTCGAGGGCGCAGATCGCCTTCTAGAACTCAAAGTCGATCTCGGAAATGAGCAAAGAACCTGCGTTGCAGGGATCAAGCAGCACTTTGAGATGCAATCTCTGATCGGAAAGCGTATCCTCGTATTGGCAAACCTAGAGCCTACGACGATTCGCGGCGTTCGATCAGAATGCATGATCCTTGCGGCAAAAGGCTCCGCCATGGGACTCATGGTTCCAGATCCTCTCGTTGAGCCGGGAAGTTCCGTTTCCTAGCGTAGATTGAAATGTGCCGATCCCAAGGCTAGAATTCGATACGAATTGGGGTGTTGATCGAGATGTATGCAGTCATTGAAACTGGTGGAAAGCAGTATCGTGTCCAAGAAGGAATGATCCTTCGTCACGAGCTTCTTCAGGATGCCGAGGTCGGCGGCGAAGTGTCGTTCGACAAGGTTCTGTTGCTCGTGGAAGATGAGAAAGTCCGCGTAGGAACGCCATATCTAGACGGCGTTCGCGTTGCAGGAGAGCTCCTGGAACAGGCGCGAGACAAGAAGATCATCGTCTACAAGTACAAGAACAAGAAGGGCTATCGAAGGAAGCAAGGTCATCGTCAGTCCTACATGGCGACGAAGATTACTGCCATTGAAAGGTAGCGAACACATGGGTGAAGCAGTAATTCAACGCGACGAACGAAGTCGCGTGATCGGACTTACCGTTCGAGGGGACGACATGTCCGTTCCGGCGAAGGCGAGCGCAACGCACTTGTTGCAGGCGGTTGCCGCATCGCTGGAGGAGTACCTCCATGTGCCCGTCGAGGCGGTGTTCGCTGACGAGATATACATAGAAATCGACCGTAGCGATCCTCATTTGGACCGCGAGATCGATGCGATTCTTGAGACGATGCGTCACGGACTTCGCATTGTCGCTGAGGAATACCCATCGGAGCTTGCGGTGCACGAGGCAACGGTCGGAGTAGAGGTTTAAGGAGCAAGAATGGCCCATAAAACGAGTACCGGTTCCACGCAGAACGTT
>Ga0180430_10004699_pt1 | contig 11484 bp, 6 predicted proteins | sample SS_ome_9_FD_132999 | JGI IMG/M metagenome (GOLD analysis project Ga0180430, IMG submission 132999) | Hypersaline lake sediment archaeal communities from the Salton Sea, California, USA - SS_1_S_2 metaG | ecosystem: Environmental > Aquatic > Non-marine Saline and Alkaline > Hypersaline > Sediment... | reverse complement strand
TGATAGGGTGTACTATCATAGAGCGTTCCTGATGATTCATTCAAATGCTGCACCATTACATAATTTGCATCCCAGACGTCCTCAGGATTTTGATCATCAGTTGCAGCTGAGTTATTATAATATAGGTAAAATGAGGTATCCACAGATGCTGAAATATATGGTATTTTCACCCAGACTTCGCAGGTTCCCGATGAAGGCCAACGTTCAATCTCATACTTATAATCTGTTTCATTATCTGGATTAATGAATCGAATACTTCGACCATTATCACATTTAGAGGCAATGGATGACTCAATTCGAAGAAGAATTGGAAAATCCGTAAGAGATGTATCAATGAGGGTGTGATCAATTGTAATGGGTCGTGCATAGGTCCAGTTTTGATTCCACCAGGAGGAACTCGAGTTCCAAGTAGTATTATCTGATGAGTAACGATACCAAAGGGTTACGCTTGTAAGTCTGGACTCCCCTGTTGCAACAAGTGTATGGGGGGATGCAGTAACAGAATAGGGTTCAATGGTGTTAACTGAAGTATTTACATCAATGATAATTGTTCCATTAGATGAACCAGTTTGAAGATTGCTGTAAAAAATGGCAGAATTGCTTGGTGAGTAAATCACTGCTGCATCTACTTGATTACCAGTGAGAGACCCTCCATCATAAACGATTCGTTCACCGATATCCCATCGATTGTTATTATTTTCATCGATAAGCGTTGTTGTATTTAATGGGACAGTGGTTTTATTTCCAGCAATAGTATACTGTACCAATGTCCCAGATCCTAGGGAGTTCCCTCCAAGGTTTTCAAGGATGATATTATCTCCCTCAACATATCCAACGATATTTACTTGTGGGACGGCTTCCCCAACAAGAACAGTTGATACTATAACATATACTACAGAGAATAATGCAACAGCTATAGCAAGAAGTAACACCGTTCCAATAAGCTCAGAAACCGCTTGAGAATCACATCTCTGTTTTTTTCTTTTTATTATCATAATTAATCCTACATTGATTTTATGGCCGATACTCTTCATAACGCATCAAAACCTCTGCACTGTTCAATGTTCTTGTATAGATTGTTGGTTCATCGATACGTCCGTGGAAGAATTTTTGATTATTGTTATCCGATGCAATAAATATGCCACGATGATTATCCTTAGGTGTACCTGTAACACTTTCATTGTCTTTTTCTTCACCATTTACATATAAACGAAGCATTGAACCATCATAAGTAACTACTAGATGATACCAGGTATTAAGATCAGGTTGTCCATCGCCCCAATATACTGCGTAGCCACCATCTCCATCTATATATACACGTCCGTTCCATCCATTCCAAATATCCTGACCAAGACCGTGACCATCCCAGTCACCATTCTGCAGGATTTTTGATGTTTTTTGTTCTGTTAGATACACCCATGCTTCAAAAGAAAATGTGTTATTTACATGATACGACGAGTCATTCTGTATATCGACTGTTTCATCTATTCCATTAAACAATAACGCACTTTCATAGACTCCTGTTGTCCAACTTGCCCCAATAATATTTCCATTCATATATCCCACAGCATCAGAGGCAATTGACCCATAATCCTCGTTGAAATGCCATTGCGCTTGTCTATTGTTTAATTCACCTGAATCCATATAAAAGCATTGTGCATCTGCTTGAGAGGGTGGAGTTTCTTCGGTTGTTGTATTTGCACCAATGCTATAGAATTCATAGAACCCTGTTCCATTGGGTAGATTAAATTCCCATGACCAAGGATAGGTTGTTGCTGGATTTGTGGTACTGTTCCATTTTCTCATCCATTGTCCTGTTGTATGGGTTGTATTAGAAGTAATGTTTCCCTCTGCTGAGAACACCCAATAATCTACTTGCTCACTGGTGTGTTTTCTTTCAGTATCTCGTATCGTATCCTCATCAATTGCAAGCCATATATAGGTACTAATTGGTGTTGAACCCATCAGCACAGCCCATCCTCCATCTCCGCCATCAAGTCCCACAAGTGAAGCAATTCCAGTACTATATGTGCCTCCTAATGTAACTTGTCTGCCATCGTTATCAACCCCATCAATATAATCTGAAGTTCGTTGAACACTATAACTCATGTTGTTGTTTGTTCCAGATCCAGATTCAATAACGATATATCCAATTGTTTCAGGAAGCCTTGCAGTACTCGTATCTTCTCCAACCTGTCTATTGATGTATAGACTACTTGAACTTGGTGGATTACTTACTTTTCCATTTGTGAGTAATGGTACTGACCACTGAGAATCATTATAGCTCATGATTTGGGCAAATACTCTGGGATTACTATATGATCGACTATATCCTCTGTTTACTCCTACATAATTAACTCCTTTGTAGTCAGGATAAGAGGAGCAGAGAAATTTCCAGGCTTCAAGATGTCTTCCATCTGTTAGATTATGGATTCCTTCTTCCATGACAAGTACATATACATTTTCAGCAACAACGGTATGTTTGTTTCTTGGATTTTGTAGTTTAATATCACAATATGAAGTAGTGACATTGCTCATTCTTACGCATGCTTCAGGGTCATTTTTTGAGACCAGATTGTTGATACAGACAACAACAGCACTTGTATATGTATTCCAAAAATGAATGCGTGTCCATGTTGATCCTACATTGGGAATCATACGAATTTCACCAATGCTATCATAGGTTTCTACAGGGGTCACATCCCAGGTTGTATTATCCGTTGAAAATCGATAGTATAAGGTGACATTTTGTAACCTTCGATCTCCTGTTGCATTTATATTTATAGGGTTATCTTCTTGAATATAAGGATTGATAGGATTAACAAAGGTATTAATAGAGAACGGGGGGTTGTAATAACATGAAGCCTCAGCTTGTGTGGGTGGTGTTTCACTCTGTCCTTCATAATGTCCTATGCTATAAAACCGGTAATACCCGTAGTGATCTGGAAAGGGAAATTCCCAGTCCCATCCACCGGTTCCATTGGTAAGATTCGAATAATCGGTCCAACTTCCCCAGCTTAGGTTATTTTCTGAGTATTGATACCAGAGATTAATGGAATCAACCGGTGTGAGATTTACTGCTGTTACATTAACTGGTTCAGTAGTGTATTCATAAGAGGATAATGGTTCTACATAGGTTTCTAATACAACTGGATATCCTTCACGTAAAATACCTGTGAGTAAAATTCTATTCAAAGATGTATCAATGATGGTAACACTAATTGTTTCATTTTCAAAGGTATCAAACTCATAAATAACACGGTCTCCTATCTCCCAGTATCCATTGTTGTTATGATCCTCAATGATCCTTTTTGAATATGATTGGGCTCCAGAGTCTAGATCAATGGAGATATCTGTGAAAAGAAGTGATACTCCTCCTTGATGTTCAAGGATAACATTTGTTTGTATGATTTCTCCCATGATCACTGGAGTAATATGCACCTCTTCTACTGGTGCGGATAATACTGATACATAAACAACAGAGAATATACCAATGGTTATAGCAAGGAGCAGAACAGCACCGATGATTTCTGATACAGCACATGTGTCTGATTCCATTTATTTGTCCTCTTAGAAAAAGAATCTAAAAGCTATCATGGAGACAACACCAAGAAGAAAACTAAACCGCATTCCACTGGCAACATTCCCATCAGTAAAATACCCTGCAAGAATCCCTGAGCCAATCGCTTGAACAAAAACAAATGAACATAGTCCATAATGAAGAACTGATTGATCAATTGTTTGAACAAATCCTTGTGATGAAGTTTGTTGTACTTGAACATCATAGAAGTAACTAAAGAGTGTATTATCTAAAATTAACATGATAAAAAGAAACACAAAGAAACACATGATAATAACCACGGTGTACATTGACATGTTTGCTTGTCGTTGTTGTTTTACTTGGTTCACCTGCTTGATTTCACGAGCAGCTGCTTCAAATACTCTCGAAGTATTTCCCCCCATCTCCAATCCTCGATTAATAGAGATAACTGATCGGGAAATAAGTGGATTCTTTACACGTTCTGCAAACTGATGAAACACTCTTTTGATAGGAAGTCTCCAGGACAACTCTGCATTCATCTTTTTAACTTCTTGGGTGAGGCGAGCATAATTTCTCTTAGTCAGCATGCGTATTCCATCAAAGATGTTCATCCCTGCTGAAAGAGAATTAGCGATTCCTACGAGAAACTCAGGTAATCGGTCTTGGATTTCAAACTCTCTTTTCATCTTTGCATTCATAAAAAAAGCATATGGTCCAATGAGGACTAATACTGAGATAAATATGAGATCAAAGAAGAGATAATTATTAAAATTGACATTTCCTAAGAAGACGAGTAAAAACACTGCAAGATAGCACAGGCAGAGGATGCCAATGGAAATATAGAGTACTTTCATGGATTTTTGACGAAGGATCTCGGAAAGAGGTTTCGCTGTTTCAGATTTACTTTTCCCGACTTCTTCAAGAATTGTTGATTTGATCATGAATAAAAAGACGCTATAGAGAATGGGAAGCATCACAAAAGCTATGATATACAGGATTTGAAAATCACCTGATCCTGAGTCCCCCACAAATCCCATTACTGATATTATAATTACTAAGAATAAGGGAAATGCAATAGCGGACATTACAAATAATTCAGCAATGAGTGCTAAGAATTCAAGGTTTTTCTCTCTATTTAATAAGTCTTCCTTCATGTATTGATGCACCATGGTGTTGAGATACGCATCAACACTACTTCCCGCTTGCAAGGTTCCAAAGAGTCCTTGAAGAAATGTTTTGAATTTAATTGAAGGCGTTCTTTCTATACCATGTTCTAATGCGGTGTTATTATCAATCCCCATTACATTGATTTCCTGGGTGATTTTCCGTGCTTCATGTTGAATTTCCCCATAGATATCTGTTGTAGAGAGTGTTTGAAACATTTCCCCTGGAGAGACACCGCTCTCTGTCATCGTGCTAATAAAATTCACTGCAAAGGGTAAATACCTATCAATATTTTTCGCACGGTGTTTTACTTGCGATTCTGGATAACTTGCATAGAAGAAATAGGTAATAATTGCTGATAGAAGTGGGATGAAAATAATGAATATGTCCGCAATTATTTTGAGATTAAATAAGAAGAAAATAAGTGAGACAGCAATCCCAGCAACAGCGGCAATAATCGTGTTCATGATCATTACCGAGTAATATTCATCTGCAGGGATACAAATGCGTGCTTTTTCAAATAATAGGTCTTTTTGTCTTTGCTTTTCAATATTTGACGGGCTCACAAACCGATGAAATATCCGGAGGCAGGTTTTTGAGTATGCTGAGGATTTCATAAGCTCTCAATCATTAAATTTTTCATAACTGCTGCAGCATCTCTTTCATACGCCGCAGTAATGCTCCAAAATTCCTTATAAGAAATATTCTCCTGTTTTTGTATCCAGGTGAGTACTTGTTTCCGTCGTTCTAATTCTTTAATAACATCATCAGTTGACCAACCCTTATATTTTTTAATTTTTTCAAGAATGTTGCTTCCGCCATGATTGATAAACCGATCATCAACTGGGGAAACCCAACTAAAAGGCGTTACAGATATTATTCTCTGAGTCGCTGGATCAAGTTTAACGATTTCAACTACACTTTTAATCCGCCTTTCTACCTTTCCCTCGGTGGTGCTCATAGAACCTAGAAACACAAGCACATCAAGTGATGTTAATAACCCTCTCGGAAGAGAGATTGGTGGGCTTTCTAACCGCTGGATTAAGGATTGCAAATCATTTGCATGAACAGTTGAATACGAAAGATGACCCGTTGCCATTGCTTGAAAGAGCGTGTACGCTTCTTTTCCTCGCACTTCTCCCACAATGATAACCCGAGGTCGTTGTCGAAGAGCTGCTTTTATTAGATCAAACATATCAATATCTTTAGCAGTTTTGTCTTTATCTGAAGTAATAAAACCTGATCGAGAGGTACCAGCGATCCAATTTTTGTGAGGCAGGTTGATCTCTCTCGTATCTTCAATAGAGACTATTTTGAATGATGAGGGAATAAAAAGTGAGAGTGCATTTAGCGCTGTTGTTTTTCCACTTGCTGTTCCACCACAGAAAAGAATGGAACAACCAAATTCTAATATTAACCAAAAATACGCGGCCATATCAAGGGAAAACGCATGATTATTAAGTAAATCAATAGGGGTCAGTGGATTCACACGGAAACGACGAATGGTAAATGTTGAGCTTTTAGTAACCGTTTTTGCAAGCGTAGTTTGTAACCGGGATCCGTCAGGGAGTTTTCCATCAACGATGGGCTCAAAAATTGAGATTTGTTTCCCACATATCTGTGAGAGTTTTACAACAAAGGAGTTGAGTTCTTCATCTGAATCAAATTCAATAGTTGTTCTAATAGACTCATGGTTTCGATGATACACAAAAAGGGGGACTTTGACGCCATCGCAAGAGATATCCTCAATATCATCATCATGCATGAGGGCATCGATTTTCCCTAATCCAATAAATTCTTGGAAAAGGTAATAAAAAACGCGATCCTGCGCGTCTTGTGGTATGTTGATTTGATGGGTATCAACAATATCAAGTAATTGTGAATAGAGAATTTCATTTTGTTGTTGCTCTGTCATGTTGTATATGTCTACATCTGTTTCCATTCGAAAGAAACGGATGAGTTTTTCTTTCACTTCTATTTCATCTGGTTTAAGTTCTGGTTCGTTAACAGTATAGACATACTCTTTGGCTTCATCATCAAATTCGATTTTTTTTGTTCCAAGTCCTTTATATCCAAAATGATGTTCATCGTATTGCATAAATGTATTGTAAACTGGTGGGTGGGAATTGTGTTGTGTTTCTTTTGACTTTTGTTTCTTTTTGAATAATTGAAACTTTTTAGAAGCTGGTTGTTTTTGTTTTGATTGTTTGTTTGTGTTCTTATCCTGAACATCTTGTTTTTGGTTTTTAGAAGCAATAATGAAAAAACTACTTGTTATAAGATAAACTAGATAACATTTCCATGGTATAACATATGATTTTCCTTGCACCAGGACACCCCATCCTGAATTATATATCAGGTATTGGTATATAGCTTTAATGATAAATTACAAAATAATTCGTATTAATTATTAATATCTTACACATTACTTTCATAAAAAAACCAAATTCTTTTATATGGACCGTTTATTAGTGCATGTTGAAGTAGTGGTGAGGAGAATATACTATGAAAAAAATCCTTCTTGATGAAACTCATATCCCTAAACAATGGTATAATATCCAAGCTGATTTAAAAAATCCATTAGATCCACCGTTGAATCCCAGAACACAGGAACCAATTGGGCCTGGTGATTTAAGCGCTATTTTTCCAATGGGTTTAATTAAACAGGAGGTTAGTCAAGATCGATACATAACTATACCTGAGGAAGTTCGAGAGATTTATAGGATGTGGCGGCCGACTCCTTTAATCCGTGCTGATCGTTTAGAAAAAGCATTGAAAACACCTGCAAAGATTTACTATAAATGGGAGGGAGTAAGTCCACCAGGGAGTCATAAACCAAACTCCGCTGTTGCACAAGCATATTATAACAAACAGGAGGGAGTAGAACGATTAGTAACAGAGACTGGCGCTGGGCAATGGGGATCTGCTCTTGCATTTAGTACTCGGTTATTTGATATGCAATGCAGAATCTATATGGTCAAATGTAGCTATGAGCAAAAACCATATCGTCGGGTGTTAATGGAGAACTGGGGTGCTGAAGTATTTCCTAGTCCAACCGAATTAACAGAAGTGGGTAAAGAGATTCGAAAAAAGGATCCGAATACTTCAGGAAGCCTAGGTATTGCGATTAGTGAAGCTGTTGAAGAAGCTGCAAAAAACGAGAATTCAAATTATGCATTAGGTTCAGTATTAAATCATGTTGTTCTTCATCAAACAGTGATAGGAGAAGAAATGCAGGAACAATTCAAAATGATTGACGATTATCCTGATGTAATTGTTGGGTGTGTTGGTGGTGGAAGTAATTTTGCTGGTACTGCGTTTCCTTTTGTACGGGATAAAATGTCTGGTGAGAAACCAAACTTGCATATTGTTTCAGTGGAACCACTTGCTTGCCCGACCTTGACGAAAGGAGAATATCGATATGATTTTGGTGATAGCGTTGGATTAACTCCTTTGCTTAAAATGTATACGCTGGGTCATTCATTTGTTCCTGCAGCGATTCATGCTGGTGGATTACGGTATCATGGTGATTCACCCTTATTATCCAAGGTTACCAAAGAGGGACATATGCAGGCAGTTGCCTATTATCAAAAAGAGGTTTTTGAAGCAGCGCTTCTCTTTGCTCAAACTGAAGGATTTATTGTTGCACCTGAATCTGCTCATGCGGTTAAAGCAGCTATTGATTATGCATTGATGTGTAAGAAGGATAATGTTGAGAAAACCATTGTTTTTGCAAACAGTGGTCACGGTCATTTTGATTTATCTGCATATGATGCATATCATAATGGACAGATAACTGATTACGCGTATCCAGAAGACTTGATAAAACAAGCGATGGGCGAATTACCAAACATATAGTTGAATATTTGTAGAATCATTTAATTGAACCTCAGATATCAAATCAGGAATTATGTTCTACTAAATATTCTTTTTAAATTATTTTCTTCATATTTTAAATAAAAAATATTATATAACGAAACATTTAAAATAATGTTACTATTCCTCAAGGGTTAAAAAACCTAAGCGCATCTGTAATTCACGTTTTTAGTAATTTAATAAATAATTCTATTTTTAGAGGCGGAGTTGTCTCGTTATCAGGCATAATGACCTCATTAACCTTTCTGAAGTTTTGGAATTTATATAAGATTGTTCAGAATGATTGGTGGAGATTTTCTTATTTCTATACCAATAACAATCCCTATTGTTCTTTATTTATTGTATTTAGATAAGTTTATTTTTAATTCAATTTATCTAAATAATTTGTTGCTGATAAAGAGAAAATATGATTTTACTGATGGAAGAAATGTAGCTATATGAACTTCTTTTTGGCATACTTACCTCTAAAGTTTGCCAATCACTTTCTTCACCAAACACATCCTTTGCTTTTACTCGTATAGTATAACTTCCTTTGTTTGCCCAAGTATGTGTTGCAGTTATTGGAGTATTATTTGGATGAGGTCCTATCCATCCGCTATTTGTTTCATCACCCCATTCTACGTAGTAGAGCACATCATCGTTTTCTGGGTCATCTGTTTGAAGGGTATATTCTTGTATTTCGTTTGTTTTTCCTTGAGCATTCCCCTCAATTGTTGGTGTTTCTGGTGCAGTATTTAATAATCGTATTTGCAAAGCAGGGTCTCCAAAAAGATTGGTTTGATAATAGCACCATCGCATACCGTTTTCATCTATTTGCCCGACATGATCTTCTTTTGAATAATGGCTTGCTCTTCCAAGCTCACGAATATTTTCTTCGAAAAGGGCTTTGTAGAAAGATTCATCATATGCACCTGAGGGGGATTCAAGAGTGTCTTCGCTTCCAAGGCCATAACGTGCATTTAAAATGCAGGCGAAAGCGCCATAGGGTGATTCGCAAGTGAGTACTTCAGCAATACAATCAAATTCCTGATACCCGCGATAACAATCATAGTTGTCAAATGAACCGGTAAGGCAAGAATGGGAGTAGATAAAAAATGGGTTTTCGTTTGTTAGATACATGATTCCTTCACCTGATGCTTTCATGAGGTGATTATGGTTTCCGTGACCATCATGGTTGATAAGATGATATGATCCTGTGTTTAGAACCTCATATAATCCCATAAAATCCCAATGTTCATCTCGATCATAGATTTTTGTTATAGTTAATCTCTCTGGAAATGCTACTTGTTCTTCAACGTAATCTTTGTAATTTCCTCCATATGCTGATATGCCAGGAAATCCAAGGTATTCACCTATAAATAACATATTGTTTAGGTATGCTTCATTGTTTTCATCATACCAAAGTGTTTTAGAGACAAAGTTAGACATTTCTTGAACTGAATCTACACATGCTCGACCAACATAGATCTCAGCAAGTAAATCTGCTTCTTCAACTGCTGCCTCGTCATTAAAATCCTTACTTTCTCCAAAATGTTCATCATGATCATCATTGAAGTTACCATCCAGACATGCATAGTATACATCTGAGGGGATGTCATCTTTTTCATATTCAAGTTTTCCTGTTAATGGTAATCCTTCTTCATCGGCGAAGAGTTTTCTGCAAGGGATTAGATTATCTTTTGGTACGATTTCATCGGCATCTCCAGCGAGAAGTACATATTCTGTTTGTAGTTCTGTATAGGCATAGCGTATGTAATTTCGTATTTTTGCTTGGACGTCATTGAATAATTGTAGATCATCTGCAACTGATTCTTGATAAAATGGGTTATCTGGATTATTATCCCCCCAAGGACCATTAACATCAAACGTTGAATCTGAGAGGATTTCTTGTTTGGTAACAATTTTAGCGGTCATGCCTTTATTTTGTTTTGAGGTTATTAAATCTTCAAAGGTTGCTGATGCTTGGGTGTTTGTAAATGATTCATCTGTTATAATGATGTATTGAGCAGTTTCAAGATTTGTCTTTTGATAGGGTTGTTCTGGGTATAATGAAACTAGTTCTGGATTTATTACACGTGATTGTATGAGTGATTTATCTTGTTCGAGATTTCTTAAACCCCCTGCTGGTGAGGCATCCTTGGTTTGGACGGTTATTTGCATGGAAGAATAAGAGGTTATTTCCTGGGTTTCTTCGTTATATTCTATTGGGTGAAGTGAAAGATAAAGGATTTGATAGCCTCTGAAGGTATGGACTCCATTGATTTTTATAGGTGTTGATACTGAAGGTTTGGTGGGTAAAGAATTTATTGAGTCGGTTATTTTGTTTTGTATAGTGTTTTCGGTGATTGTAAAGAGCTTCCCATTCTTTTGAATATTACACAATGTATTGTGCAATATTTTCTCTGAGTTTGTTATACGTGCTTCTTTTATTGTTTTATCGTATGGGAGAAGAATTTGGATGTGGTGAACTGGTAATTGATAGGAGTCTGTTTCAATTGTTTGAGTTAATCCTTCGATAAGTATTTTGTCATGAACTCCATCGCATGCTCCGTTTTTGATGATTTTTGGTTCTGGGAATTTAAAGGTAAATGTGAGATTTGGTTCATCATTTGAAGAAATTGTGGCTATTGGAGTAATTGTTAGTATATTCAGCGTAAATAAAGCAATGATTACAAAACTTATGAGTTTCTTTTTCATTTTTATCGCACCTTTTTAATGTTTTGCCCCAATAATTTAATCGAGTATATGAATATAAATCTTTTGAAATTATGTTTATATTATAGGCTGTTGAAAAATTAGTTGGTCCAATTGTTTAATTGTAATTCAGCAGTGATTATTGCTGAATTATACAGCCTTCTTTTGTGATCATGTATCGTAGAATGGTGGAAAACCACCGTTCAGTC
>Ga0180430_10004698_pt1 | contig 11484 bp, 11 predicted proteins | sample SS_ome_9_FD_132999 | JGI IMG/M metagenome (GOLD analysis project Ga0180430, IMG submission 132999) | Hypersaline lake sediment archaeal communities from the Salton Sea, California, USA - SS_1_S_2 metaG | ecosystem: Environmental > Aquatic > Non-marine Saline and Alkaline > Hypersaline >... | reverse complement strand
GCCCAGTAGCAGCGAGATGGCGTGATCGGCGACTTCGTTGGTGCAATAGGTGGGCGCGTTGCAGACCATGATGCCCATTTCGCTGGCGGCGGCATAGTCGATCGAGTCGTATCCCGCCCCCGCTCGGATGGTGCAGCGGCAGTTGGGCAGTTGGGCCAGCACCTCGCGGGTCAGCCAGGGCGTGGTCGTTTGCACGGCGACTACCTCGGCGTCGGCCGCGACGCGCACCACCTCCTCGCTGCTCTGGCAGCGATGGACGCTCCAGCTTGCACCAACCTTGGCCAGTTCCTCGGCTTCGAACCCGCAGGGGGCCAACTCGACGGCATAGTCAATCAGAACGACGTGGTGGGCGAATGCGGATGCGTCGGACATGGCATACCTCGCGGCGGTGCTGGATGGGCGCTAGGCGGTCGGCTGATACGGTTCGCTAAAGGTGATCACATAGCCGTTGGGATCGCCGATCGTAAACTGACGGCGGTCGCCAAAGGTCATCATGTCCTGCACGATGAGCGCGTTGGCGGCCAGCAACTCGTCATAGAGCGGTTCGATCTCGTCGACGATGATGTAAAAGGCGACCCCATTGCCCTTTTCGGCGATGAACGATTGGTCGCTGGTGCCCAGGTCGCGGGTCAACATGAACGAGACCTCGCCGCGGCTGACCCCAGCCCAGATGGCGACGCCGTCGCGCTCCCAGAGGAAATCCTGGCGGAAACCGAGACTGTCCTCATAGTAGGCGATCGTCTCGCGCAGATTGCCCACTTGTAGCAAGGGCACGACACCCTTCAACTTCATCGCGGCATCCCTCTAGTCACCCAGCGCGCGGTCGGGGCGTACCCAGACCTGCTGTCCATCGCTGATCCATTCTATCGTACCTTGCTGATCCGTGCGAAATGTGCGCGCGCCGCATCCGTCCAGGCGCTCGAGGACCTGCGGATCCGGATGGCCAAAGCGGTTCTCGGCGCCGACGCTGATGCCGGCATAGGTCGGCATGGCTGCCTCCAGAAAACTCGCGCTGGTGGAGGTGCTGGCGCCATGGTGTGCCACCTTGAGCAGCGTGACCGGGCGGATCAGTCCGGCATCGAGCAGGTCCTCTTCGGTGGCTACATCGATGTCGGCGGTCAACAGGGCGCGAAAGGCGCCATAGCCCAGCAGCAGCGCGACCGAGTCGCGGTTGTCGTCGGCGGCATAGTGGGCCGAATCCCCTGCCGGGTTGAGCACCTGCAGCCAGACGCCGGAATCGAGCGTGATCAGCGTGTCCCGCACGGCCGGCGCGACCGGCACCTCGGACTCGGATAGCGTCCGCTCCCATGCTCGGGGCAGGTCGCTGTCGCCCATGTTCGCGGGTTGCAGCACCTGCTCGATCCGATAGCGGCGCGTCAGGTCGACTAGCCCGCCCAGATGATCGCTGTCGGCGTGGGTGGCGATCACCAGATCGATACGGCGCGACCAAAAAGGCAGTTGGTGGCCGAGGTGGGCGCGCAGCACCTCTGGATCGGGACCGCCGTCGATCAGCACCGCGTGTCCCCCCGGCGTGCGCAGGAGGAGGGCGTCGCCCTGGCCGACATCGAGCAGGCAGACGTGCAGGCGACCATCGGGCATCTGCAACAGCGTCGCGCCCGTGAGAACCAGCGACAGTGCCAAAGCGGCAATGGCGAGCGACCAGGCGCGATCGGATGTTTCTGGACGCAGAGATGCCAACCACTCTTGGATCCAGGCGCGGACTTGCCGGCGGCTAGGGAGGACGAACAGCGCCAGTGCGGCATAGAGGCCCCAGATAGCGCCGAGCGAGGGCTCAGGCAGCGCGACGTCGGCCCAGGGGAGTGCCCCTAGCCACTCGACGACTCCTACTGTGTAGCGCAAAAAGGGCCAAACGCACCAGCCGGCCAGAACGCCCAGTGGGGCGGCCACGGCACCCAGCAGCAGCGTGAGCAATCCCAGGATCATGATCGCCGGCTGCACCGAGAGTACCAAGATGTTGGCCGGCAGGGCGATCAGCGAGACCCGCTGGAAGGCGTACCAGATGATCGGCAAGGTGACGATCTGAGCCGCCAAGGTGCTCAGCAGCACCTCGCTGGCCAGGCGAACGGCCTGTCGGGCGCGGCTCTGCGACCAGCGCTCGCGCAGCGCCCGATAGAGCAGGTCATCGAAGCGCGGCTCGACCAGGATCAGGGCCAGGGTGGCGGCAAATGAGAGTAGAAACGAGACATCCCACAGCATGAACGGGTCGACCAGCGTCATCACCAGTGAGGCGGCGGCCAGGCTGGTGGGCGCGTGGGGCAGCCGTCCGCAGAGTTGGGCCAGGCCATAGAGCAGGCCGATCAGCGCGGCCCGTTCAACCGGCGGGGAGCCGCCCACGAACACAGAGTAGAGCACGATCATGGCCAGACTCAAGGGGAGCGCGACCCAGCGATGGATCAGTCGGCGCGAGCCCAGCAATAAGGCCTGCATCAGCAGGCTGATGTTGAACCCCGAGATGACGATGATGTGCGTCAGGCCGGTGGCGCGAAAGCGGTCCGCGAGGGGTTCGGGGAGCGTGTCGTCCAGGCCCAGCAGGATGCCGCTCAACAGGCCCGACTCGGGGGCTGGCAACGACCGGTCGATGATCGCGTGCGCCGCCTGGCGCCGCCGCGAGAGCCAGCGCTTGAGGGGACTGCCACCTTGGCCAGGCAATCGCTCGACCTCAGCCCAGCGCATGGTGGAATGGATGCCCCGGCGCGCCAGATAGGTGGCATAGTCAAAGGATGTGTCGCTGGAGGGCGCCTTGAGCATGCCGGTGAGTGCCAATCGGTCGCCATACTGGTAGCGAGGATGGGGCGCCGTCGAGAGGATCAGCTTGCCGGCCATCGGCTGCAGGTCCTTGCCCTCTGGGGCGGCCTGCTCGACGGTGACCTCGAGTTGGGCATAGCTGGCATGGCGCTTGGGCTCGGAGGAGACATAGGCCTCGATCCGCACCGTTCCGGCGCCCTGCAGCACGCTGAGGGGGTCGGGGGCCAATCGCGGGAGGGCCATCTGGTAGCGCGCGAGTCCCAAGAGCAACGCCAAGCCGATAGCCAGCGGCAGGCCGCGCCGCGAGCGCAGCAGATGGTACAGGCCGACGCCCACCAGCGTGGCGGCCAACGCCCAGGAGAGCCAACTCAGGCTGGTGACATAGTGACCCGCCAACAGGCCCAGGCACCAGGCCAGGCAGACGTAGACGAGGGTCATCGGAGCCGTTCGCCGGCGAGCGGGGCGATTTGCGAACAGGTCGGGGGCTCGATTGTGCCGTCCACCGTGGCGAGGACCACTTTTGCGGCTCCGCATGGGGGTCTTGTTGCCGGTGGCTGGCGAGGCGCCTAGTCCTCGTCCAACAGGGCCATCGACTTGCGATACAGTTCCTGGAGATCGACTGGCTTGTGCATGAAATCGTTGGCGCCGGCGTCGAGCGCCCGCTGGATGTTCTCGTGGCTGCCATAGGCCGTAATGATCAGGATCTTGGTGTGTAGGGTGGCGGGACTCTGTCGCAACATGCGGCAGACCTGGAATCCGTCCACACCCGGCATCATCAGGTCGAGTATCAGCAGGTCGGGCCGGAATGTGGCCACCTGCAGACCGGCCTCGAATCCGTCACGGGCCGTGGCGACCTCGACGTCGTCGCCGAACTGCAGCAGCGCACGGTTGGCCACCTCTAGGATGGCCTCTTCGTCGTCCACCACTAGGATGCGTCGCGTGCCGGGCTCGAAAAAGATGGGATCGATCTCGTCGCCGCGTGACCTGAGAAAGGCCTTGAACACGGCGCGGTCGACGCGGTAGTGGCCATTGGCATTGCGAAAGGCCTGCAGCTTGCCCGCCTTAATCCACTTCCAGGCGGCCACCGAACTGACCCCGCAGTACTCGGCGATCTCGCGGGTCGAGAGTGGCTCGCTGGCCTGGGCGCCCGCCTTTGTGTCGGAACGACTGTCCACCATCTAGGGCTCCTCCCCTCCGAATTCGGCCGTGCGACGTCCACCGGACTTGGCCGATAGGCCCAGCCCAGCGCCACCGACGATGCTGTTGAGCGTGCGCAGCCAAACATCGCCCTCCTCGCCATACTTTTCATGGCGGAAGCGATGGTCGCGTTTGCGGATGAATTCGTCTAGATCGGCCAGCATGCGCCGGTAGCGGGCGGCTTGCGGTTCCACCAACCGGCGCAGGCTCTCGGAGCTGTCGGCGCGTTGGATAGCGCGGAGCAGATGCGGCATGCAAAGCCCCTCGCCGGTGGCATAGGCTTCATACATGCGTTCGTCGTCCAGATAGGCCAACAGCAGATCGAGGTTGTTATCTGCCGATTGCTGCCCGATGGCGCAAGCGGGACAGGCCACCGTCGCCGAGAGGTCATCGATCAGGCCCTGATTGCGCGCCGACTTGCCGACCAGGCGCTTGAACGCTGATCCGCCTGGATCGAACTGGGCCTTTTCCAGGGAGCGGATCAGGTCGCGGACAATATCGCGATAGATGAGAGCGATGCCCAGGGCGCGCCCCGGCTTGCGGCGCAGCATGGCGACATGCTCGGCGCAGAATCCCTGCGATCCTTTGAGCTTGGCGCGCACGTCGGGATCCAGCACGGCCTCCCAGAGAAGCCCGTCCAGATAACGGTCGGTAGCCTTGGCGACCAGGCGACAGACGGGGCAGCCGGCCAGGACCTGGGCCTCGACCAGCTCGAAATAGGGTGTGTGCTTGCCCATCTTTTTTGGCAAGGGGGATTCACCTCTTCATGGTTATTGACCAAGGCGAGTATAACGGCAAGAGAGGTAGGGGTCAATCGAAAACGTGAGGCGCGCGCTAGCGAGGCGGTTCAGAGACCAGGCCGATGTTCTTGGGCCCCTTGAAGCCAAAGGTCACCCGCTCATAGCGTACGCTGTGCGCCCGATAGAAAGCGGCGATCGCCTCGACCAGTTCGTCGCGCCCCAGTTTATCCTCGGACCAAAAGTTGCAGCAGGTGATCAAGATCGTAGGACGCAGCAGAGCGGCCTCGGCGACCGGGCGGGTGGCCTCGTCGGGGTGCAGGCCGACGATCAGGTCATAATAGCAGGCCAGGCCGGCATCGAATTCCTCCTGGCGATTGGGCACACCACGCAGACACCAGCCGCGCGGATCGATCAGCTCGGCCTGATAGTTGTGGCGTTTGCGCAACAGGCGCGTCAGCAGACCCTGACCGCCGGCGACGTCGGCGATGTAGGCGACCGAGTTGCCGTATCGCTCGGCAATCCAGTCCGCCAGCACCTCAAACCGCTCGGGGCTGCCGTGGCAGCGGTGTTGGGTCTTGCGGGCCAAGTTAGGACGCCTCGTTTCCGTGGTAGGACTCCCAGGTGGCGATCTGGTCGTCAACTGCCGAGAGCGGCAGACGTGCGCCGCCAGAGAGTATTCGCTTGAGCGCAGCAATGGCGGCTGTCGGCGAAAGCGCCGTTGCTCGCACCATTTCGTGCAGCAGCCAGATGATGCCGTGAACCTCGATGCCTCGGTCCTCCGCGATGCGCCGTAGAGGGCGGTCACCGGTGACCAGCATAGCGTGCTCTCGCTCTGCGAGCAACAGTGAGAAAATGTCGGCCACCGAGAGCGTACGGTTCTGCAGAGACAGCGACAGGGCTCGTGCGACCAGATCCGGTTGCGCTTGCAGTACCCGGATGCCTGCCTCGCCCACATCGTTGGGCGAGACGCTGCTCATGCCGTCCATCTGCCACAAGTCGGTGGTCGCGAACTGCTGCGACAAAAGGGCCAGCTTGCCGAGCACCCCAGCATGCCGGAGATCGATCAGGATGCAGGTGTCGAGAACGCAGACTGTGGTTGCCATGCGAGGTCTAGGCGATGGTGGCGAGCGGCTCGCCCAGCAGCTCCATGGCCCGGGAGCGCGTGATGATGCCCTCGGCCAGAGCGCGGTAGACTGCACGGACCATTGCTGTGGGTTCTTCGGACGGGACCTGCCGGCCGGGTTCGACCAGGTTCCAGCCCTGCCGAGTAAATCGCTTCCGGATGTCGCGCGCACAGCCGGCAGAGATGATTCGCAAGTCCTCGGCCCGGCGTACCCAGCCCAACATGCTCAGGCCGTGCTTGAGCTTGAGAATCTCGAGTTCCTCGATGCTCAGCGAGCGACGATGGGCGCCCAACTCGCGGAACACCGAATGCTCGGGCACCAGCAATGCGCCGGCAAAGCGGTTGATGACGGACTCTGCATCAAGGGCTTGGGAGACCTCAAGCAAGATATGTCCCAGCTCGTGGGCCAGGCTGAACCGTTGGCGGTCACCTGGAATGCCCCGCTTGAGCGTGACAAACGGCTGTCCATCGAGGTAGAACGACAGCGCGTCGACCGAGTCGTCGCCCTCGATGAGGCCAACGGGGATGCCGTGGTCCTCCAGGCAGTTGACCAGCGAGTCGATGGGGTCTTGGCCAAGCTGCCAGACATCGCGAATGCCCTCTGCGGCGCTCTCTACATCCTCTGGAACGCGTATTGAGGTATCAATGGCGGGAGGCACAAAGGCCAGGGGATCGCCAGCTAGCGACTGGACGTCGAAGTAGCGTCCGATCCAGTCCTGAGCCTGTGCCTGGGCGCGGCGCCGCTCGGGCCTGGAAATAGCGCGTTTGCAGCGATAGCGAACCGCCGACACCTCGCGCACGGCGGAACCGAAAAAGAAAGAGGTTGGCTTTTCGAGTGCAGTGGCTAGAGCCAGCAGCACAGCTGAGCCGGGGACGGCCCTGTCGTTTTCGTACTTACTGATCGACATCTTGCTCACGCCCACCTTGTCAGCTAGTGTTTGCTGCGAGAGGCCTGCCAGAGTACGCGCCATCTTGAGTTTCTCTGCAAGTGCCATGGTCCGTCCCCCCTATGGTTTACATTGTATCATATTTTCGATATTCTGTAAACTATCGAGAACGCCTAATCCCGTTTGTCCCTGGCCGCTCGCTCCGTCGCGCTCTGGCGGATGATCAGCCAGGCGATCAGGATGCCGACGGCAAAGGGTAGGGCGATCTGCAGGCCCATCAGCGAAAAGGGCAGCAGGAACACCGGCTCGGGGTGCTGGAGGTTGCCGGGTTGGGTGCGCACATAGTACGAGACAGCCGCCGTGATCCAGTTAAAGGTCCAAGCCACAAAGAGGGCCTGGCCCAGCCACTTTTTGCTGCGAAAGAGCGGCTTTTTGTGGAAGTAGGAGTGATAGGTCTTCCAGATGAATATGGCCAGCACGACAAACGAGCCCCAGGTGTGGATATTGAACGACGGGTTGGATAGCTCCAGCGGCGGCTCGTTGCGCGTGAACGCGCCAATGATCCCGTTGATGCCGGCGAACAGCCCCAGCAGATAGAGCGTCGTGGCGAACCCGCCAAAGGCGCGATGGGCGCGATTGAGGATGTCGTCGGTGCGCAGCAAGGCCACGCGCTTGCGATAGAACCCGGCATACGCTCCGGTCATCCCCTGGACCATGGCGCACATCATCCCCAGCGCGGTGATGATCATGTTGAACTCGACCTGGTGTATAGGCATTGCCGGCCTCCGGTAAGGTTTTCATTTGACAGAACGATGTCACGCGAGACGATTCTAGCCGATGGGTGGGTTGGGGGCAAGGACCCATTTGACACCCCATTGCTCCAATGACGATAATCGAGTGTGCGCCATTACCTGGGGCTCGGCCCCAGATCGGAAGGGTTCCTATGCTCAAGGCGGTGACGTTCGATTTCTGGGGTACGATCATGGACGCCAACCACTCGTTGCGGCGTCGCCGCTCTGAGATTCTGGCCGCCTACCTGGGGCGCGAGGTCGAGGAGGTGGTGGCGGCCTATGGCGTCGCCTGGGACGATTTCAGCCGCGGCATCGAGCTGGGCTACGGCCTGCCGCCGCAAACGGTGCTCTCGGCCGCCCTGGACGCTTTGGGCACCGCGCTAGCGCCTACGGCGTACGAGACCTGCGCCCGCCAATGGGCCGAGCTGCTGATCGAGGAGCAACCGGATTTGCTCGATGGGGTACCCGAGACGCTACGGATGCTGCGTCGCCAAGGCTACTGGATCGGGCTGATTTCGGACACGGGGACGACCTCGGGTCGGGTGATCCGCGCCTGTCTGCGCGGCCAGGGACTGCTGCGCCTGTTCGACCGGCTGACTTTTTCCGACGAAATGGGCGTTACCAAGCACCGCCCGCAGGCCTTTTGGGCGACGTTACGCGCGCTGGGGGTGCGACCGGAGGAGGCGCTGCATGTCGGCGATTTGCCGGCCACCGACATTCACGGAGCGCGCGCGGCCGGGCTGTACACGGCGCTGATCCTGGCCTGCAGTCAGCACCGCGAGGCGATCCCCTATGCCGACATTGTGCTGGACGAGATGGGCGAGCTTCCCGCCAAGCTGGCCGGCTGGAGGGCCGCGAACGAGGCCTAGGCGCTGTCCCTTTTGGGGCGCCCGAGGAAATAGTAGGCCAGCGGCCCGACAAAGTTGACCAGGATGATCACGATCACCCAGATGCCCTTGGGTCCGCGGGTGGTCTCTTGCTTGCTGAGGTCGGAGAGGGCAAAAAACATCAGCGCGATGTGCGCCAGCAAGAGCACCAGCACCAGGGGGTATAGGGTGATAATCTCGGCCAACCATTCGACCAGCATGGGCGACGCTCCTTGCCCCAAAAGGGTTTATGAGGATGGCTTGCATCCACTATCATAGGGTCAAGGCTGGTTGGGTCAAGTGGTCCGGCCATCGAGTGCGCGTTGGCCCACCATGGCGCATGCGCCAAGCGATAGTTTGCGCCTATCGTCCGCCAGGCCTATGATAGTCGATGGTCAAAAACTCATAGGGAGACTGCAGATATGCTGGACATGATTTTCAACCCCAAGTCGATCGCCATCATCGGCGCTTCGGCCACCCCGGGCAAGCTGGGCAACTCGGTGTTGCAGAATGTCATCGAGAGCGGCTTTACTGGGGGCATCTATCCGATCAACCCCAAGGCCGACGAGATTCTCGGCAAAAAGTGCTATGCTTCGGTGTTGGACGTGCCGGACGCGGTCGAGGAAGCGGTCATTCTGATCCCGGCCCGCTTTGTGGCCAGCGTCTTGGAAGAGTGCGGGAAAAAGGGCGTCAAGGGCGTGATCATCATCACGGCCGGGTTCCGCGAGGTGGGCGCAGATGGCATGGCCGTCGAGGGTCAGCTGGTCGAGATCGCCCGTCGCTATGGTATGCGCATCGTCGGCCCCAACTGCCTGGGCATCATTGACACGCTGGCGCCACTGAACGCCTCCTTCGCCGCGGGCATGCCCGAGCAGGGATCGATCGCATTCATGTCCCAGTCGGGTGCGCTCTGCACCGCCATCCTGGACTATGCCCTCAAGGAGCGGATCGGCTTTTCGCACTTTGTCAGCCTGGGCAACAAGGCCGATATCGACGAGGTGTCGCTGCTGGAGGCCTGGGGCCAGGATCCCAACACCAGCGTGATTATCGCCTACCTGGAGGGGATCAACGACGGCCCGGCGTTCATCGAGATGGCGCGCAAGACCGCCAGAACCAAGCCGGTCATCGTGGTCAAGTCGGGTCGCACGGCCTCTGGCTCCAAGGCGGTCTCCTCGCACACGGGCAGCTTGGCCGGTTCGGACGCGGCCTATGACGCCGCCTTTGTGCAGTCTGGCTCGCTGCGAGCCGATACGGTCCAAGAGCTGTTCGACTATTCGACGGCCTTTGCCTATCAGCCGATGCTCAAGGGCAATCGGATCGCCATTGTGACCAACGCCGGTGGCCCGGGCGTCATGGCCACCGATGCCTGCGATCTCAATGGTCTGGTTCTCGCCGAGTTGGCTCCCGAGACCGAGGCCGTCCTGGCCGAGGCGCTCCCCGCCGCCGCCAGCACCCACAACCCTGTGGACGTGCTGGGCGACGCCCGCGCTGACCGCTATGCCGCCGCCATGGAGGCCGTGGCCAAAGACGAGAACGTCGACGGCATCCTGGTGATTCTGACGCCGCAGACTTCGACCGAGATTGTCGAGACGGCCCAGGCCGTGGTCGACATCAGCAACAACTATGACAAGCCGATCCTCGGCTGCTGGATTGGGGGTCAAGAGACGGGCGCCGGCAGCGACCTACTGGCCGCCAACCATGTCCCCAAGTACCCGTTCCCAGAGCATGCCATCGCCGCCTTTGGCGCCATGTACCGCTACCAGAGCTGGCAGCAGCAGCCCGATGTTGAGATCACCAGCTTTGATGTCGACAACAAGGCCGTTGCCGACTTGTTTGCCACCGTCACTGGCGAGGGTCGCAGCACCATCGGCGATGCTGAGGCGCAAGCGGTGCTCAAGGCCTATGGCATCCGCACGCCGCTGTCGTCGGTCTGCGCCACCGCGGACGAGGCGGTGGCCTACTGCGACGAGATTGGCTACCCGGTGGTCATGAAAATCGCCTCGCCCGACATTCTGCACAAGTCGGACGTGGGAGGGATCATCGTAGGCGTGGCCAACGCCGACGAGGCCCGCGAGGCGCACGCGACTCTCATAGAGCGCGCCCTGGCCCACAAGCCGGACGCCGATATCTGGGGCTCGCAGATCCAAGAGATGATCACCGACGCCCGCGAGATCATCATCGGCATGAACCGCGACCCGCAGTTCGGCCCGCTGGTCATGTTCGGTCTGGGTGGCATCTATGTTGAGGTGCTCAAGGATGTTACCTTCCGCGTCGCGCCCATGTCCGCCGAACAGGCCAAGGAGATGATCGCCTCGATCCGCTCCTACAAGTTGCTGACCGGCGTGCGCGGCCAGGCCCCGAGCGATCTAGACGCCGTGCAGGACACCATCCTGCGCATCTCGCAACTGGTGACCGATTTCCCCGAGATCGCCGAGCTGGACATCAACCCGCTCCTGGTGTGCGATGAGGGCCAAGGTGCGGTCGCAGTTGACATGCGACTGATTCTCAAGTAAAGTGTGGTCTGCCAAAACGGCAGGCACTGTGTGGTATCAGAGAGCCTCTCGCTTGCCGAGAGGCTCTTGTCATGTCAAGAGTAAAAAGGAGTTACGAGATGCCTACGATCACCAGCGTATACGGGCGGCAAATCCTCGATTCGCGCGGCAACCCGACGGTCGAAGTCGAAGTCCAGCTTGCCTGTGGCCTGGGCGGCTCGGCGGCGGTTCCTTCGGGCGCCTCGACGGGCGTCCATGAGGCGGCCGAACTACGTGACGGCGATAAGGCCCGCTTTGGCGGCAAGGGCGTGCTGCAGGCCGTCGAGAACGTCAACACCGTCCTGGCGGAAGAGATCGTCGGCCTCGACGCGCGCGATCAGTTGCTGATCGACAACCTGATGATCGCATTGGACGGCAGCGACAACAAATCCAAGCTGGGCGCCAACGCCATTCTCGGTGTCTCGCTGGCCGTGGCCAAGGCCGCCGCTGCCTACTGCGAACTGCCCCTCTATCGCTACCTGGGCGGAACCAGCGCCCACGTGCTGCCCGTGCCGATGATGAACATCCTCAACGGCGGCAAGCACGCGGCCAACAGCACCGACTTTCAAGAGTTCATGGTCAT
>Ga0180430_10004697_pt1 | contig 11485 bp, 7 predicted proteins | sample SS_ome_9_FD_132999 | JGI IMG/M metagenome (GOLD analysis project Ga0180430, IMG submission 132999) | Hypersaline lake sediment archaeal communities from the Salton Sea, California, USA - SS_1_S_2 metaG | ecosystem: Environmental > Aquatic > Non-marine Saline and Alkaline > Hypersaline > Sediment... | reverse complement strand
CTCGCTCAATTGGGTGGTGAAGCGAGAGTCGCTGAGCATGATCGCATTATCTTGCGTAACGAGCAGGAAGCTGTCATCGCCCGTAAAGCCCGTAAGATAGGTGACATTTTGAGTATCTGTCACCAGCAATGCATCGACGCCCAGTTTTTTCAGTTGGCGACGTAGTTTCTTTCGACGAGCGGGAAATTGAGACATCCTAGGATCCTCCAGGGGATTTTTCATAAGCGATCCGTCGGAGGCGAAAAGCAAGGACGGACTCGATAGTTTACTTATCTGCAATGGCAGCAACGAGTTGCGCAAGTGTCGCGAGGCGGAGATTTCCACCCGTTACGGCTCGCTTTCCTTTTCGAGCCACATAACTTTGCGAATCATGAAATATAGTAACGCACAAGCATGCCATCTTAGCCAGAATTATCATTTTACCAGTTGATTTCGCCTGTGCAAGCGGTGATATCTCAGAAGTAGGGTACGAATTGCCCGATTTGTCGCACCTCCAAGGCTGCCACGAAGATTGTTGTCATCCTGCAGTGGGTTTACATCCTATCATTTATCATCGAGCTATGACTTTACATCCGGAGGTGGAAACTCGATGCCGCCATCGCTTACTTCCTTGAAGGAATCGGCGCGGCACGAGGTGTCGGGAACCAGGTGGCAAGCTTTCCGCCGTTAACCTTACCAGTGCGATGACAAAAAATTCACGCCCTTGCGAATCGATTTTTCCTTTGCCTCTTACGACGACTGAGGATTTATGTTTCTTCATGAGGTCGGCAAAATATTCCGCCAACTTCTTCGCCGATCTTTCGATGCGAGGGCAGATCGATCGTGATCGGTTTAAGTTGGCGTATGCGATGTCGATCGATCGCCATCCGCTATTGCGAGCCTCCGTCGAGCTCGATCGGCGAGACCGACCCTTTTGGGTTGCGGCACACAAAATTATACCGCTTCAATGGCACGTAGAGGGTGAGGCGCCCGCCGTTTTAAATTACGATCAGCTCGATTCTCAAGACGCGGGATTTATCTCAAATGAAACGATCTTTCCGATCGATCTGACGCAGACCAACGGCATTCGATGTAGCGTTATCGAAGGCGACGATCATATCCGCCTCTTCGGTCAATTTCATCATTCGTGTTGCGACGGTTTGGGCGCATTTCGATTCTTAAGCGATTTGCTCAAAACTTACGCCCTGATGAGTGGCAACGGTCGCACCAGGTCGCTGCCGCAAATCGATCCGACTTGGCTGTCGATGCATCGGCGGACTCGATATAAGCTGTCGACCAAACTGAATTACATGCGTGAAATCCTACGAATGCCCTTTCGCGGACTCGCTTCGCTGCTGCCCGCCAACGAACGATCGTGGGTTGCCCCGCCGTGTGATGCGCCCACTTCGGTTGTGAAGGTATTCGATCGCGAAGCAACGACCGCTTTGCGCGCGGCCGCGAAAAAGAGAGGGATGTCCCTTTACATCCAGATGTTATGCGACTACCATTGGACGCTTGACCAGTTCCGGAAATCGCACGTCGCCGACCGGAGCGAAAACGATTGGATTCGACTCGTCGCGCCGGTCAGTTTACGAGAGTCGACCGAAGACTCGCTGCACGCGCATAATTGCGTCAGTGCGTTCATGCTCGATCGCCGACATCGGGATATCGACGATCCGGAGCAGCATGCTCTGTGGGTTCAGGCGGAAATCAAGCGTCAATTGGGCCGCCGGCTGCTTCATGGATTGGTTTGGTACCAGTCGCTCGGTTTGTCCACTTTCAAGACGGCGATGCGCAAGCTCTGTAGCGAGCTCACCGTTACGTCGACGCTAACGGACATGTCCTACGGTTGGCGATACTTTTCGTTGCCCAAGGGTGACGACCAGTCTTATATCGTTTGTGACGATTTGACGGTCGAGCACATGGATTGTCTCGCACCGCTCCGTCCAGGTACCGTCGTCGCCGTCTGTACGATGATTTGTGGCGGGGAGCTGCGCGTCGTTTTTCATTATGACAACCGTTTCATGACGCGTGGGCAGCTCGACGATTTGATTGTCCGATTCACAGAAAGACTTTGTCGCGACATTCAGTTGCCGAGCGAGGAGTCGATCGCCGCCGCACAAGATTATCCCGTTAAATAGGCCATGACCGCAGAACCGACCGACGAGAAACTGCCATTTATCTTGCGATATCGTCGATCGATTCTGGTCGTCGCCCTACTGTTGTGCGCGCTATCTGTTTTCGGAGTCATGCAACTTCGGATCGACACGCAGCCGCGGAATCTTTTCGCCGCCGGGAACGACGATTATTTGACGCTCGACGAAATGAACGATCTGTTCGGAGCGGATATCGACCGAATCTTGATCGTCGTGTACGATAAAACCGATGTCATGCAACGGCCGATCCTACTCGCGCTTCGCCAGTTCGTCGCACGTGTCGAAGAGATCGATACCGTCGAAAGCGTTTACAGTATTTTCGACATTCGAAGAGACGACGCGCCGACCGCGCATCTGATTCCGCACGATCGAGCGTCTCCGATCAATTTCTACACGGCCGCAAATCAAGCGAAGCAACATTCGCTCGTTGCCGATCGGCTGCTATCGTCCAACGGTGACACGATGTTGATGATCGCCAATCTGCGTCCCGATATTACGGTGCCCGAAACGAGGCGTTTGCTTGACGCAATCCATGCGGAAGCTGCTAAGACCTGCGATCAACTCAAAGAGTTCGATGTCGAAATCTTTCCGAAATCGGACGAGCTTGCCAGTGGAAAAATCGATCTGTCGGTTCGCCTGACCGGGCATTCCGTTTTCCGGATCGAATGTCTCGTGCGGTGCCAAGAGGAGTTGGTCAATTACACGATTCTTGCCTGGGCGCTGTCGACCATCGTTGCCGCGATTCTTTTCCGTCGTCCGGCGGCGGTGCTGATCGCGTCGCTCGGCCCGATGGTGGGTGTCCTTTGGTTCATGGGGTTGATGGGTGGACTTGGCGCGTCACTGAATATCTTCAGTATTGTGATTCCGGCCGTAACGCTAACGATCGGTTTCGCCAGTTCGCTTCATCTGATATTTCATATCCAGTGTCGACTTGCCGAGGGGGACACGCCGCTTGAGGCGGCGCGGTCGGCGTATTTGTTGCTTCGCCGCGCGTGTCTGTTGACCGCGATTACGACGGCGATCGGTTTCGGTTCGCTTACGGTGGCGGCGATCGACAGTATCCAATCGTTCGGTTTTTGGGCCGCCATCGGTACGCTGATCGAGTTCGTCGCCGTCATTACACTGATCCCGATCCTCGCCGCCAGTCCGCTCGGGCGCGGCCTGCTTGTGCCCAGGCCGATTGCTCGACATGCGAAGCTGAGCAAGATGATTCTTCATCTGACGGCGCCGACGGCACGCTACTCGCGATTGTTGGCGTACGGATCGATTGTCCTCTGCGGTGTCTTGTTCTACGGTGCATTTCAACTTCAGCCGGAAATTTCGTTCTGGGATTCGTTGCCCTCCGGTTCGGAAACACTCAAGGCACAAACCCACTGTCGCGAGCGATTCGGCGGAACGCTGCCGACCTATATCGACATTCGTTGGCCCGAAGGAATGTCGGTCGCCTCGCCCCGAATCCGTCGCGTTTTGACCGAAGTGCACCAGAGCGTTGAATATGCCGGATTCCCCGCGAAACCGTTTTCCGTACTCAACGTGCTAAAAAGCGTGCCGATCGACGTCTACGATTATCAGCGGATCAGGCGATTCATCAAGCGGATTCCTGAGAAGCAGCTCAGCCGAATCGCAAAAACCGACCCTGACGAACGGCGGCTGCGCGTGATCTTCTTCCTGTCCGACCTGGGAACCGTCGAAGAGACCGCGCTGCTTGATAAGCTGCAGGTGAATCTGGAGAAGTTGCAGGCCGATCACCCCGATTTCCAATTCAAGATTAGCGGGACCGCGCTCGTAGCGGGACGAAATCTGCATCGAATTATCGGCGATATGTCGCGCTCGCTTTTCGCGGCCGCCATTCTCGTTTTTATCGTCATGGCGGTTGTGCTGCGTTCGCTGCGATTGGGACTCATTAGCGTTATCCCCAACGCGTTTCCCATTTTGCTCGCTGCCGGCGGATTAGTTGTTGTCGGCAAGACGCTCGAGCTGGCGGCCGTGATGACGTTCAGCTTCTGTCTTGGCATCGCGGTCGACGATACGGTTCACTTCTTGATTCGTTACCAGCGAGAGCTAAAGAAACATCGCTGCCCGCTGGCGGCAATCGAACGAACGATGTCCAGCGTCGGAACCGTTCTGGTGATGACGACGATTATCATCATCGTCGGTTTCATGGTCTTTTCGACAAGTGTGATTCCCTCTGTGCGATTCTTCGTTACCTTGGCGGCCGTTGCGCTGATCGCCGCGCTGCTTGCCGATCTCGTGCTGCTTCCCGCTTTGCTCTTAACATTCGCAAAACGAGAGCGTCACGCTGTTGCTGCAGAAGAATCGGTTGAATCGACGACACCGGCCGTGATGACGCAAGCGATCGAAGCCGTCGGTGAAGACTCGGCCGAGTGATCTCCTGGGATCGCCAATCTCCCGATTGACCGTAAGACGGATTTCCAAGTCTGTCGAAGTTTGACGTTGCTTTTGTTTTCGGTTTGGAGTATTTGGTGTCGAAGTAGTTTACCCACCAATCAAGATCGATGTCGTTCGTTGACGGACTTGGAAGTCCGTCCTACGGGGGTTGCGGGGCGATCAACCTTCGCACGAAGTCCCGATCACCAAATACAACGGCCGATATGTCAGCGGGAAACCTTCCGCCGATTCGAATAGCTGGCGATAGCGGTCCGCAAAATCATCGAGCGTCTTTTTGCTCCATTGCGTACGTTTCAGCCCGGAAACGCCCGTGTTTTTTAGATGGCGAAGCACCTCGACGGGCGAGTGAAAAAAGAGCGTCGACTCTTCCTTATGCGCGGAAAGGATTTGCCAACCCTTAGGTAGCAGATCGCTATAATCCTCGTCGGCCGGGTAGGGGAGCGACCGGCCTGTAAGCTGTTTGATCTCGTCCAGGTTTCCAATCGAGAAGGTAGAAAACGCGACGATCCCACCGGGATTCATTCGCGAGGCGAGTCGCTTAAAGAGTCGACCCAGGTCGCTAATCCACTGAAGCGTCGCGCCTGAGATGACAAGGTCGAGCCGCTCCGGAAGCTCGGTCCGTTCGATGTCGTCAGGCAAGAATTCGACGGTTGTGTTGATTGCGGTAGAGGCGAATTTTTCCCGCAGGGGCGCCTCGCTTTCCGGGACAATGTCGTTCGCCCAGAGCGTGCCGACCTTAAATCGATCGCATAGCATTTGCGAAAGGATGCCCGTGCCGCATCCGATCTCGAGTACGTGATCGAGTCGGTCGGCCGGATCGAAATGTTCCGCAAGATGACAAAGCAGACGGTCCGCCATCACGTGTTGCACGGCAGCACACGCGTCGTATTGCGGTAGCGCTTTGAGGAAACGCTCGCGGACCAGTTTTTTGTCGATCTTAGCCATAATTGCCGATCAGTTCGCCAATGGAAATCTTGCTCGCAAGCGGCATGTGAGGCATGTCGTCTGCGAAATGGATGTTTGCCCGACCTTGCCAATAATTCTGCAAATTCTCGGGCGGGAAAATTCGGTCGCGACCGCCGATCAGCGCGACGTCGAAGAACGACTCTGCCTGCGGCTGTGCAGCAAGGTGATCGCGAATCGCGACGAGTTCTTCCTGAACATCTTCGAGCGACCGTCCGTTGGTGTCATCCAAAGTTGCTTGTAGCTGACGATCTTCCGTAATCCGCCGGTGGAAGCGAGATCGCCCCTTTTCGGTCATGCCGTCGATCGTCGCCTGATACGCGTCGACCTGGATGCCGTACGCGTCGTCAATGCCGGGAATCGAGCCGCCGGCGGCAAGCTTTAGCGCGAACAGATCGGTCAGTTCCTCGCACATTCGAGCAGCGAAAGCGACACCCATCGACCAGGCGACGAGGTGAATCTTGCTGTATCGAGTGGCGTAGCTGCGAATATCGCCGGGCCAGCTTAGCTCGCGATAGTCGTAGCACTGTGCGACGTCACGATCTCCGAAATCGATCAGCTTCGTCGCCGCGCGATCCATTCCCCAGCCGCTGAAGAAAATCACCAGCTCGTCGCGTCGATCTTGTACGATTCTTGTTTCGAAAATCATGATCGTGTCCAATAATTAACAGTCGATTTACGATTTCGCGTCGTTAGCTTCTTCTCCACTGCCCACGACCTACTGCCTACTACCCACTATCTCAATAATGGGCCGAAGCTGTTCGATATCCATCCCCGCCGTCAGTGAAAATCGAAGCCGTGCGGTTCCTTGGGGGACCGTCGGCGGGCGGATCGGTAGCGACAGGAAACCGGCCGACTCTAATGCTTGGGACGCTCGGACCGCTGCTTCGTTTTCGCCCAGGATCGCGGGCACAATTTGCGTGTTGCCACGCGTTTCGATCTTCGCTTCGGTAAGAAGCTCGCGAAACTGCCGTGCTGTTTCTAACAGCTTGATCGCGCGCGGGCGGAACTGCGGAAGCAGGTCGACGATCCGGTGATTCCACTCGACGATAACCGGCGGAAGCGCGGTCGTGAATATCAGTTGTCTCGCTTTGTTGATCAGGTAGTCGCGGATCAGCCGGTCGCAAACGACATACGCACCGTGACCGGCCAGTGCTTTGCCGAACGTGCCGACGATCAGGTCGACCTCTGCGATCATCTCTTCCTCTTCGGCCAATCCGAGGCATGTCGGTCCGAACACGCCGACCGCGTGCGCCTCGTCGACGATAAGGACCGCGCCATGTCGTTTCTTGAGCGCAACCAATGCCGGCAGATCGCACCGGTCGCCGTCCATGCTGAAGACCGACTCGGTGACGATCAGCGTCCGACGGTGTGCAGCCGCGTGCCGGTCGAGCAGCTCGGCCAAGTGTTCCATGTCGCCGTGCCGGTATCGCCTCATCGTCGCCCGCGATAGGATCGCGCCATCGATCAGGCTCGCGTGGCAAAGCTTGTCGCAAAGAATCAGATCGTCTCGTCCTGCCAGCGACGAGAGCGTGCCGAGATTCGCATGATATCCGCTACTGAAAACGAGCGAGGCCTCGCGATGATAACGGTCGGCAAGCAGCGATTCGAGTTCGTCGTATCCGGGGTGATTGCCCGTCAAGAGCCGCGACGACGTACTGCCCGGTCGGAGTCGGTCTCCGCTTAAGCGGGCGTAGAACTGCTCGATCAGCTCTCGGTCGCCTGCCAGGCCCAGGTAATCGTTGGACGAAAGATTCAGCAGCTCGCTGCGATCGCGCAGAACCCGATCCGCATCGGCATGCCTTAATGTCGCAAGCTGTCGAAATCGACTGCCGCTAGCCTTCAAATCTTCCAGCTCTTTGGCGATTTGTTCGTAGAACATGACGGTTTTTGGCAATGGACAAAATTGCGCTTCCGTGTCCGGTTCCTAGTTGTTTGCATGGCGGGGAAACGGCATAAAAAAACCGCAAATCCTGAAATGCCAGGAAGTTGCGGTTTTTCTATCAATGTAAAAAAAGTAACACGTAGTGGAGCGGAGGAGAGTCGAACTCCCGACCTCTGCATTGCGAACGCAGCGCTCTGGCCAACTGAGCTACCGCCCCGAGTTTTACCCTATTTTTATATGATACCGCCGAATAACCTTGGGTAGAGGTGGCGGAAAGTAAGGAATTATAACGCCACCTATCCGTATTGCCAAGCGGAGGAGTCCAATTTTTTGCTAATTCACCTCTCTACATGATCGAAGCACGGAATCTTGTCGCGTCGAATAGTCTGTAATGGGGGTTTATTTATGTTCGGTTTCTGATAAACTTATCATTCTAAATTCACAGCGAATCATTCCCCTTATCAGCAATTATATTTCACTCCTAATCGGCAGGTCGAATATGGCAATCTTGTCAATTCTATATAAAAAAGCGAAGAACACGCCGGTTCTGATCGCGGGCAATCGTGAAGAAGCGATGGATCGTCCGTCTCAGGCGCCAAAAATCCAGTCCGGAACGCCCCGGGTCGTATGCGGAATCGACCGTCGCGCGGGCGGCACCTGGTTCGGTGTCAATCAGCACGGTTTGGCCGCGACACTTACGAATTGTCGAAAAACGAAAGAAACACCGCTCAGTCCGACATCGCGTGGCACGCTATGTCGTGAACTTCTTACATGCAAGACCGCCCGAGAGGCGGCCGAGCTCGCCCTGGAAGAACTCAATACCGAGAAGTACGAAGGCGCGCACTACCTGGTCGCCGATGCCGATTACGCGGCCGTCATTCTCGGTGCGGATGAGCCGCAGATCGTTCCGCTTGATCCGGGTCTGCATATCTTGAGCACTGCGGGATTGGATAACTATCGCGACGAGACGCAAGAGACGGTTCGCCGTATGCTCACGCTTCAGACGCTCGATTCCTCGGTGACGTTCCTTGCCATCGCGAGCCGAACGTTCGCCTCGCCTCCAGACACGAGCGGTCGCCGTGGCGTGGTTCATAGCGGCGGTCGGATCGTCACGGTTAGCTCGGCACTGCTATCGTTGTCGGATCGAATCCAAAACGCCACGATGCTTTACGCTCCGGGCCCGCCGCACGAGATTCCGTACGACGATCTCTCGGCCCTGCTGCGTCAAGTCCTGTCGACCGGTAAAAGCCGTCGAAAGAAACAGGTCGAAGAGGAAGAGGATTTCCTGCTGGACGACGATGAATAGTCCGGGAACGCCAATCTCCTGATTGGCATTGATTATATTCGGATCGAAATAAAAAACCGCACCAGGCGCCGATTTTCAGGTCGGTACCCGCTGCGGTTTTTCGTTTTCTTGAATTCATCCCAATCGGGAGGTTGGCTTTTTTAGGGGCATTACTGCCGTTGCTCGATTCGAGCGATCAATAGCTGGGCCTGTTTGGTCATCTCGGCGTCCACGCCTGCGGCGATGACTTTCTTTAGTGCGTCGAGCGCCGGCTCGGGCGTTTTCTCGGAAATCGAACCGGCGAGCTTGACGATCGTCTTGGCCGCTTGCTGCTTGACGGCCGGGTCGGCAAGATAAGCGATGGCGATGTTCATCGATTCGATCGAGACAACACGTGTTAAGGTTTCGATCGCCAGTTTCTTCTCATCCGGCCGCGTGGCAACTTCCAGCGCCGCTCTGATATACGCTAATCGTTGATCGTCCGCGAATCGAAGCTGACGCACGATTCGAATGAAACCGCGGAGCGTACGGATGCGGTATTTCTCGGCCGGGTGCGTTTTCGCGAGTTCCAGCAAGACCGGGGCTCCGTCGGGCATCATCCATCCACCGAGGATTCGTGTTGCGGCGTCCTGCAGGTGCGGCTCGCCTTTGATTGCGAGTTCGCCGAGTTTCGTAAGTGCCGCAGCGCCACCCAACTCGCCGATGCGGTCGAGGATGAAGACTTGCGTCTCGGCCGGTTTGCCCACGATCCACGCGGCCAATCGTGTAACCGTTGCGTCGAGATCCGCCATCCGAATGCAGGCCGCTTGCAGCGACTGCTTGTAAACGTCGGCCGACGTTTCATCGGCTTGGAACGCACTGTAAAGGTTAAGCAATCGGTCGATGTCGTCGAGCGCAATCGTTTCACCCAGCGCGCGAACGGCGGCGAGTCGAACCGTACCGTCCGAGGCCGTCGCGGCTAGCGAGGCAAGACGAGGTGTGACACCGGCAATCCGTCGCTTTCCGATCAACTCGATCGTGGCGCATCTTTCATCGATTGATGCCTCGGCCGAATCGAACTTGGCGAGGAGTTTCGCGTCGATCGATTTCGAGGACTGTCGGGAAAGTGTATCGATGACAATCGTTTGCAAGGAATCGTCTTCACTAGCGATCAGCCCGAGGAGCGTATCGATCGCCTGAGAATCTTCTGGAATGACATCGCCCAGAGCGGCAAGTGCTTTGGCGGCCTCGAACTGCAGAATAGGTAAATCTTTTGAACCGACGGCTGAAAGGAGTCGATCGACTCGTTTATCGAGCAGTGGATAATCGTCACCCATCTCGCCGTAGAATCTCACGAGTTGGATTTTTAGCGAGGGGGAAGCGTCTGCGAAAATGTCGACCAATACTTCGGCCGCTTGCTCGGTTTTAAGTTCACGAGCGATACGAAGTCCGATCTCGACTTCTACGGAATCGGACTCGTGAAGGAGCGTGTTTCGCAGGGCCAGATGCTTTTCTCCTGGAGTAATTGTAAGTGTCATTGCACGAATGACGGCAGCTTTGATTTGGGGTGGAACGGATTCGGCATCCGGATAAAGTCCGAGTGCCAAATTGAAAGGCATTGCCATCAGCTTTCTCGGCACACCTTGACTGGCCAAGCGTTCCGAGCATTCGATACAGGCGTCGGCCAATGCTCGTTTTCCTATGGCATCGACCTTGACGCTTCTTAGGTCTCCCTCGATCAATGCGTTTAGTGCCGCTTCGTTGCCGATCTTTCCGAGCGATGATGCGGCCGCGATGACGACGTCGGTATCTTCGTTCTTCAGCAGTTCGCCGAGCAATTCGATCGACGCTTCATCGCGAAGAGAACCGAGCGATCCTACGACGCCAACAAGCTGTCGGCCTGTCAAGGTCTTTGTCGATTCACGCAGCGCGGCGGCCGCAGCCTTGTCGGGGATGCCTTCCAGGGCGAATCGGGCGTAGTGCGAAAGTTTTTCATCCGGAAGCAGCGCGGCCAGGACAGGAATCGCGTCCGGAGTGCCGTAGAAAGCGAGCTTCTTACACGCGATGGCTTTCGCATGCAGTGTCGCGTCGGCCGATTGGACCGTTGCAAGCAGCGCGACCGGGTCGTTTGGATCGGCGTCTTGTGCCACTGCCGGGCCGACGCACGAAATCGCCAGCACAAGGGCGAGTATCTTATGGAGTTTGAGTTTCATTGTTATTCCTTGTATTAACTTGTAAGCGGCACGGCGCTAGCCGCCGGTTTCGTCGGGCGACCGATCCACGCCGCATTGTGTTGTGTATGTTTCGTGTGCGGAACCAAAGGCGAGTGCCTGATCGGTGAAGACCGGTGGCTAGCGCCGTGCCGCTTACGATTAATAACGCCACGGATCACGCAACGCGCGGCTGCGCATTCGGTTGGCCGTTTCGTTCCCGATGAATTCTTCTTTGACCGGGTCGAATGTCAGACGCTCGCCAAGCTGCCACGCGATGTAGGCTGCGTGCGAGGCGATATGCGACTGGGCGACGACCGACGCGTTGGCCCGTGTGGTGCCTCGCGACTTGACGCAATCGAGGAAGTTACGAATATGCGTTCGCGGATCGGTCCCGCGCATCGGCAGGATCGTCTTTTGGCCACGCAGCGAGTCGGGCGAGACCCGCAAGTGTCCGCTGTCGCCCGTCTCGACCCAACCTTCGTCTCCTTCGAATCGTACGCTGCACGTTCCGAGTCCGAGCCAGCCGGTCCAGCGCATCACGAGTTTCACGCCGTTTGCGTAGATCGCCTCGCCGCCGTTGTCGTCGTGGAAGAACTCAACCGGCGTCGTGTCGTCG
>Ga0180430_10004696_pt1 | contig 11486 bp, 11 predicted proteins | sample SS_ome_9_FD_132999 | JGI IMG/M metagenome (GOLD analysis project Ga0180430, IMG submission 132999) | Hypersaline lake sediment archaeal communities from the Salton Sea, California, USA - SS_1_S_2 metaG | ecosystem: Environmental > Aquatic > Non-marine Saline and Alkaline > Hypersaline >... | reverse complement strand
CCTGATACTGATGGTACTGGATCACCGTACTGCCTGGATTGAACCACTGCGCTCTTCGCTGTCGGTATTGACTTACCCTGTTTACTTAATTGCTGATACGCCGAATCTGGCCATTGAATGGTTCGGCGAAGTCACCTCTGATGAACAAAGCCTGCTTGAGCAGAAACGCGAGCTGGAAAAGGAGCGCACACTACTGCAGGCCAAGTTACAAAAATTTAAGGCTCTGGAAGCGGAAAACCTGCGTTTGAGGAATTTGCTGGACTCCTCTTTTAAAGTAGGAGAACGTGTGCTCATCGCCGAACTTACTTCTGTAGAACTTGATCCTTACCGTCAGCAGGTTGTCATCAGCAAAGGAACCCGCTCCGGCGTATTTACTGGCCAGCCGGTTCTCGATGCACAAGCAGTGATGGGACAAGTGATTAACACCTCGCCGCTGCATTCAACAGTACTATTGATTACCGATGCCAGCCACGCACTGCCGGTACAGGTGTTACGCAATGGCCTGCGTACCGTTGCTGTTGGCACTGGCGAAGTCAACCGCCTCAGTCTGCCATTTTTAGCTCATAATGCTGACATACAACCGGGTGACACGCTGGTGACTTCCGGACTGGGCGGCGTTTTTCCTCCCGGCTATCCGGTAGCCAAGGTCTCTGATATCAGCCACCAACCCGGGCAACACTTTTCTTCCATCAATGCTGAACCATTGGCTCATCTGGATCGCAGCCGTGAAGTTTTACTGGTATGGAATATCCAACAGAATACCCCGGCCGCCCCCGAAACCCAGGCTGAAGATGTAGCTCCTGAGACTGAAGCAACAACAGAAACCGTGGAAACGACAGAGCAGGAAAATCAAACGAGGGGACGTCGCGATGGATAACCGCCCGGCTATTGCCTCATTTCCTGTCATGGTCAGTCTACTGCTGGCCTTACTGTTCAGCATTATCGCCATTCCTGACTGGGCCCAGCATCTGAGACCGCAGTTTCTGGCCCTGGTACTGATTTACTGGTGGCTGATGACACCGGAACGTGTCGGCATCACAACAGGCTGGGTCAGCGGCCTGTTGCTTGATGTATTATCCGGAAATCTGCTCGGCGCCCATGCCCTGAGTCTTTCTGTTATCGCCTTTATTACACTCAACATTTATCAGCGCACGCGAATTTTTCCATTATGGCAACAAAGTCTTGTCGTGTTTATCCTGCTGCTTATTGATCACACGCTGCAATACTGGATCATCGGTATTACCAGCGATGTGACGCCGGGACCGGAATACTGGCTGCAGCCGCTTGTTGGTCTACTGCTTTGGCCCTGGCTGTTCATCTTGATGAGTGAAGTGCAGCACCGCACTCAAAGCAACCTTTAGGTTTACTGTCCATCATGCTCAAAACCCAGATCAAGGACTACCTGCGTGAAAGCCAGCTGTTTCTTAACCGTGCAGTGCTGTCTGGCCTGATCGTCACCATCTGCCTGGGGACGCTGGTGTTGCAGCTGATGAAACTTCAGATCGCAGGACATGAGCATTACAAGACCCTGTCACAGGATAACCGCGTAAAACTGGTTCCACTGCCACCGGTGCGCGGCCTGATCTATGACCGCAATGGCGTGATCGTCGCCCAGAATCTACCTACCTACAGTCTTGAAGTAACCCCGGAACAAGTCAAGGATATGCAGAAAACCCTTGATGAACTCTCTACCCTGATCGAAATCAATGAAGACGAGTTCAAACGCTTTAATCGCCTGATAAAGCAGCGCCGGCGTTTTGAAAGCATTCCGCTGAAAATAAGCCTGACTCAGGAAGAAGTCGCAAAAATTGCTGTTCAGCGCCACCGTTTCCCAGGCATCGATATTGAGGCAAAGTTACTGCGCCACTATCCACTGGCTGATGAAATGGCCCATGTGCTGGGCTACGTGGGTCGTATCAACCAGAGAGAACTGGAAATTATTGATAACTCCAACTATGCGGGCACCACTCATATCGGCAAAAACGGCGTGGAAAAATTTTACGAAGACACCCTGCATGGCAAGGTTGGCTTGCAGCAGGTTGAAGTCAACGCCATGGGTCGCACGATTCGCATCCTTGAGAAACAGCAACCAACATCAGGAGCCAACCTGGTGTTGCATATCGACACCGAGCTGCAACGCATAGCGATGCAGGCATTCGGAGAAGAAAACGGCTCGGCTGTAGCCATTGACCCTAATACCGGGGGCGTATTGGCTATGGTCAGCAAACCGGGTTATGACCCGAATCTTTTTGTGAGCGGCATCAGCACAAAAGACTACCAGGCTTTACAGGCATCGGAACATAAACCACTGTTTAATCGTTCACTACGCGGACAATATCCTCCGGGCTCAACCCTCAAACCCTTCATTGCGCTGGCAGCCCTAGAGACCAACTCGATCACTTTTCACGACAGAAAGTTCTGTCCCGGCTTCTATCAACTCCCCAACCATTCTCACCGATACCGCGACTGGAAAAAGACCGGCCACGGCTGGATGGACATGGATACCTCCATCGCCCAGTCCTGTGATGTATATTTTTATGAACTTGCACACGAAATGGGTGTCAAGAAAATGCAGGAGTACCTGGACAATTTCCGTTTTGGTGAAAAAACCGGTATCGACCTGGGAGCTGAGTTACCGGGGTTACTGCCATCACGGGAATGGAAAAAAAGACGCTACAACAAGCCCTGGTATCCCGGGGAAACGCTGATTATGGGCATAGGCCAGGGTTATTTTCTGACCACCCCATTGCAGCTGGCTGCCTCTACTGCCAGTTTTGCCAATGGCGGAACCTATCGTGCTCCACGCGTGGTTAGTCGCATAGAAAACAGTACTACCAGTGTGCTGATTGAAAAAATAGGCACCGTAGAGAAAAACATTGAAATCAGCAAACAGGCAAACTGGGATGATATCGAGCTAGCCATGACCAATGTTGTTGAACACATCAGGGGAACAGCTAAAGGCATTCGTTCTGATAACTATCGCATCGCCGGAAAAACCGGCACTGCCCAGGTCTTTACCATAAAGCAGGACGAAGAGTACGACGAAACCAAAATCTCCAAGAAAAACCGTGACCATGCGCTGTTTGTTGCTTACGCACCGATTGAAGACCCGCAAATAGCGGTAGCTGTTATTGTTGAAAACGGCGGCTCAGGCAGCTCAGCCGCTGCTCCGATTGCAAAAAAAATCATGGACGCCTGGCTGCTGGATGAAGCCGTTACTGTTGACAGTGAGGATGAGCAAAGCTGATGCCCGTTTCCACCCCCAACAAGGAACTCACGCCATCCGGTCCGGTCAAGCCCCAGGGTGCCCTGGATTTTATTCATCTTGACTTGCCCCTGCTGGCTGGGCTGCTGCTGTTGTGCGGGCTGGGCCTTGCTGTTTTGTACTCTGCCAGCGGTCAGGACATGGGACAAATTCAGAGACAGTTGATACGACTGGGACTGGCATTTTTTGTCATGCTGGTTGCCGCCCAGATTCACCCGACAACACTCAAACGCTGGAGCCCGTGGCTCTACCTGGTAGGTATCGCCCTGCTGGTAGCCGTACTGGTTTTCGGCCAGATGGGCAAAGGTGCACAGCGCTGGCTGGATCTTGGCTTTTTCAGGTTCCAGCCCTCTGAAATGGTGAAACTGGCTGTACCAATGATGATTGCCTGGTTCCTGGCAGAAAAACCCTTGCCACCTGACTGGAAACGCCTGCTTTTCAGCCTGGTGCTTATCATTATTCCTGTACTGCTGATCTTTAAACAGCCTGACCTGGGTACCTCCCTGCTGGTTGCAAGCGCAGGCATTTTTGCACTGTTTCTGGCTGGCATCAGCTGGCGCATTATTGGAGGGGCGCTGGCTTCGCTGACCGCACTGGCTCCAGCATTATGGTTTTACATGAAAGATTATCAGCGCCAGCGTGTCCTGACATTCATGAACCCGGAAAGTGACCCGCTGGGTTCTGGTTATCACATCATCCAGTCAAAGATCGCCATCGGCTCCGGTGGCGTCTATGGCAAAGGCTGGCTTAATGGCACGCAGTCGAATCTGGATTTTTTACCCGAACGACATACCGACTTTATTTTCGCAGTAATGGCCGAGGAATTCGGTTTTATCGGCATTCTGCTGCTGCTCAGCCTTTATCTGTTTATCATTATCCGTGGTCTTTACATTGCTTCACGCGGGCAGGACACCTATAGTCGCCTGCTCGGCGGCTCACTGATACTGGTGTTTTTTGTTTACCTGTTTGTTAATACCGGCATGGTCTCAGGCATTCTTCCCGTGGTTGGTGTACCGTTACCACTGATCAGTTATGGGGGAACATCCCTAGTCACATTAATGGCAGGTTTTGGCATACTGATGTCTATTCACACACACCGAAAATTACTACCGACATGATACATCACTATAAAAGCTTGCTACTTGCCACTGCACTTGTGTACACCAATACCGTCGTTGCCAATAACGATACCAGCCAGACCCTGCAGGAAAAGCAGACTTTCATTCTAGAAATGAGCCAGAAACATGGCTTCGACCAGCAATCACTGGCAAAGACACTGGATCAGGCAAAGGTAAAACAGTCGATACTGGACGCCATATCTCGCCCGGCGGAAAAAACACTCACCTGGTCACAGTACCGCAACATATTCATCAAGCCTAAACGTATTGAAGGTGGTGTAAAGTTCTGGAAAGAAAATGAAGCTGACCTGAACAAGGCCCACCAGCAATACGGGGTACCACCGGAGATCATCACCGCCATTATTGGCGTGGAAACCTTGTACGGAAAACACACGGGCGGTTATCGTGTTCTGGATGCCCTTACCACACTCGGCTTCCATTATCCGCCTCGCAGCAAATTCTTTCGCAAGGAACTGTCACAATTTTTGCTGCTGACACGTGAAGAGCAAGTTGATCCCACAGAGCCAACCGGCTCTTATGCCGGCGCCATGGGCAAGCCCCAGTTTATCCCGTCTTCCTATCGTCATTACGCCATTGATTTCGACAATGATGGTAAACGCGACATCTGGAACAACAACACTGATGTCATCGGCAGTGTCGCCAGTTATTTCAACCGTCACGGCTGGCGCAGGGATCAGCCGGTTACCGTGCCCGCCAGTAATGTCGACAACAATCATGATCAAATGGTTAAAGCCGGTATGAAACCCAGCATACCTATTGAACGCATGCGTGAAGCAGGTATTGGTATTGATGAACAAATACGTCCCGGGCAGTTATCAAGCCTGGTCGAGCTGAAGCTCACTGACGGCAAGGAATTCTGGGCTGGCCTGCATAACTTTTATGTCATTACACGCTACAATCACAGCAACATGTACGCCATGGCCGTTTATCAATTAAGCCAGGAAATCCTTAAAGCAAGGAAAGAAACTGAAATATGACATCCACGCGCATTGTCTACTTCAGCATGTCGAAAGATCGCTCGAGATGACAAAAGTAACAACCTCATGAATCTATCCTTTCGTATACTACCCGTCCTGTTATTTTCATTGGCTATACTTGGCGGCTGTTCAATCAGCAGCTACGACATTTTCGAAGAAAAGGACGGTGGCCCTGACCGATACGTTGATGTCAGCAGCATTCCCAATGCTGTTCCAAAACATGAACCACGCAGCCGTTACGGCAACATGACTTCCTACGAGGTTTTTGGTAAACGCTACTACACCTTAAAATCCTCGCAGGGCTTCAAGGAACGTGGTATCGCTTCATGGTATGGCAACAAGTTCCATGGGCGTAAGACTTCAAGCGGTGAAAAATATGACATGTACGCCATGACAGCTGCCCACAAAACGCTGCCGCTGCCCACTTACGCTGAAGTAACCAACCTGGAAAATGGGCGACAGATTATTGTAAAGGTCAACGACAGGGGACCCTTCCGTCACAATCGCATTATCGACCTTTCCTACGTTGCGGCAAAAAAACTGGGCATAACCCGCAAGGGAACGGGGCTGGTTGAAGTACGTGCAATCAATCCTTCCGAACCTTACCGGGCTTCGGCCATCTCCAGGCCTACTCCATCAATTGCCAGTAACACTATTGCATATCACCCTGGCCTGTTTATTCAGGCCGGTGCTTTTAAAAACAGGGATAATGCCCTGCGACTGAAGTCTCGACTCAGTGCTGATCTCAACCGACCTGTACGCATCAGTGAAGCATTCACGCAGGGTGACACATTCTACCGGGTACACGTAGGCCCGCTGGTAGAAGTACAAATTGCTGACCAGGTCAGTTTGCAACTGGAAAACCTTGGTATTTTAAATATCAAAACAGTGATTGATTAGGGTTCTCATTAATTGTCAGCGGACCTACATTTCGCGACACTATATTCAACTTTTTACTTGAACATTTTCACAGGAAAACAACGTGTACCGTTTTAGCGCAGTCATCACTCTTGCTTTATCTTTTCTGTTTATCACACTTTCTGCCCAGGCTATCCCGACTCCAGCACCACCCAAAGTTGCCGGCACCGGCCATTTACTGATTGACTTTAACAGCGGCCATGTCATCTCTGAAGAAAATGCCAATTCACGCCTCGAACCTGCCAGCCTGACCAAGCTGATGACAGCCTATGTTGTGTTTGAAGAACTGTCTCAGGGTAATCTGAAACTGGACGACCTGGTCACCATCAGTGAAAAGGCCTGGAAAACCGGTGGCTCAAAAATGTTTATCGAGGTTGGCAAACAGGTCAGGATAGAAGATCTGCTCAAGGGCCTGATCATCCAGTCAGGTAACGATGCCAGCGTTGCACTGGCTGAGCATGTTGCAGGCAGTGAGTCGGTTTTTGCCAGCCTGATGAACACCCAGGCGCAAAAACTCGGCATGCTCAATACTAACTTTGTCAATTCCTCGGGTCTGCCTCACCCGGATCACTACACCACTGTAGAAGACATGGCCAAAATGGCCTCTGCGACGATACGCAAACACCCCGAGTACTATCGCTGGTATTCCGAGAAATCATTTACATTCAACGGTATATCGCAAAGCAATCGCAACAAGCTGCTTTGGCGCGACAAGTCTGTTGACGGCATGAAAACCGGACATACTGAAGCTGCAGGATACTGCCTGGTTGCTTCTGCCAAGCGAGAAGAAATGCGCCTGATCAGTGTTATCATGGGTACAGCCAGTGAAAAATCTCGTGCGGATGAGAGTATGAAACTGCTCAATTATGGTTTTCGTTTTTTCCAGACACACAAACTTTACAGTGCTGGAGACACCTTGAGTTCAGCCAAAATTTGGAAAGGAGCAAGCGCTCGACTACCTGTCGGTATACCTGAAGACCTTTTTATTACTATTCCACGTAACCAGTACAAAAACCTGGACGCTAGCATACAGTTGAATTCACTGATCACCGCCCCCATTACCAAGGGCCAGAAACTGGGCGAAGTTATCGTAGAGTTATCCGGCGAGGAAGTCAGTCGCCAGCCACTGGTTGCATTGCAGGGCGTGGCCGAAGGCGGCTTTTTCAGTCGCATGATGGATAATGTCATGATGATGCTGGAATAGGAGAGAAACTGGCGTGGATGCAAGTGACGCAAATAATGAAACATTACTGGAATTTCCCTGTGAATTTTCAGTCAAGGCCATGGGACTTAATGAACCCGGTTTTCATGAAATCGTGGTGCAGATTGTGCGTCGTCACTGTCCAGAACTGGGCGAAGCCAGTTCTACCACCCGTCCCAGCAAAAATGGCAAATGGCTATCAGTCACCGTAACCTTCCAGGCAACCAGCAAAATGCAACTGGACTCCATCTACATGGACCTGACTGCACATGAGCGCGTTACCATGAGTCTTTAGGATAGGCAATCATGTCTTCTGATCAGGAAACCAGTTTCTCTTTTACCGATTTGCACAAAGCCTGGCAGGATAGCCATGTTTCAAAAGTGCCAGTTTTTGTGAACCGCTGCTACAAGACCGCAATCGATTATGAAAAAATCCAGCCCGGCTTTATCAATGACTGTTCACGGGAACTGCATGACCTGGTTGAGGAATCTGCACTGCTGGAGCGCGATGTTTTCCACGAAGTATTGAACCTGGGTGAAGAGGCCCAGAAAAAAATCTGCAACGATGAACCTGAACATGTCAATGGTGCGCACTTGCTGTTTGCCTTGCTGTGCGCAACAATCCAACAGCAGTTAACTCTGCCCGAGTTCGCCCAGCTGGATACCGATTCCATCGAGTCTGAAAAAGAACACATACTGGCGCTGGTTGAGCACCATAAAAAACAGATTGCCTGAAATGAAACATCGCATACGGGTGAAAAACCTCGGGCTTCAGCCCTATCAACCTGTATGGGAAAAAATGCAGCAATTCACCCACCAGCGTAATCCGCAAACACCATCAGAAATCTGGATAGTGGAACACCCTGCCGTGTTTACACTGGGTCAGGCTGGCAAACCTGAACATGTATTAAACCAGGGTGAGATCCCGTTGGTACAAACTGACCGCGGCGGGCAGGTGACCTACCATGGCCCAGGGCAATTGGTTCTTTATACACTACTCAATCTGCATGATTTCAAGATTGGTGTTCGCTCCCTGGTCGAAACACTGGAAAATTCGGTGATTGATTTTCTGACAACTCACGACATTAAAGCCACTGCCGACCGCAAGGCGCCCGGCGTTTATGTGGATGGAAAAAAGATTGCGGCTCTTGGACTGAAAATTCGCAAAGGAAATAGCTATCACGGCCTGTCTTTCAATATCGACATGGACCTGGCGCCGTTTCTGCAGATTAATCCATGTGGCTACCAGGGCCTCAAGGTAACACAATTACGTGATCAAGGCGTTATAATGTCGGTTAACGATGTGGCAACAGATGTTTTGAAACTGCTTGCCCGCAAACTTGATGGCGACCTTGAATTTAATGACTGATAGTAATAAACCTTTGACGAACCTGGCCTCTCCTTCCCGCAACACGCCGGAAACACATCAACGTGGCGCAGAAAAGCTTTCGCGTATTCCTGTCAAGGTTACGCCGACTACAGAAATTTTACGCAAGCCCCGCTGGATCAGGGCAAAGGCACCGACCGGCAAGGGTGTCAATCACATCAAAAAAATCCTGCGTGACAAGAAACTCAGCTCGGTGTGCGAGGAAGCTGCCTGCCCTAACCTGGGTGAGTGCTTTTCACATGGCACGGCGACTTTTATGATCATGGGTGATATCTGCACGCGCCGCTGTCCATTTTGTGATGTTGCACATGGCAAACCCAAACCACTGGATAAAGATGAGCCCAACTCCCTGGCTGCAGCCATCGCTGAAATGCAACTCAAATATGTGGTCATCACCTCGGTAGATCGTGATGATCTGCGTGATGGCGGTGCTCAACATTTTTCCGAGTGCATCAGGGCCACGCGTGAGCAGTCGCCCTCTACACGCATAGAAGTGCTGGTACCCGACTTTCGTGGCAGAGTTGAAAAAGCCCTTGAGATACTTGCAAGTCAGCCACCGGATGTCTTCAACCATAACCTTGAAACCGTGCCGCGCCTCTATAAACAATGCCGACCCGGTGCAGATTATCAAGGATCACTGGAACTGCTCAAACAATTCAAATTCCAGCACAGCGCGGTTTTGACCAAATCCGGCATCATGCTGGGCATGGGTGAAACCCGTGAAGAAATCATCGCGTTGCTTGAGGACCTGCGCAACCATCAATGCGACATGCTGACGCTGGGACAATACCTGCAACCAAGCAGGGATCATTTAGCGGTACAGCATTTTGTTACCCCGGAAGAATTTGATGAGTTGCGCATCATCGCTGAAAATATGGGCTTTACCAATGTCGCCTCCGGTCCAATGGTACGTTCATCCTATCATGCAGACCTGCAGGCTAATCCGGCGCTTGATAGTAAACAGGAAAGTACATCATGACCCAGCACCAGACAGTACCCAGACGACCGACATTACTGATCATTATGGATGGCGTCGGCATCAATCCCAGCCATACCGACAACGCACTGGCTATCGCCGATACTCCCAACCTGGATCGTTATTTTGCCAGCTATCCACACACTTTATTACAGGCATCCGGCCTGGCCGTGGGCCTGCCTGATGGACAAATGGGCAACTCCGAAGTGGGCCACCTGACAATTGGCGCAGGCACTGTTATCCGTCAGGACCTGGTAATGATCGATGAAGCAATACAGGACGGAAGCTTTCTTAATAATGACGCACTCAACAATGCCATGCACAATGCCGTTGCCAAAAATGCCAAGCTGCACCTGATCGGCCTGGCTTCCAACGGCGGCGTTCACAGCCATATTCGCCACCTGTGTGCGCTACTGGATCTTTGCCATCGCCACCAGGTGTCACCGCTGGTTCACCTGATTGCAGATGGACGTGATGTTCCGCCCAAAGCCTTTATCGACACCATTGATTCCATACAGGATTCGCTGGAAAGATCCGGGGGCAAGATTGCCACGATTACCGGGCGCTATTTCGCCATGGACCGTGATCACCGCTGGGACAGGACAGCACTGGCGTTTAATGCCATCACCAAGGGCCAGGGACGTCAGATTGAAGATGTTAAGGAAGCCATCCTTGAGTGTTATGAAAACAATGAAACGGACGAATTCATCACCCCGCTGATTACCCCTTATTTCGATCCTTTCGAAGAAGATGATGAAGTTATCTTTTTCAACTTCCGTCGCGATCGTCCACGCCAGCTGGTATCCGCCTTATTCAAACAGGAATTTGAGGAATTTGATCACGGCGATTTTGTGCCGGTCAATGTCACGGCAATGACCGAGTATGATGGCTGGTACAAGATTCCTTTTGCATTTACCCAGGACCGTCCGAAAAACACACTGGCTGAAACTGTCAGCCACGCCGGCCTGACCCAGTTTCACTGTGCGGAAACCGAAAAATACGCCCACGTGACTTTCTTTTTAAATGGTGGACGTGGAGATCTCTTTCCCGGTGAAAAACACCAGATTATCGACTCGCCGGATGTCGCCACCTATGACCTGAAACCGGAAATGAGTGCCCATCAGGTTGCCGATACTGTCATTGAAGCGCTGCAAGCCGAGCCCGGATATCCGCTTATCGTAGTGAACTTTGCCAATGGCGACATGGTTGGCCATACCGCTGTACGTGAAGCGGTCATCAAGGCAGTAGAAACCCTGGATATCGAAGTTGGCAGAGTACTTGATGCTGCTGTTGATAAAGGTTACTCGGTCATTCTCACGGCTGATCATGGCAACTGTGATGAGATGGTTGACCCTATCAGCGGAGAACCCCATACCCAGCATACGGTTTACCCGGTACCATGCCTGGTAATTGACGAGACGCACTGGCAACTGTCGATTGGTGCGGGCCTGGCCAATATTGCACCAACGGTATTGCAGTTAATGGGATTGCCGCAGCCGGAGGGCATGGATTACCGGTCGCTGTTATTGGGCCCGGTATGACAGTATCGCTGCAGAATTGTTATATCTGATAGCGCTCCATCAAATAGCACAGGCAATCCTGGCGGATAACATCCTTGTTCAT
>Ga0180430_10004695_pt1 | contig 11488 bp, 10 predicted proteins | sample SS_ome_9_FD_132999 | JGI IMG/M metagenome (GOLD analysis project Ga0180430, IMG submission 132999) | Hypersaline lake sediment archaeal communities from the Salton Sea, California, USA - SS_1_S_2 metaG | ecosystem: Environmental > Aquatic > Non-marine Saline and Alkaline > Hypersaline >... | reverse complement strand
GATCTTCCAAGGCGGGCTATGGCCGCAACAATTTGAAATAACGAAAAATGGACACCTTGTCTACAAATTATGGAATAAGCCATCAACCGCTTTAATCACGTTTCTGACCCGATCAATCCGGATGCCCGCAGCCTGCCCCGGCGCAGCTCGCAGAGCGCAGACGGGCCGCTGCCCCCCGTCAGCTAATCATTCAACGATTATACGACTCACGTCGCGGTAGGGACGTCGGTTGCCCAACGCCCCCCGCACAGATCCCGGCGTGCGGAATTCCCGCACCGGGCTCCTCAAAAATGCTCGCTTCCGCAATCAGCAAGGAAAAAGCGCAAGCTGCACATGGCCACGCGGCGGTTTCTTTATGATTCGCGGTCTTTCAACCTTGAAAATCTTTAACAGCCGGGCAAACCTTTTCCAAGGACATCGGCTCCTCTGACTCCTTCTATTCAACCACTTTTTCAGAATGACCAAGGCCCTGTGAAAAAATCTCGCCAAACGATCAAAATTACCCGTAACACCAAAATAATTATAGTGCCCGCGTAATTTGGAGTTGAACAATTTAAAGATCTTCTCCGTTCCCAGATGCCGATTCTTCCTGCACCATTGGTTCAAATCCTTGAGCGTTGACCGCATCTTCTTCAGCGAGGTCTGCGGGCCTATGTACGGCTTGCCTTTGCGGTTAACCCGCCACCGAAATTCATACCCCAGAAAATCGAAATGCGCATCCAGACAAAAACAGTTAAAGTGCATTATCCTGGTTTTGTCAGGAGCCAATTCCAGTCCGAATTTCGAAAGCCGTACCGGCAGCCATGCATAAAACCTTTCAGCATCCTCCTTGTTCTGAAACAGGCAAACGAAATCGTCCGCATATCTCACAAAGGACGCCTTGCCCCGCATATGCTTACTCACGGATTTGTCAAACCACAAATCAAAGGCGTAATGTAAATACACATTGGCCAAAATCGGTGATATCGAGCCGCCCTGCGGCGTCCCGGCTTCTGGATTGACAACTCTTTCGTTCTCCTCCAGCACACCCGCTTTCAGCCACTTGTTCACCAGCCGCAGAAACGCTTTGTCGTCGACGCGCTGCTTCAACATTTCCAACATCCAATCGTGATCGATGTTGTTGAAATAGCCTCTGATATCGGCTTCGACAACGTAGTTGACGTTCTCAAAACACAGCCTCGCGCACAGTTCCTTTGCCGCCCCTACACCACTAACGCCCGGACGATATCCGAAACTTGACGGCAAAAAATCCTGTTCGTAAATGGCTGAAAGAATGTCGCCCACCGCCGTTTGCAGCAGTTTGTCTTCGGTGACTGGTATTCCCAAGGGGCGAAACTTCCCGCCTCCCTTGGGAATATTCTTCCGCCTGACCAGCTTTGCTCGGTATCCTCCCCTTTTCAGACGCATCACCAGGTCCCGGACATTGGCATCGAGATTCTCCCCATACTCCCGGATCGTCACCCGATCAACACCCGGCGCCGAACTCTTGTTGAGTTTGGCGTATGTCCTTATCAGACATTCCTCGTTGAGTAGCCTGGACAGGTCTTGGAACCGATGCGCTTTATTCCTCCTTGCCTTGTCCGCTATCCCCTCCAGTGAGGTTTGCATGCTTTTCACCGACCCAACTCTGTTCGGGACATGTTCCCTTTGGAGGCTGCACATTCTTGTTACCCCCTTCCCCATGTGGACGGCTCTCCCGTCCTCAAAGTACTATGAGATAATCCGACTCCCCGCAAACCATCGGTAGCCTCCCCATTTCGGTTCAGCATCCCTACCCGTCGTAGACCGGCACGCCGCTCCTTTGTCGGGAATTCGCGGGGCCTCCCAAGTTCCTGGTGCTTCTCTACATACATACCACGCCCTATGATGACCCCGGCGGTCCCTCGGAAATCTCGCCCACCCAATGCCACGGCAAGCCCTGCAGAGGATATAACGATTTCTTTGTTTCGGCTTCCAGCAATTGGAGACTGTGGCCGACCGCTCTGTTATTGTTGACGAGGCTGCATTAGACTTCAGGGAGTGCGGCCTCCCTTGTGGTCTGCATGTTTCCCTGTGTACGCTTCGCGTGTTTTGTTCGAAATCAGCAAATATCGCCAATTCCTCCGCCACACACGCAACACTCGGTACGGGTGGCTGGCTAAACCTTACCCGGTGAGGACTCGCACCTCACAAGAAGCACCAAACTTGCTTGGCGCACCCAGATCTCCATACGATCGATAAAGGGAAGACGATCCGGTGTCTCACCGGCCATGACGGCCCGCACCCGGTCGCGCATCGTCCATTCGTCGGCGGTCATTGTTCTTTCTCCGTTTTTTTTTTCTAAGATCAGGGTTTGATACTTTAAATTGATCGCCAAGGATCACTATCGCCAAGAATGGACGTCCAGTGCATTCGTTTGCTGGGACTTGGTTTCTTCGATTTCGATTATCCCAACTTGATGATCAGGACGCGAAAAATGGGCACCCCACCTACAAATTTTGGAAATCCATTTTGGCGAAATTTTCAGCCTGTGGTGTGGCCGCTCTTCGTGCACGAGCACGTTTTCGTTCACAGGGAACAGCGAACGGCTGACGGCTATTCACCAAAGCTGTCCGGATATATATCACCGGCTTTGGCCGCCACGGCACGCACCGTCTGCAGCACCTCTCCCTTGAAACGGTGCTCCAGCGCACTGTCCAGCATATCGCTGTTCAACACGACGTTCCGCCCGGCCAGACACGCCAGGGCGGCAACGGCCCAGTCCGTTGATTTGAAGCGCTGGGTCTTGAAGTCGATGGCAACGATGCGGGCGGCGGTCTGCGGCAGGGCCACCGGCGCCGCCTTTATCACCAGGGCGGTGGGCTTAAGGCGCTCCAGCTGCTTGCGCCGCCGATCCACGCCTTCCTGGGCCAGGGCGATGACGACATCCGGGCTCTGAATGCCGGTGTAGTCGATGGGTGTGTCGGACAGAATCAGTTCGCAGACCGAATGGCCGCGCATCACGGTAATGGGATAATCGTTTTTCTGACTGGCGTAGAGGCCGGCCGTGGCACCAGCAATGCATATCAGCTCTCCGGCCGTGAGAATCCTTTGACCGGCGCTTCCTAAAATCACCACCTCCCGACGCCCGGCCTGCGGCGCCTGATGCTGAATCTCGATTACAGAAGGCTCCCCCGGGGACGGGGTCCCGGCGGCTTGTGTGCGATAGGCGCGGCCGTATTCCTCGCGCTGATTCAGCTCCCCGAAGTGGTTCAGCTTTGGCAGGGTGGACAACTGTTCTGCGATGCTTTTGGGCGTGATGCGGTTGCGCCGGGTGTAGCGGCCGGGACATATGCCCCAGATATCCAGCAGCGAAAAACCGTCGTGGTCAATGGCCTGCCGTATTTTCGGTGTCAGATCGCCGGCATAAGCCGAAATCCGGTCCACCCAGCCGGCGCCGGCAGCGCCGGCGATCTGGCCGATGTCAATGGGTTTTTCCAAACGATTTAAAAAGCCTGAACCCACCTGCGCATCGGCCGGCGTGGTCGAGGAGCATTGCCCGCCGGTCATGCCGTAGTTGAAATTATTGAGCACCAGCAATGTGATGTCGATGTTGCGGCGGCAGGTGCTCAGCACATGGGCCCCGCCGATCCCCAGCCCGCCGTCGCCCATGGTGACGACCACGGTGAGATCGGGACGGGCCATTTTGATGCCCGTGGCATAGGTCAAGGCCCGCCCGTGAAGCCCGTGAAAGGCGTGCGTGTTGAAGAATGTATCGAAAAGGCCGGAGCAGCCGATGTCCGAAACCATCACAATTTCGTGGGCGGCCAGTCCCATCTCGATAAAGGCTTTATCCAGCGCGTGCACCACGCGTTCATGCCCGCATCCCGGACAAAAAACAGGAGGCCGCTGCGTGTTCAATAGACTAGTCATGGTGGATCACCTCCTGAATCTGATCCGGTGTCATCAGTTCACCGTTCATCTGCCCCCGGAAGCGGATGGGCCGCGGTGCCAGCAGCCGTTCGATTTCGCGCACATACTGCCCTAAATTCATTTCCAGAACGACAACCGTCCGGCACGCCGCGGCTTTTTCCCTGATCAGGCGCTCGGGAACCGGCCACAATGTTTTTAACACCAGCAGCGATGCAGACGCGCCGGAGCGGTTGGCGGCCGCTACGGCAGCCCGGGCGGCGCGGGCCGTCACACCGTAGGCGATCACCAGGGTGCCGGCCGCCGGCGTGTCGATGCTGTCGTAGAAGGTAAAATCATCCACCGCCGCATTGATCTTTTGATACAACCGCTCCTGCTGGGCGGCGATCACATCCGGATCGGTGGTAATATAGCCGTCCGGGCCGTGGGTGGATGACGTCTGACGTACGGGTATGTTGGCACCGATGGGCAGAAAGGCCGGCACGCGGCTGCCTTCGTCGACCCCGAAGGGAAGAAAAGGCTTTTCCAAGGACGCCGTCCGCCGCGTCGCCGGCGCCGGCACATCCAGGGTCGCCAGATCCAGGGTTTCACGGGTCATGGAAATTTCCTTGTTGGCGGCGATGAACACAGGGCAGCGGAAGGCTTCGGCCAGGTTGAAGGCGTGGACCGTCAGCTGGTAGCAGTCACGCACATCCACCGGCGCCAGCACAATGACCGGCAGACCGCCGCTGTTGCCCCAGCGCAGAAACTGGATGTCGCCGTCCGCCCCCCGGGTGGCGGAACCCGTCGAAGGGCCGAGACGCTGGACATCGACGATGACCACCGGAATTTCACTGCCGACGGCAAAGGATATCTGTTCGCTGTAAAGGCTGATACCCGGGCCCGATGTGGCGGTCATGACTTTCATGCCGGCCATGGCCGCCCCCAGGCAAAAGCCCATGCTGGCGATCTCGTCCTCGCCCTGCAGGCAGACGCCTCCGATGGGCGGCAACAGTTTGAGCATGGTGTTGTAAACGGTCGTCGCCGGCGTAATGGGATAGCCCGCGAAAAAACGGCACCCCGCTGCGACCGCCCCCCATCCGATGGCTTCGTTGCCTTCCATTAGTGTCCGTTTCATCACGCACTCCTTGCGGTTGATATTTTTGTGTCCGTCCATAACACGAAGCCCTGTTGAAAACCACAACAAATCGGGTGCACAACTTGAATAATTTTGTTACTGTATCTTCTTGTCATCGCCATCCTGCTTATCGTTATCAATTTTTCACGCTCCATTCCGTTTAAGGATCGCTATGGCATTACAATGTGTAAAACCGAACCTGCATGCCAAGAGGAGGACCGCCATGACGATTAGGCCGGATATGGTCGGAAGGACGATCGAACCGCTCTATAAAACGTATTCCTGGAAAGACGTGGTGCTGTACGCACTGGGTGTGGGCGCCGGCTATGCCGATCTCGACTACTGCTATGAGAAAGACTTGAAAGTGCTGCCCAGCTTCGCCATCACCTTTCTGTATGCATTGATGCGCCGCAGCCTGGCGGAGACCCGGGCGGATCCGACCGGGATTCTTCACGGCGAGCAGGAATTGTGCTTCCATGATGTCCTGCCCGCGGAGGGAACGCTGACCACCAAAGGACGCATCGCCCGGCTCTACGACAAAGGTGAAAACAAGGGCGCCCTGCTGGTCGTTGAGAGCGATACCTTTCAAAACAACGGCAAAAAGCTGTTTTCCGCCCGCACCACGCTCTTCAGCCGCCTTGACGGCGGTTTCGGCGGCGATCCGCCCCCATCCGGAGCCATCACAATGCCCGACCGGAAACCGGATTTCAGCATCGACGCCCGTCCACCCGAGAATCAGCCGCTGCTCTACCGTCTTTCCGGAGACGATTATCCCCTGCACGCCGACCCGGCGTTCGCCAGAGCGGCTGGATTCGACAGCCCCATCATGCACGGGCTGTGTACGTTCGGCTATGCGTGCCGCGCCATGATGGAGCGCCTTGTGCCGGGAAAACCGCAAAACGTCCGGCGCATCGCGTGCCGCTTTTCCAAACCGCTCTACCCGGGGTGTCCGCTGCAGACCTGCATTTGGAAAACCGAACCGGGCAGGGCCCTGTGGCGGGTCATCAACACCGACTCGGGCGAAGTCGTCATCGACAACGGCATGTTTGAATACGGAGAACCGCCGCGCAGAGACATCCGGTTTGACGACCGGGTTGCCGTGGTCACCGGCGCCGGCGCCGGCCTGGGACGGGTGTATGCCCTGGAGCTGGCCCGCCGCGGGGCCAGGGTCGTGGTCAACGACCTGGGCGGCGCCCGGGACGGTTCGGGAGAAGGCTCCCGATCCGCCGCGGATCAAGTGGTGGAAGAAATCAGACGCATGGGTGCACAGGCCGTGGCCAGCTACGACAATGTCGCCACCGAAGCCGGCGGCCGGCAAATCGTGCAAACCGCTCTGGACCATTTCGGCCGAATCGACATTTTGATCAACAACGCCGGTATCCTGCGCGACAAAAGCTTTATCAAGATGCACCCTGAAAACTGGCAGGCCGTACTGGACGTCCACCTGAACGGGGCATACCACGTCACCCGGCCGGCATTCGCCGTCATGAAGGAAAAAGGATACGGCCGCATCGTTGTGACGACATCGGCCGCCGGTCTTTACGGCAATTTCGGACAGACCAATTACAGCGCCGCCAAAATGGCGCTGGTGGGCCTGATGAACACCCTCAAACTGGAAGGTGCCAAATACGGCATCCGCATCAACGCCGTCGCGCCCATGGCCGCCTCCCGACTCACCCGGGATGTGCTTCCTGTCGAATGGTTCGACAAGCTGAAGCCGGAATTCGTGGCGCCGATAGTCCTCTTTCTATGTTCCGAGCAGTGCCCGGCCAGCGGCAACATTTACAATGCCGGCCTGGGCTGCTTCAGCCGGGCGGCGGTGGTTACCAGTCCGGGCGTACGCATCGGTGACGGCGAGGCCCTACCGGTTCCCGAGGCCGTCATGGATGTCTGGGATCAACTCAATGACCTGAAGCACGGAAAAGTTTACACACGCCTGGACGAACAGCTCACCGATCTGCTGCAGATGAACGCGGCGCCGTCTGCAGACGCCGGCGAACCGTCCCGGAATCCGCAACGGCCCGCCACCATATTCGACGGCCTGGCGGATCGTTTCCTACCGGAAAAGGCGGCCGGCATCGACGTCGTTCTGCAATTCACGCTATCCGGCGAAACCGGCGGTCAATGGCACGTTATCATCCAGAACCAGCGTCTGACGATTAAGCACGGCCGCCATGCAGAGCCCACAACGGAACTGAAAATGGCCGCCGATGATTTCACCGCCCTGGCCGACGGGTCCTTGTCAGCCATGCAGGCATTCAATTCCGGCAAGCTGGCTCTGTCCGGCGATCTGATGAAAATTCAGCTGATGGAAACGCTTTTTAAAAAGGGATGACCGCGCCGCTGTTTTTTTTTACCAGTGGCCCTCCACGTTGGCGCCGTCCGCCGGTGACAGTTTGCCGTCCTGATAGGCCTTGATGGCTTCAGCCACCGTTCCGGCGGCATCATTGGCGACTTGAACGCCGGCCGCTGAGAGGGTCTTGTATGCGTTGGGTCCGCAAAAACCGGTCAGCAGCACGTCGGCGCCCTTGTCACAGACACTGGCCGCCGCCTGAATGCCGGCCCCTTTGAAGGCCTGCACGTTGTCGGCATTGTCCAGCACTTCGATTTCCTGCGTCTCCGTGTCGACAATCAGAATATAGGCCGCCCGTCCAAAACGCGGATCAACGGCGGCATTCATATCCGTTCCCTTGGCAGTTACCGCTATCTTCATTTGGCCGCCTCCTTTACATCGCCTGGACGCGGCCGCCGCCGCCGCCGCAAACCTGATTATCCTGAATCATCGGCAGCCGGCCGGCGATCAGATCTTCCACCACCGGTCTGATTTCAGCCCGCTGATCGTCATGATACACATCAATTCCCACCTGTTTGAACCCCATCAGGGGCCGCATGCCGATACCGCCCACAATCAGGGCCTTTACATTGTGGCTGGCCAGCAGATTGACCGGCACCATGCAGCCGCCCTGCACATGTTCTCTGTTCGGCAGTGTGGTCACGGATTCTATTTCACCGTCTTTAACATCCACGAAGGTGAACACGTCACAGTGGCCGAAATGTCCTGAACGCATTCCATCCAGACCCCCCTCACCGTTTGATGGTATGGCGATTCTACCGTTTTTCATCATGTTGTATACTCCTTTGTGCATTTGTTGTTGGATTGATCGTTACACCCGGGCCGAAACATTCTCCCAGAGCTGTTTGAGAATCCTGTTGACGTCCGCATCGCTGCGATATTCAAACGGGGTTTGCCCCTGCACCATGGCCCGGGTAAACACCACATCAAAGGGCACCTTCCCCACCACCGGCGTGCCGCGTTCTTGACAATGCTGCTCGATCGCCGCCACCTGGTCGAGATTCAGGTCAAACTTGTTGATGCACACCATCGCCGGCACCTTGAAATGCGCGGCAAGATCCAGCACCCGCTCCATATCGTGCCGCCCCGAGGTGGTGGGTTCGGTCACCACCAAAAGGGCGCTGGCGCCGCCCACAGATGCGATCACCGGGCAGCCCACCCCGGGGGGGCCGTCGGTGATCAACCAATCCGCCTGTTTTTCCTGCGCCAGCTGTTTGGCCTTCTGTCGCACCAGTGTGACCAGTTTGCCCGAGTTCTCCTCCGCGATGCCGAGACGGGCGTGCACCATGGGACCGAACCGGGTGTCCGATATGAACCATTGGCCGCACGTTTTCGTTGGAAAATCAATGGCCTCTACCGGACACAGGTCAACGCACACCCCACAGCCTTCACAATCGATTTCATCGACGATAAAATCCGGTCCGATGGCGTCAAAACGACACAAATCAATACACTGGCCGCATTCGGTACACAGACCGCGATCGATCACCGCCACCCCGCCGCCGGTAAAATCAGCCCGGTGGCGGATTTCGGGGGCGGTCAGCAGGTGCAGGTCGGCCGCATCCACATCCGCGTCGCATAACACACCATTTTGTGCAAGACAAGCAAAGGCGGCCGTAATGCTCGTTTTTCCCGTTCCTCCTTTACCGCTGATAATCACCAGTTCTTTCATGATGTAGGAACTCCTTTAGCCGATCTGTTCTTCAATTCGATGGTACAGTCGGCGAAACGCCGCCTGCCACTCCGGCAGGGCCGCCACTAACAGTTCACCGCGCGAATACGTTTCCGCTATGCGTCGTTCAAAGGGAATTTCCATTAATACAGGCAATTTTTCCGCCTTCGCATAACGCTGCACGCCGTCGTCTCCGAGGTCGGCACGATTGATCACCAGGCCGCAGGGAATATCAAGCCGTTTTACCGCTTCAAAAGCCAGCTTCAAATCATGCAGTCCAAAAGGGGTCGGCTCCGTGACCAGGAGCACAAAATCCGCGTCCTTCATGGCGGCAATGACCGGGCATGAGGTCCCGGGCGGCGCATCAATAATGTTGATCCGGTCGTCCTGTTTATAATCGAGGACTTTTTTGATCAACGGCGGCGCCATCGCTTCGCCGACCCGCAGGATGCCGTGCACAAAACCACCGGCCGCGATGCGACCGCTCTCAATCTTTCCCAGCTCACGGCCGGTTTCGCCCACGGCGTCTTCAGGGCATATCACCGAACACCCGCCGCAGCTGTGGCACAGCTCCGGAAAAACCATGACGGTTTTTCCGGCCACGGCGATGGCATTGAAACGACAGATATCGGCACATTTACGGCAATAGGTACACTTTTTTTCGTCAATAACCGGCACAGCTGTAAAAGCGCTTTCCGTGTGCGCCATTTCGGGATTCAGAAACAGGTGTGCATTGGGCTCTTCCACGTCGCAGTCCATAAACTGTACGCCTGCACCCAAAGCGGCCGCCAGGTTGGTGGCCACCGTGGTTTTTCCGGTTCCCCCCTTGCCGCTCGCAACGCTGATAATCATTGTTCCCCCGTCTCCTTCGGCGCAGGTGTTTGTTCCATGCCCCGGATTTTGTTTAATTGTTCAAGCAGCTTGGCGGCATGGCTGCTGTCCGGCATCGACGGCAGCTGCATCAGGACGCCAAACCCCTCGCTGGCTTCGTGGAATTTTCCCGGCGTCAACGAACTGACGGCGGCCGTATCGATCATCGGGTGCCGGGCGACGATGCGCCCGATCAATGCAAGCCCGGTCATATCATCCAGGGTTTCGTCGACCACTACCAGATCAAAATACCGTTCCCGCAGCAATTCAAGGGCCGCCGCGCCGGACCGCACCCGGCAAACACCCGCTCCGCCGGCTTGCAGTCCCTGCGCCATAGCCGCCAGATCTTTCTCTTCCCCACTGACCAGCAGCACTTCGGTCATTGGCACTTCTCCTTTTTTCCTTCAACCGCACCCCACCGGAGGGTGTGGCACATGTGATTTTCCACCACGTGGCAATGCCGTTTTTCGCCGTCGGCAACCCCAAAAAAACCGCTGAATGCGGCCGCAGCCTCTTTAACATAAAACACGACGTGTGCCCTGACAAGAGCATATGCCCATTATTTTATGACGGTCGCATTCCCTTTTTAACACCCCGGCGCATCGCAGTAATCACCGGCGCCAGACGGTTTTTTTAAGACGGCGCCATCGATCCTATGGCACAAGATGAAAAAATGCGATATAGTTTGTTGCATTGGGAACAAGGTACCATAGAACCTGTCAGCAAGCTGGATGTGCGGCATGTTTCAACTGATGCGCAACTGGATAAATCGCTATTTCGCCGATCCGCAGGTCGTGATCCTGATCATCCTGCTGTTGTCGGGTTTTGTGTTTATTCTGGTTTTCGGCACCATGCTGGCGCCGGTTTTGGCGGCGCTGGTCATCGCCTATCTGCTGGACGGCATGGTCGTCTGGCTGCAGCGGTTGAAAGTGCCTCGTAATATTTCCGTAATCGTGGTTTTTCTGATTTTTCTGGCCTGCCTGCTGGTTCTGTTGATATGGCTGCTGCCGCTTCTCTCCAGCCAGATCGGCCAGTTTCTGCAGGATCTGCCGTCGATGATTTCAAGGGGCCAGAAGGAAATGATGCAGCTTCCCCAACGCTATCCGGAGTTGATCTCGCAGGAACAGGTAGATCAGTTTCTCAATTTCATCAGCGCCGAGCTCAACCGTCTGGGACAACACATACTGTCCCTGTCCCTGGCATCGGTCAGAGGGTTGATATCGGTCATCATTTATTTGATTCTGGTGCCGCTTTTGGTTTTTTTCTTTCTCAAGGATAAAAAAAAGATCATCGGCTGGTACAAGGCTTTTCTTCCGGACAACCGTAAACTGGCCATCGACGTCTGGAACGAGGTCAATCAGCAGATTGTCAACTACATTCGGGGAAAGGCCTGGGAAATTTTGATCGTCTGGGTCGTTACCTGGGTGACCTTTCAATTTTTGAAGCTCAAATTCAGTCTACTGCTGTCCCTTTTCGTGGGCCTGTCGGTGCTGGTGCCCTACATCGGCGCCACCGTCATGTTCCTGCCCATCGGCCTGATCGCCTTTTTTCAGTGGGGATTGAGTGCCCCGCTGGTCTACACGCTGAT
>Ga0180430_10004694_pt1 | contig 11489 bp, 9 predicted proteins | sample SS_ome_9_FD_132999 | JGI IMG/M metagenome (GOLD analysis project Ga0180430, IMG submission 132999) | Hypersaline lake sediment archaeal communities from the Salton Sea, California, USA - SS_1_S_2 metaG | ecosystem: Environmental > Aquatic > Non-marine Saline and Alkaline > Hypersaline > Sediment... | reverse complement strand
ATTTGTTGATTCTTTGGTGTTGCCCCAATCATTTGACCACACGTCATCGATTGTAACACGTCCCCTGATATTGCAGCTGCACAACAAATAACCGCAGCGATTAATACGGCAACACCATAGATACCAACGTCCCCCGATAAACCAAATCCAAGGAGAATTAAGGAGGTAATAAGTAAAACAGAAACAGTGACACCAGAAATTGGATTATTAGATGAACCTAATAACCCTGCCATGTATCCAGCTATGGCACTGGCGACAAACGCAAAGAGAATCGCAAATACTGCCATGACTCCTGAGACTAACCAATTACTGGAAATCCACGCATACAATAAGAAAACAGGAATGGTCAAGGCACCAATAGCCAGAAACACCCATTTGAAATTAAGATCCTGATCAGTTCGTTTTTTTGCTGCAGTTTGCCCCCCTTTCAATCCAGCTACAGCTTCCTTGATACCAGTTGCAAGATTTGATCGAAGTTTAAAGATAGTCCATAGACCACCAACAACCATTGCACCAACACCAATATACCGGATATAGTTACCCCAAATCTGATAGAATCCCCAAATAAGACTTCCAGATTCTAAGTTTCCACCGCCAAACGCAAGCGCATCTGCGATTTGATCAGGGCTTACTGGTGATGGTAACCCAGTAGCAAGCGCAATGAGCGGTGCAAGGATAACCCAACCGATTAATCCACCGACAAATACAAATGATGAGATTTTTGGACCGATGATCCATCCAACGGCAAGTAGTGCCGGAGATGTTCCAACACCGCCATAAAACACACCGGATTTTTCACCAGTTCCAATGTTAAATTTTCCAATATCTGTTATAAAATGAATAGAACCACTAAAGGCCTTTAAAGCTACTTGACCAAATTTAAGAATGCCTGCAAGAGCCACTCCAATAATAAGCCAGACACCACTCACAGAACCAGCTGAAGCTTTCTTTTTCTTTGGTTCTTCCCCGCTACCAACCGTTGTCGTAAGCACTGCAGCAACGGCAACGCCTTCAGGGAATGGAAGATCTGTTTTGATGATCAATGCCCGCCTCAAGGGCACCATCCATAGCACACCAAGCATCCCTCCCAACGCAGCAATTATCGTTGTTTCAAGATAATGAATCTCAGTCCAAGTTCCAAGAAGAACAATAGCAGGTATAGTAAAGATAACTCCTGCAGCAAGTGCTTCACCAGCGGCTGCACCCATCATCCCGATATTAACTTCAAGGATAGTTCCTTTAAATGGTTTCAAAAGAGCAAAAGCCATAACGGCTCCAGGGATAACTGCTGAAACAGTCATTCCAGCATATAATCCAAGATATGCATTTGCAGAACCTAAAATGATAGCAAGTAACGCTCCAACTAAGACTGCTTTAATCGTGAGTTCTGGAATCTTTTTACTCGCAGGTATGAAAGATTTAAAGTCGTCTCTAGAGGCCATTGTGAATTACCAAACATAATAATATAATTCAATATTTATATAACCATCGGTACAATCTGACAATATCAGCTCATACTTATGAAAAATTTTTTAAATAATAATTTAAAAATAAGATAGTTTAATTTTTATCACATCTCTAATGGATACCGGGTAAGGGCAGCAATCCCATTAAAAGCAGCTTGTAATGAATCACCTTCTGCACTATTTGGAGAAATCAGACACACCTCTGCACTTATTCCTTCAGCTAATTCTGATAGTTCATCGATCAAATCAATTTTTTTAATGATATCCATTTGTGTTGGGGTACTGCATTTTGGACATTGCTTTATTGTATATTGTTCCAGCTGAGATTCATCGATGGTAACATGTTCAGTATATTTGCAGGTTGGGCATTGAAGCGTTACTCGATATTTTCGAAGGTCCTCAGATAACAACAGAGTATCAACCGCACCAAGCATTAAAGCATTTCTCACTTCTTTTTCTCCATATACTGCAAGACTACCACTGCTCTTGGTTACTTCTCTCATAAATCGTTTCATTATTTTTTTTTCAACAGCAATTTTCAAATCAATCATGGTTTCAGACGCAGCAGCAACAAGTTCACGTAGACCATATTCGTCTGTGTATCCGGTATCGAAAATATCAATGATTTTCTGCTGGATTTCATGATGAAGATATCCTTCATCAACAAAATATTTTTTTGTGGGGCCCGGACCACCTACAATCAGTCCAACCATGTCTGTTTCGTTGAGTAAGATTTCACTGATTTTCTCACCACATCTCACAAACCATTCATGTGCTGCAATCTCAGTTAAGCGCTCAAACCGGCGTTGCGACTGTCCTCCTCTTCCATGTTTACCTGGTACTTGTGAGGTCATGTATTTCAAAAGCTCAATCCTGTTACCTCGAAGGATTCCTACGGTACATTCTCTTCGATCTATTAGCATTAGTCCATAGACTTCTTTCTCGGTTAGCATATCTGCGATGGGTTGAATGTAGAATTGAGAGTCACATCGATAGAGAAACGTATGTATCTCTAAAGGTGGTTCAATGACATATGCAACCATCTCTGTTTGATCACTTCCTATGCTCTTATGACCAACAAAAAAAACTACTCCATTTTCTGGTGGTTGTTTGAATGTCCTCAACCGGCTCATGATTGATTCAATCGCTGAAAGTACATTTTTTTTCGTTGTTTTTGATTTGATGTTTTGAGATTCTGAAAGCTCATTTCGTAAATAAGCAGTGACATCTGATATCTGTTTTGATGGAGGGACATATAGTGAAATTAACTCGGTATGTTTCCCTTTACAACTTTTTAATTCTTCCAGTTGTCTTTTTAAATCATATTTTTGACGTTGAGAGAGTTCAGCCATTGTTTTCTATCACCATATCATTCTTTTATTTCTTTTTGAAAAAACGTTCTGATTATCACGTTCAGAACATACTACTGCTAGATAGTGAAAGTTTCCCCATTATGTGGAATCATTACGTCTGCAATCTCTTGTAATGGTTCTTTTAAAGCCTCACGATTATCGCTATGCATAAGAATAATTTGCTCAGGGTTACATTTTTGAGCAAATGAAACAAGCTCATCATGACCTGCATGACCTGAGAAATCAAAATATTCAACTTGACAAGCAACCGATTCGGTTACACCATAAAAATCGAGTTTTCGTTGATCCATAAGTAACCTACTATTGGTACCTTCGACTTGATAACCTGTTAGAAACACCGCACTCTTTGGATCATTTTTTAATTTATTCATATAATGAAGAACAGGTCCCCCATCCATCATACCACTTGAGGTGAGAATTATATCTGAATCTAATGCAAGTTTTCTTCCATGATCAGAATGAACATAATTAATTTGATTCAATGTTTTTTTTAGTTCATCATGAGATCGTAAGGTCTCAGGATGTTTCAAAAAAATCTTTGCAACCTTTTTTCCCATACCATCATACCAGATGTTAAATCCGCTTTTACGTAAAATCATTGCTATTTCTTGTGATCTTGATACTGCGAAGGATGGAAGCACAACAACCCCGCCTCTTCTAATAACATCTTCGATAGCATCGATAAAAGTTTTTTCTAATTCATCTCTATTCATAGGATGATTTCTGCCAGCATAGGTGCCCTCCATGAAAAGCACATCACAAGGCACTGGACTTGTTTTTGATACCAGATGAGTATCTATGGTATTGAAATCGCCAGTAAACAAACATTTTTTCTCAGCATTTACCTGAATCATTAAAGAACCAGGAATATGTCCAGCGGAATGAAACTTGATATCAACATCATCTGATACCTGAATTGTCTTCGAAGGAGTCACTGCTGAAATATGTTGTTTGATGTGTTTGACTTCTTCATTTGTAAAAGGAATTGCATATCCTTCTGATACCGCAATTTTTATTGAATCTTTAAATAAGAGTTGACCAAGAGCACTTGTTATCTTTTCCATGTAAAACGGAATAGCTCCATTTTCACTTAACGCGGGAATCATACCAGAATGATCCAAATGTGCATGAGATAGAAACACTGCATCTACCGGTGGTGCAGGCATAGGAAACTCAGGAGGTTTTGAAGGAGTCATCCCATAATCAAATAAAAACCTCTTCTCACCTATGTCCATAAGCATTGAAAGACTGCCGACTTTATCACTACCGCCAAGAAAACAAATGTGTATATCCTGCATACTTGGTTCCTTTGGGGAAAATACAACAAGGTTGATTAATGTTTGGTATTGTCCTTACATGTGAAAAAACCGGTAGAATACAATAAAAACGACTAAATAAGATGTAAATATGGAAAAGTTAAGAGTCTCTTATATTTTATGTTGAAAAAGTTTTTATTGCACCATCTGTTTATGTGCAAATCGGACGAGTGTGAAAGAATCTTATGTCAGAAATTTTGAAAATAATAGGTCGAGAAGTGCTGGATTCTCGAGGAAATCCAACTGTTGAAGTCGATGTTATTACTGAACAGGGCACCTATCGAGCGATGACTCCCAGTGGTGCAAGTGCAGGAGTCCATGAGGCCTTAGAGCTACGTGATGGTGATACAAAACGATATCTAGGCAAAGGGACCTTAAAAGCTGTTAAAAATATTAATTCATTTATTGCACCAGAATTGATTGGAACAAGCTGTCTCTATCAAGAACGCATTGACAATATCATGTTGAAACTTGATGGGACAGAAAATAAAGAAAAATTGGGGGCAAACGCGATTCTTCCTGTCTCCATGGCTGTTGCAAAGGCTGGTGCTGCAGCTAAGAATCTCCCCCTTTATGAATATATTGGAGGTCTCTTTGGTGTTATTCCACATATTATACCTGTCCCGATGTGCAATATCATAAATGGTGGGAAACATGCTGGGCAGGAGAATTCCATCCAAGAGCATATGCTTCTCCCTACCGGTGCAGACTCATTTCATGAAGGAATTCGCATGATATCTGAGATTTATCATTATCTTTCAAACATTCTTAAAGACAAATTTGGATCTGGCGGCGTGCTTATTGGAGATGAAGGAGGGTTTGCACCAGCACAACTAACTGATGTTAATAGTCGATTAGATTTAATGCTTGCAGCAGTTGAAGAAGCAGGGTACAGTGGAAAAGTGCATATCGCTTTAGATCCTGCATCAAGTGAATTTTATTATGATGGTGTCTATAAAATCGATGAAAAATCGTATTCTGGTGGAGAAATGATTGATTTTTATCATGAACTCTGCAGTGCCTATCCCATTATTAGTATCGAGGATGGTCTTGCTGAAGATGATTGGGAGTTCTGGCCTGAACTCACTAAAAAACTCGGTGCTGAAGTACAAATCGTAGGTGATGATCTCTTTGTTACCAACACAAAAAGAATCAAAAAAGGGATACAACTGCAAGCAGCAAACTCTGTGTTAATAAAACTCAATCAAATCGGAACCGTGACAGAAACCCTTGATGCAATAAAAATGGCCCATGACAACCGATGGACTGCTGTAGTCAGTCATCGCAGTGGAGAAACAGAAGATGATTTCATCGCGGATCTCGTCGTTGGAACAAGTGCGGGACAAATAAAAACAGGGGCACCAGCACGAAGTGATCGCTGTGCAAAATATAATCAACTCCTCCGAATAGAAGAACGCTTAGCAGATGAAGCAACGTATCCAGGGATTGATTTTCGGATGGATCATCTAGCATAATATTTTTATATCCTTATTGATACCCTTGTTGGGGTTTCTATATGAACATACTTATTACTGATAAATTAGCACAAGAAGCAATCACACTTTTAGAAGACGCAGGTGCAACGGTTACCTTTAATGAAATGGATCATGAACACCTCTTAAAATCAATAGGAGAGTATGATGCACTTATCGTTCGCAGTAGAACAAAAGCAACAAAGGAGATCATTGAAGCAGGAGCACAAGGAGCTCTCAAAGTCATTGGGCGTGCAGGGATAGGCGTTGATAACATTGATATAAAAACTGCTGCTGATCATGATATCAAAGTAGTGAACTCTCCAACTGGCGCAACACAAAGTGTTGCGGAATTAGCACTTGCTCATATGCTTTCTTTATCCCGACATTTAACCAAAGCAGATGCCACGATGAAACAAGGAACATGGGCAAAAAAACAACTCAAAGGAACAGAGTTATATGAGAAAACACTAGGGCTTATCGGAAGCGGAAATATTGGAAGACAAACCGCTCGATTAGCACAAGCATTCGGTATGAACGTCATTGCCTATGATCCATTTATCAAAAAAGAGGACATGGCAAAAGACGATATCACAAAAATCGAGGAATTATCTGAACTCATGAAACAGTCAGATTACATTTCATTACATATCCCACATATTAAACAAACTCACCATATCATAGATAAAAAAATGCTATCACTTATGAAACCAACAGCATATCTAATCAACTGTGCACGGGGTGGAACAGTAGATGAACAAGCACTCTATGAAGCATTAAAAGAACAACAAATAGCAGGTGCTGCTTTAGATGTCTTCGAACAAGAACCACCGAAAGAACATCCTTTGTTCTCTTTGGATTCTGTTTCGTTTACACCTCATATTGGTGCAAGTACGACAGAGGGACAAATACGAGCTGGAACCATTTGTGCGGAACAAGTTTTAATGACATTACAGGGTAAAACACCTGAATGTTGGGTGAATAAATCACTGATGAGTTAACAGAAAACTATAATTACTATCATTGATTCAGTACAGTAATGAATAACTTAGAGGACATTATCTCAAAGATTCAGGTCTATATTGATGATAAAGATAGCATACGAGAGACCTCTTTAAAATATGCTCGTACCGTTATCATTCATTGCCGTAAGGCTATTCAACTTATTCATCAGCATAAAATGCAGCAGGCAGAAGATCTCATAAAAAAAGCATCTGCGACCCTTGCCGAACTCTATGATGTTACTAAGGATCATGCAGATCTTGCTAAAGCGGGATATGTGGAAAATGCTGCACAGGAATTTGTTGAAGCACAGTGTTTATATAACATTCTTCATCATGAGGCACTCCCTGATCCAGATGCCATACAGACAACATATACAGCTTATTTGTTGGGACTTTGTGATGTTGTTGGAGAACTCCGGCGAAAAGCATTAGATATGGTACTTGCTGGTGAGCAAAAGGATGCACAACAATATCTTGTTATTATGGAAGATATCTATGCAGCGATTCTTCGATTTGATTATCCCTCCTCACTAATACCCATAAAACGGAAACAAGACATTGCCCGAAACCTCATCGAGAAAACACGGGGTGAACTTGCTGTTGCGAGTTGTGAGCAACGCATTGAATATCGTACTGATGAATTTCGGGGTTTACTTGATGTAATAAACAAACAAAAAGAACCATCCATACAAAAAAAACAAGATGACTTAGATTTAGATAGAGTCTGGTAAGAGAAACCACTTCATAAACCCCCTAAACGAAATCCTTTTAAATACCCTTTATATACTTACGGGAGGGAAGGCTGGTAACACAAATGGCTGATCTGAGTATTGAGAATATCATAACCTCTATTGCATTGGATGCATCCTTTGATTTAGATTCAATTGAAAACACGATTGAAAATGCAGTGTGGTATCAGGAGGAAGCATCATTTCTCGTATTTACGTTCTCAGATCCAAAACGTGTTGTTCTTCTTACAGAAAATGGATACTTAACATGCACCGGTCCAACAACTGATACAATAGCAGAAGAGACCATTGGTCAAGTGCTTCACCTACTTTATGAACAAGGATTCATTGATACCATTTCATATCCCATCTCACAACAAATAATAACGGCATCAACTAGCATGCCCTATTCAATTGATCTAATGGATTTTATGGATAAACTACCCCAAACAACACTACGAAATGCCAATGAACCTGCAGCATATGTTGAATACATCTATGACTCTACTTTTACTTTTTTATTTTTTGCCACTGGTAAAATTATAATAAATAGCTCTCAACCAATAATAGAAATTGAAAACACACTAGAGAGCGTAATAAAAAAAATCGAAGATTTAGGAATATTAGAAAAAGGAATGGAGGAAATACATGCCTGAAGTAATCGTTGAAAATATCGTAGCATCTACATCATTTTCAGAAAAACTTGATTTAGATGCTATCGCACAATCACTTGAAGAAGCAGAATATGAACCAGAACAATTTCCTGGATTAGTATACCGATTATCCGAACCAAAGACCGCTACCCTTCTCTTTAGAAGTGGCAAAGCCAATTGTACTGGTGCAAAAAACATAGAAAATGTAAGAAAAACAGTAGATATTATCGCTGATAAACTACGAAAACTTGGAATTGAGGTCTATAAAAACGAGGATTTAAAAATAGTCATTCAAAATATTGTAGCAATCTCTGATCTTCATACAGAATTAAACCTTAACGAAGTAGCAATGGGTCTTGGTTTAGAAAACGTGGAATATGAACCAGAACAATTTCCTGGTCTTGTGTATCGAATATCTGATCCCAAAGTAGCCATGCTTTTGTTTGGATCCGGAAAAATTGTTTGTACCGGGGCACGGAAAATTGAGGATGTTTCCATTGCAGTACAAAAACTTGAGGATGAACTTACTGCACTGGATTTAATTAGAAAATAATAAAAAAACATCCCTTTCTCTATTTTTTTTCTTAATTTTTTAAAAATGATATTTTTAGAAAGTATTATTAAAAAAATGAAATATTCTATGTAAAATCTATTGAAAGGATGAGTGTTAGGATGGGAGATTCAGATACAAAACGATGGATGTATGTCATATTTACATTTATTATCTTTATTTGCTCAGGTTCAGTATATAATTGGAGTATGTTTCGTATACCATTAGAGCAGTTATTTTCAATAAGTCCAATTTATAGTCTTCTCCCATTTATGCTGTTATTTGTTATGATTGTTTTTTCCTTTATATTGAGTACGTCTCTTGTGAAAAAACATTCTATTAGACTGATTATTTTTATTGGTTGCATTCTGTATTCAATGGGTTGGATAACTTGTTTTATTGTTACAGATATGCTTCTGTTAACAATTTCCTTTGGAGTATTCTGTGGCGTTGGAACAGGTATTTTAATGAATGGTCTGATGACGGTTATCGCCAGATGGTTCCCTGATGAACGTGGTGGAGCAATTGGCATAACCCTTTTTGGAGCAGGAATCTCACCAGTCATAACAGCACCTATTCTTCAAACACTCATTGATTCCTCAGGAGTATTAACGGCGATGGGGTTGTTTGGCGGTGGTATTCTTGTAATCATGCTACTTTGTTGCATACCAATGAAACTACCCGTAGCAGGATGGACACCCCAGAAAAATTCAAATAAACAATTGCCTACGGAGGATGTGAAATCCTCTTTAAATGACTCAATCCGTTTTTGGCCTCTATGGATCTGTTTTTTTATAGGTATCGTTACTGGTTTTATGGCCGTTGGTACCAGTAGCTCCTTTGGACAAGAAATATTCGGGCTTTCTGCAGGCATGAGCTCATTATATCTTGGGTGGTTTGCATTCTGTGGAGCTTCAAGTAGAGTAGCATATGGATATCTCTTTGATAAAAAAGGAATTCGCTATTCAATGATGATGATTCTTATTATCTTATTAATTGGTACACTAATTATATCATTGTTTCTTTCAACCCAATCGATATGGGTCTTTTTAATTACGTTTTCAATCTTTTGGTCTTGCTTTAGTGGATTATTTACGCTGGTCATGTCCTGTAAAGGACAGGTTTCATGGAAAAAAATATCTTTACCACTTCATCATGCTCTCTTTACTGCAATTGGTGCTAGTGCCATAATTAGCACCATTTTTGAGGGGCTTGCATCAACCTCAATAAAAACATATACAACGCTTTTCACGATACTTTTAGCGCTTACGTTCTTTGGTTTGATTCTCTCTTTCTTTACTATTAAACATATAAAAACAAAACCTACTCCATCACAATAGCTAAAAACCGTACATTCATCTCATTCAACTATATGATTCCTAAACTACCGTTCTCTATTGAAACAAAACGAATTAGAATTCGATTGTTTTTAAAGAAGGACGAACAATTTTTTCTTGCATTTATGATGGATACAGATGCTACAAAATATTTGCTTTTTACTGATTAACAAAAAACAAAAGAAGGAGCAAAGCGTTTTTTACAGGGGACTATTGCCTTTTATTCATCAAAGAATCCGATTTATACATTTGTTATGGCTGATATTGAAACGGATGAATTTCTTGGTTCAGTTGGAATAATGCCAGTCACCCATACCTCATGTGAAATGTATTGGTCTATACAACGATCTTCTTGGAATAAATGAATAGGAACTGAAGCGACAAATGCATTGATGCACTATCTTGAGAATCATTCATGCATTAAGGTCATCATGGCACATACTCATCCTAATAATATTGCATCCTCAAAACTTGCTGAGAAATGTGGATTCAGCTATTCTGGTATAGTTTCTCATCCAATTACTCAAGAAAATGCAAAAAATACATAAAAAAAATAGCATAAAGATTGATTAAAAGAAAAAAGGGTATTGGTTGAGATCTTTTTTATTTCCCAGAGTTCATTGCAACATTTACTGCTTGCACCGCAGCCATAGCAGCAGCAACTTTAGGTGAAGAAGACTGAGCTTTTTGTTGTTTCACATGCTCAATGACTTGATTTAAAATGTTATATCGAGGAATAAAACTTGTACTATACTCTCCCTTAATCCATTGAGGATGATCCATCACAACCTGATGAAATGGAATATTATGTCGCACGCCCCCGATCTGAAATTCCCAAAGCGCTCGCTTTGTTCGAGCGATCGCACGGGGTCGATCCTCCGCCCAAATAATCAGTTTAGCGATCATTGAATCATAAAATGGTGGAATAGTGAAACCTTGATAGACGCCAGAATCTATACGAATACCTGGTCCACCAGGTTCCGCATATCGTACGATTTTACTTGGAGCGGGCATAAAATTATTCAATGGATCCTCAGCATTAATCCGACATTCAATAGAATGACCCTTTGGATGAATATCCTCTTGATTGTATTCCAGATCAAGACCGGATGCAACACGTAATTGTTCACGTGCCAAATCAACACCAGTAATAGCTTCAGTAATTGGATGTTCTACTTGCAGCCGGGTGTTCATTTCAAGGAAATAATATTTATCATCCTTAAACATAAACTCACAAGTTCCTGCATTGTAGTATCCTGCGGTTTTTGCGGCAAGAACCGCTTGCTTTCCAATTTCCTCTCGAAGCTCAGGTGTTAACGCACAAGAGGGCGTTTCCTCAATAAGCTTCTGATGACGTCGCTGTACACTACACTCACGTTCATAACAATGAATGATATGTCCTTTCTTATCACCGATAACTTGATACTCGATATGTCGTGGATCATCAATATATTTCTCAATGAAAACTGCATCATCACCAAAACTATTCTTTGCAAGTTGTTTCACTGTGGCTAGTGCTTTTTCCATTTGTTTTTCGTTTTCAACCATCTGAATGCCAATACCGCCGCCACCTGCTGATGCTTTTAACAT
>Ga0180430_10004693_pt1 | contig 11491 bp, 12 predicted proteins | sample SS_ome_9_FD_132999 | JGI IMG/M metagenome (GOLD analysis project Ga0180430, IMG submission 132999) | Hypersaline lake sediment archaeal communities from the Salton Sea, California, USA - SS_1_S_2 metaG | ecosystem: Environmental > Aquatic > Non-marine Saline and Alkaline > Hypersaline >... | reverse complement strand
TGGCATGATTGTACAACTTCAACAACAGTAGGTTCAGCGATTGGCTGCATCGGATCTGGTCCTCGTCCAGCATGTTCAGGCTGCCATTCTCAACGAGCAAGCTGTGTTGGAACAGAACCTGGATGAGCAGCAAGTGATCGCGGATCAACTCGCGCGAGCACGAAAATCTTTTCAAGAACTCGATGCACGGTGCCAGGGAGTCGACAAGTTGCTCGATCAGCAATGGAGCGAGTACCGGCGAGAGTGTATCGATCATGAGCAGTCAGAAATCGACGACATCAACATGATCCGCGGCAGTCGGACGCCAACGGAGACAGTGCCAACAAGGAGTAAGTCAGTATGAAAACGGTTCTCTTGCTGATGACAAGCGCTGTGCTGTTCGCCGCTTCAACGGCTGCGTCCTGGTATGTCCAGAACCATGTGTTGAACAAACCCCAGCCGTCTATGTCCGAGTCTGCCAACAGCGACGGTCCAGATCGTTTCGTTCCGAGCCAGCCGATGGAAGAAATTCCTCCGACGGCGGTTCGCGAAGATGAGATGACTGTCGAGGAACTGCTGCGGTTCAGCCTGAGTCTGAAAGAACGCGAGAAGAAAATTATCGAACAGGAAGATGCTCTGCAGCAACGTGTGCTGCAACAGAACATCGTCCTGGAGGATATTCGATCAGAACAGCAAGCACTCGACGGCATGCGTAGTCAGTTGAAGTCCGAGTCCAAAGCGATTCAGGACATGCTCGCACAACTGGAGCAGGTTCGCGAAGCGATCATTCTGGAGCGTGAAAAAACGCAACAGATGTATGACGACATCGAGTCCAAGCAAATCGAGATCAGCGAGCAGTTCGCCAAGAACGACAAAAAGCTGTCGATCTGGTTGCAAGGGTTGGAGCCAGACAAAGCCGCTGACGTACTCGTGGAGATGGTTAACGATGGCAAGATGGATGTTGTTGTCCAACTGCTCTCGCACATGGAAGAACGCGAGGCGGCCAGTATCCTCGGAGCGATTGCCGATCAAAAACTGGTCAATGACATCATTACCGCCTATCGACATTTGAAAGAGAAGACGAAACCCAAACGGTAACCACAGCGAGAGTGGCTGGGGGGCGAGCGCAGCGAGTCCCCAGATATCGGTCAAAAAGGAGTCTTACATGGAATACAACAACGTCGCCCACATCGCGACCGATTTTCTGCTGACGACGGTGATCCTGTCGCTGCCAGCCATCATCGCCAGTCTAACAATTGGCGTTGTGATCAGTGTGTTGCAGACCATGACGAGTATCCAGGAGCAGACATTGACCTTCGCTCCCCGGATCCTGGCTGTGGTTTGTGTGTTCTGGCTGATGATGCCCTGGATGCTGAAAATGATCAGCGGTTTCGCGATGCGCATGATGTACCAAGTCGCCCAGGCGGGGGCTGTATAACGGCCCTGTGGGCCTAATTGGCTTACGCCTGCGAATGCAGGCCAATTTAAACTGGGATTCGCTTGCGAATCCAATGGCTATGCTGCGAGGCTGGTGCCTCTCGCTGGCGCCGCTACGCCGTTTTCTAACTCCTAACTCCTGAACACCGAAAACTGAAAACCGAAAACTATCTCCCCATGCCTTACCTGCTCACTTTTCTTCGAATCTCTGCCTTCGTGGCCTGTCTGCCACCATTCTCTGGGCAGAACATTCCGAATCTGGTGAAGGAGGGACTGGCGATGGCGTTGACGATGTTTTGGGCAGCAAACGCTCCGATGGAGGTCGCTTCAAACATTGCGGACAGTTGGGTCGGGCTGGCCTGGTATGGCGGGCGCGAAGTGATTCTGGGGGCATCGTTGGGATGGCTGTTGAGTTTGTGCCTCACACCGCTACGGATTGCGGGATCATTTCTGGCTGAGGAACTCGGACTCACGTTCGCAACGATGACATCGCCTCTAGCTGAGTCTGGTAACGGCAACGTGCTGTCCAGCGTCTTCGAATCATTCGGTGTGTTGCTGGTCTTCGTATTGAATTTGCATCTGGGGTTTCTGCTGATCTTCAACCACTTCTGGCACGTTTGTCCCGTGGGTGGAAAGTGGGACACGTTGGCCTCAGGCTGGGTGACTCAAGCTATCGGGAGCCTGCCAGCCCATGGCATCTCCATTGTCGCCGCGCCAGCCATCGCGATGGCGCTGGTTCTTGTCAGCATTCTGGCAATCATGAAGCAAACGCCACAGTTCAATTTGTTCGCATTTGGAATGCCGTATCGACTGGCAGCTGGACTTCTAATCCTGGTGGTTTTCCTGCCGGATGTTGTGCAAAGTATGGCCCACTTTTTGAAATCGTTTGTCCTCGCCCCCGAAACACTTCTCCAGGCATGATGAGAAACAACATTGTCTGAGTTCAATGAGAACAAGACGGAAGCCCCAACACCACGCAGGCGGGAGCGAGCGCGGTCGGAAGGTCAGGTTGCGCTCAGTAGTGACCTCACGGGGGGCATTGTCTTTTTGTCAATTGGATTCCTGATGTGGTTGTCAGGACGTGGTTGGGTGATGCGTCTGTGCGAGATGATTCATGCTCACCTCACAGACTTACATTACGTCGACTGGAGTGATGCCCACACGTTGATGGTGACACGAACTGCAGGTTGGCAGCTGCTTGGTCTGGTGGCAGCGGTAGTGGGAACAGCCTGGTGTCTGGCTGTCCTTTCGAGTGTGGCCCAGATCGGGATCACGTTTCACACCAAACCGATTGAATTCGATCCCAACAAGTTGAACCCCGCTCAGGGCTGGCAACGGATCTGGTCGATGGAAAGCGGTATCCGGGGATTGATGTCTGTTGGCAAGCTCTCGTGTGCTATTGCGATCTCTGTCGTTTTTCTCGTCGTGATGCGATCACAGATTTCCTTGTATTCGCACGGAAGTGCACGATGGGCTCTCGCCCTACTCGGGCAACTGATCACAACTTTGTGTCTGATCTACGGCGGTTTCGCTGTGATGATTGGCGCGATCGACTACTGGATTCGCTGGTTTCGACACGAACAGAAGCTCCGCATGTCGCGCGAGGAAATCAAACAGGAAGCCAAAGAGGACCAGGGCGATCAACAGATCAAGCAGAAGATGCGAAAGTTTCAGCAACAGGCGAAACAACAGCGTTCCCTTCGTGATGTCTCTAGCGCCAGCGTGGTGGTGACGAACCCAACACACTTCGCAGTCGCTTTGAAATATGACGCAACAACCTCAGCCCCTGTCGTTGTTGCCAAAGGTGTCGATGGATTCGCGAAGCGGATCATTCGCAAAGCGAAAGAAGCCAATGTTCCCGTTCGCGAGCAACGACCGCTGGCTCGTGCCCTGTATGCCTTGGGAGTGATCGGAAAGCCGATTCCTGTCGAGTTCTACCGGGCTGTGGCTGTGTTGCTGGCGGAGATTTATCGCAGGAAACGGGCCGCGTAACTACATAAACACAAGGATGTGTCATGGATCTTGCAACAATTATCGGCCTCATCCTGGGAACAGGTCTGGTCATCGGCTCCATTCTGATTGGCGGGGGCGGACTTGGTCCGTTCATCAATATCCCGTCTATGATGATCACCATCGGTGGATCGTTCGCCGCGCTGTTGATCAACTTCCCACTCGAGAAAGTGCTGGGCGTGTTTGGCGTTGTCAAGAAATGCTTCACGGACATCCTGCCGAAACCGAACGAGACCATCGAGCAGTTCGAATCTCTGGCCATGATCTCACGACGTGATGGTCTGGTCGCATTGGAGTCTGAGATTGAGAAACTGAACGATGAGTTTCTTGCTCGCGGTTTGGAAATGGTGGCTGGCGGAATTTCGAAGGAAGAAGTCGCCACCGTTCTGGAAACGGAAATCGGTTACATCGAACAGCGTCACCAACTCGGCAAGAAGATCATCGATGCTTTGGCTGCAGCTGCTCCAGCATTCGGGATGATTGGAACGCTCATTGGTCTGGTGCAGATGTTGAGAACGCTCGACGATCCGAGCCAGATCGGCGTCGGTATGGCGACCGCGTTGCTGACCACACTGTACGGAGCGGTGATCGCCAACCTGTTCTGTATTCCTCTCTCTGGCAAACTGGAGGCACGCAGCCAACAGGAGGTGATGATTCGAGAATTGATGCTGGCAGGCATGCTGTCGCTGGTCGATGGACACCCACCGAGAGCGGTTCGGGAACGGCTCGTCGCTTTCGTCTCCGCCTCCGCCCGCCCCGAAACGACGCAAGCTGTTTAACGGCCCGAAGGGCCTAACTTGCTGCGCGGCGGTATTTCGGCCCTTCGGGCCTAGTTTGCTTCGCGGCTATGCTGCGACGCAGTAGCGTCTCGCTGGCGCCGCTGCGCCGTTTGAGTAACTCCAGACTCCAGACTCCAGACTCCAGACTCCAGACTCCAGACTCCAGACTCCAGACTCCAGAAAACTGAAAACTGAAAACTGAAAACTGAAAACTGAAAACTGAAAACTGAAAACTGAAAACTGAAAACTCTGATTGCTTCCAGAAACCAAGTCCCTGATCCCTGACTAATTCCTAAATCCCAACTCCTATTTCCTAAGATGCCTCGAGACAAAACACCGCCGCCGGACACAACGGGTGAAGTCCCGATGTGGTTTATGACCTACAGCGACGTGATTACGTTGTTGATGACGTTCTTCATTCTGCTGCTCACTTTCGCCAGCCAGGAGCCAGAGAAGTTCGAGAGGATGAAATCCACGATGTTCGGCGGAGGCGGTAGTGCGGGCGTGGCTGGAAGTAAAGATGATGCGCTGGATCGGGAATCGATCATCATGCGTTACCGACCTCGGTCCAGCCGTTTGACGCAGCGAGGTTCCGAAGTCCCTCCGAAGGACGTTGACATTTCAACCAGCGGGCCGGACTACGGGTTGAAGTCGCTCGATGACCGGAACGAACTGGCCAAGCTGGAGCGAGTCAGCTTCGAGGCCTCGCGTGATTCGATGCTCACACCAGCGGGAGAGCTGACGTCGCTGGGAAAACAACGTTTGGTGATGTTTGCAAAGCAAGCGAAACGTTTGTCGATGCAGTTGTTGATTCGCGTTCCGCAAGAGAGCGATCTGCCGCTGGCGGTCGAGATGGCCCATTACATGACATTCGAACAGGGCGTTCCGACGGGGCAGGTGGCTGTGGGGCGGAATTGGGATTCCTCGACAATCTCCTTCACAATGACCAAGGAGAAATGACATGGCACGCAAGAAGAGTAAGCCACCTGAAGGTCCCAATAACGGTTATCTGATTTCTTTCGGCGATACGATGACCGCGCTACTGGCGTTTTTTATCGTGCTCAATTCACTCGCGTCGGAGCAAACTGGGGCCAATCTTTACTCAGGCACCGGTTCATTCATGGAGGTGTCGGAGAGCATGGGGGTGCCGGGGTTGTTCACTGATGGACAGTCCGCTTACGCCCATCAATTCGATCATGCGAGTCCACTCTACATTGTGAATGAAGATGGCGAAGACCATTTCGGAGCCTCGGCGAATGGACCTGACAAAGATGGCGATACCACTTACGTGCGCGATCGTGAACAGGAAAACTACGAACGTTTTCTCAACGAGATGCAGCGGTTGCATGAATCTCGGAAAGAGGAGGAGATTGAAGGGGAAGTTGCTTTCGATCGACTTGAGCCCTTGAAACATGCGGACCCCATTGACGAAGAACTGAAACGCCAGTTGTTGACCATCGTGCCGATGTTGCAGCGGAGCGAATACGAAGTCGAGATTCGTGTGTGGTCGACTACGCCAGCACTCACAGCCTGGAAGCGGGCTGCCGAACATGCAGTGAAAATCGAGGCCTACACGAGGTCGTTCTTCGAACGGTCAGGCCGCACGCCAGCACATCTGTCAGCCACGGCCTCGCTCTGGACTTCGCCTGATTTGCAGCGACCAAGTCTATCGCTAATCGTTCGTCGGTTGCAAAAGTAGAAGCAACCTATGGGTGGTAGGGGTTGAGCGTAGCGTAGCCCCCGAAGTGATCGCCTGGGGGCTCATTGCATTCGCCGCCAGCCATCCGTAGTTCAAGATCGCAAACGTGATTCGTTACACGACGGTGAACGCGTCCTGTCCGACTGAGTTGAGTGGTGGAATCTCTCCATCGAGTTCCAGCTTGATCGCTTCCTCGCGGATCTGGAAGAAGCTGTCTCGGATCTGCATGATGATTGAATGTGCATTCTGCCAGCTCTTGAGATCACGCTGCGCCGATGAGCGAATGGCGTAGGTGCAAAGTTGGAGAATGTTCTCACAAATCGGTCCCTGTTTGGGATCAATGCCTTCGATGATGGCTGTGATGCAGCGGAAGGCCATCAACTGATGACGATCGAAGGCGCTGGTGTCATTCGCAGAAAGTGACTCGATACCCGCTTCGAGTGTCTGCACCGTTTTGTTGTACAGGGCGAGCAGCATGTCGACGCGCGTCCAACTGGTTGCCTGTGACTGCTGATAGAAAGAACGAGCTTGAGACATCGGAACTCCTTCGAGATTTTGATCACTTAATTGAGGTAACAGACTGGGGGCTCATTGCATTCGACCCCAGCCACCCGTGGGTGAAAATTTACCAGCACGCAGCGCAAGCAAGTGCTGAATGGCATTGCGTTGACGACTTCAATCACTCGCTTGCGTTGTGTGCTTGTATTGGGTGCCAGGGGTTACTTCTTGGCACGGCTCTGCTGACTGAGGGCGGCGAATTGTTGACTCAAGAAGTCGCCCGTGTTCTGCAATTCGCTGATGGCCGACTCCAACGCCACGAACTGGGCGATCAAGTCTTCCTGCTGTTTCTCAAACAGTGCCTGCTGTCGGTCGATGGAATCCTGAATGTTCTCGGCATCCGCATCGTACTGGTCCTTCAGGACGCTGAACTGGCCTGTTTCCGAATCCAAAAAGTCTCCAATCAGCTGGTCCAATCGGGCTGCCACGCCGCGGGCCACTTCAATCTCACCATCGACGCCTGCCACAACCTGACCTGGTGTGAGTGTGATCCGCAGTTGAAGATCCGCGGTGTGCTCGTTGTCCGCAAGTCCGGAGAGAAGTCGACCGCTTCCCTTGGCGGGTTCCTCAACACCGTTGACCAGAAAGACGCCTTCCACATTGACTCCCTGATCATTCTCAACACCAGTGAATCCGAGATCAGCGAAGGCGGACCCAGATCGAATCGTGATCTGTGAACTGCCGCCGTAGGTGTCAGACGTGACCGTGAGATGCGTGTTACCTGCGTTGTCTGCCAAGCCGACGGAGACTGCACGACCTTTCATGTCTGGATGAGCATTGATGGTCGATTCCAGTTCCTGAGCCAGCGCAGCCTCATCGTAAGTGCCGGATTTCAGAGTGACCGTGATCTCCTGTCCATCCACTGTCAGATCAAGCTGATTGTTGAGATCCGTGATGACGGTGGAAGCTGCGATGGAGTTGGTTCCCGTGATGGCGGCCCGCTCAGCAGCTTGTGTGATATCGACCTCGAAGGTTCCTTCTTGCGTGCGAGTTGTCCCCAGAACGTAGTCGATGTTGGGATTGGTACTTGTTCCATCCAGCGCAAAGAGTCGCCGAACATCCTCGCTGGAGACTCCATCCACTTCTCCGTTGAGCACACGTTGCAGTTCCGACGGATTGAACGTCAGTTTGCCCTGATCGGTAAAGTCAATTCCAATCGAGGAGAGGCGATTGAGGTCGCTGCTCAGGCTGGGCACCACCGTCTGCAAGGCTCCCTGCAACTCTGCTTCAATCTGGACGAGCGAACGATTGCCGATGAGCAGTCCCGATTCACCCGTTTCGGGGACGAAGCGAGTCTGGGCATCAATGAAGTCAACGACGGAGTTGTAGGCGTCGACAAAATCTTGTACCGCATTAACGGCGGGCTCGGTGTTGTTTTCAACTCGCAGTTGAATCACGCGTCCGGGGTCAGCCTGGAGCAGATCGATCTTCACTCCGTCGATCAGGTCCTCCACGCGATTCGTTTCGGTTTCAATGACGAGTGCACCCGCTCCCTGACCGAGCTTGATCTGTGCATTCGCGGCCGCTTGCACGGGATTACCGAAGTCCAGTGTCGGCTTCACAGTCTGTCCAGAATCGGCAGCCAGATTATTGGTGACGGAGATTGCATAGTCAGCCCCAGTTTTGTTGGACGTGAGTAGCAGCCTGTAAGGAGTGGCTGTGCCGTCGTTGACGATGCTGGCCTGGATGCCGGAATCAGCCAGATTGATCGAATCCGCCAGGCCCTGCAGCGTGTTGTTGTTGGAGTCGATGGTGATCGTGACTTCTGGCTGTGAACCTTGTCGAAATGTAAACGTTCCCTGTGTGATTTCAGCGTCTGCATCGGTGAATCCTTGCGAGGCGACTTGATGCGCCTGGGCCAGGGATTCAATCGATAGTTGATACACACCGGTTGTCGCACCTGATGAAGCTGTGGCGACAAGTGCCTGTTCATCAGAAGAAGTCACCGTCCGCGATTCAAAAACGCTGTTCTGAACTCGCGAGAGTCGTGAGGCTGCGCTGCGAAAAGAAATCAGTTGGGCTTCGAGAGACTGGAAGGCCGCCTGCTGATCGAGGACGTTTTTCTTCTTGAGTGTGAGCCGATCGATCTGTGTCTGCTGGACTTCGAGAAGTCCCTGTACAATCGATTCGGTATCCAATCCAGAGATTAGGCCATCAATGCTGACCATAACCAAGTCCTCAAGTGATTGCTGTTTCCAAGGGGGGCAAAAGTGCTTCGAGAATTCCATGTCAGGCTTTAAATTGAGGGTTGGTACCGCGATTGACCGCTCCGTTGTCGCTATCGATCAATCACTCAACCCTAATTTTTAACTTTGACGGTCCACTAGTATGTGGGTTCTTCAATTCCACAAAGCATTTGAGTTAGTTGTATGAAAAATGCCGATGCCCGTGGATCGAGAATCACCGGGCTTGTGATTACAAAGATCCGAGGGCATCGGGCGCATTCAGGTCACTGTTGCCAAATTTACTGCAGCAGTGAAAGGATTTGCGAAGGAATCTGGTTGGCATTCCCCAACACAGATGTCCCGGCTTGAACCAGAACTTGCTGGCTGGTGAAGTTCGCAATCTCTTCCGCAAAGTCGGTGTCACGAATGACAGACTCAGCGTTGATGCTGTTCTCCAGTGTGGCTCGCAGGTTGTTGGCTGTGGAGGTCAGAGTGTTCTGTTGGAACGCACCCAACGTACCACGCAGGTTGGTGATGTCATCAATGGCTGCATCGACCACTTCGAGAGTGTCCTGAGCATTTGCGGCTGAGGTGACATCGATCTGATCGAGGTTGTCGAAGCGGTTGCCAGTCACACCAATTCCGAGTGAGCTTGGATTCACGCGGCCGATGGTGACATCAGCAGTTTGGTCTTTGTTGGGACCAATCTGGAAGACGAGTGAATCGTCGACCACGCTGACAATCCCTTGAGCACCAGTCACCGTTTGTGTGGGCGTTGTGCCATCCGCAGCGATCTCAACAACGAGTCCTTCTGCATCACCCGAGGTGGCAGTGAGAACGTTACCTTCGCCGTTGAACGAATCTCCAGCAATGGTGCCGACGACGTCCACACCTGCGTCCGTGATTTCGGTGGTCCCAAAGCCAGAACTCGTGCCAGCAGCGGCTGTGTTGGAGATCACGGAGATCTCGGCATCACTTCCGAATTCGTTTGTGTAGAGTTGGGTTGTGGTACCATCGAGGCGTGCGGTGACGCCAGTTTGTGCCGAGAACTCGTTGATGCGATCGATGACTTGACCTTGGGTCAAACCGGCATCCAAAGTGACGCTCACGTTGTTAATTGTGAGGATCTCATCAGCAGCCAGAGCTGCAGTTTGATCGGAGGCAGCGTCCGCAATCGCACGCTCAGCGACAGTCGTGACAGCCACGGCATAGTTGCCAGCTTGCGTGTCGCCAGTTGCTTTCAGCACGGTGACATCAGTGTCAGAGGCTGTTCCGTTCACACCAGCAGAACCATCCAGCAGTTTCTTGGTGGCGAACTGCGTGTTGTTCGCAATTCGGTTGATGGTGTCGAGAGCATTGTCGATCTCAGCCTGGTTGGCGGCCAAAGCATCGTCATCGTTCACGCCAGCGTTGGCTGAATCCAAAGCGAGACTACGAACTTTGACGAGCAGCGAGTTGATTTCACTCAAAGCACCTTCGGCTGTTTGCACAACGGAAATCGCTTTTTCTGAGTTGTCAATCGCCTGTCGCAAACCAGAAATCTGAGCACGTTGCTTTTCAGAAATCACCAGCGCGGCCGGGCCGTCTGCACCTCGGTTCACTTTGAGACCAGAGGAAAGACGTTCCACAGACTGCGACAGAGAACGATTGGAACGGGTCAAGTTGTTCCGGGCGTTCACTGAGGCGACGTTGTTGACGATGGAAAAGGACATTGGACTCTCTCTTTCGTTGGGGGAGGGTGATGTTTCTTAAATCCCTTTCACTTGGAATCGCATCCTGCGAGCACTGACTCATCACGCCCGGGGGCAAATTTAGTGGTCAAGGATCGAAGCCGCCGTTCGAACGGCAGCCTCACGAGTGGTGTACTCACCTTTGGACACCTTGAGTCGAGCAGCCTCGATGACATCCGTACGTACTTCGGGAACGTCTTGCAGAGTTCTCTGCAAGCGGTCCGCGTAGCCGTGTCCCGTGGGAACACTGCGGAAGTGAGGACCGTCTGCCTTGTTCGTTGCGGCAGACTGGTCATGAATTCCGCGGTGCTTAGGAGCACTGAGGTCGTGGGGATGAGAATGAAGCTTGTTGACTTGCATGGCAGGTCTCCAAACGTGGTTGAGGACAAACACCTCATCGAAGCCCGTGTGAAGAACTTGCTCACTTTTTCATGATTCCGCAGCAAAAGATCAGACGATGAGATGAACGATTAGGCAAACTTTTACGATCACGTCGACCAGGTCGTCTTCCGCGACATGCCACCACAAAGTTCATCTACGATTCCCTCGAGACTAGGGACGCTGCTCGTCACAGCCGCCGTCCTGCTCGTGGTCGGTATGGTTGGAGCCATGGTATGGAGCACTGTCCAAGATTTCGCTGATCAATCCCATGCGGTCCAATCTGATGATGGATTGGCAGTTGAAGACGTTGATGTAGATGCTCCGTTATTCGTCGAGAACACGGCTCCACAGGCAGCAGTTTCACCTGAGATCGCAGAAAATGAACCTGAAGAACCAACTGAGTTACAGAGCGATTTGTTGATCGATGGCAATCAAGCTGCAGTTCAATCGCTGGAGCCGGTCAGCAAGGATTCGCGGGCTGTAGTCCAGCTTGAGCCTATTGACCTCGAATTGATCGACGAATTGATCTTGCAGGGAAAATACTCGGACGCTGAACAGATTCTGAGCGAGGGAATCGATGCCTCACGCGGTTTGAATCGGGCGCGGATCGTATTGCGTCAAGCCTGGTGCCTGGAGATGTTGGGGCAACGAAACGATGCGCTCCGTACATATTTATCCATCGGACGCGAATTCCCAGATACCCTTGCCTCAGACGTGGCTACGCTGGCAACGGCCCGAGTGATGCTGGAGCAG
>Ga0180430_10004691_pt1 | contig 11492 bp, 7 predicted proteins | sample SS_ome_9_FD_132999 | JGI IMG/M metagenome (GOLD analysis project Ga0180430, IMG submission 132999) | Hypersaline lake sediment archaeal communities from the Salton Sea, California, USA - SS_1_S_2 metaG | ecosystem: Environmental > Aquatic > Non-marine Saline and Alkaline > Hypersaline > Sediment... | reverse complement strand
TGGAGCGACGCCCTAGCTTTTCCCGAGCGGCGAGGTTGTCCACCTTCAATACAAGCCCGTCGATCTCGAAGTCGAGTTCGTGGAGCCGGTCGATGGTCGCCTCGCAATGTTCAATTGCGGCGTCAATTTTTGAGAAGGATTCCACCAGCGGCGTTGCAGGAAGACCATACTGCTGGACCTTCGCGAGAAACTCGGTGTGCGTCGCGGCATCAAAACCCTCGCTGCTGCCAATACCGTGACAGAAGAGGCGCAAACGTCGCTTGGCACACTCCCGCGAGTCGAGTAGTCGGATGCTCCCGGCGGTGACATTACGCGCGTTCGCGAAGGGTGCTTCGTTTTCTCTCGCTCGCTCTTCGTTTAGTAGCACGAGGTCGGAGTTGCGCATATAGACCTCACCACGTACCTCGAGTAACGCAGGTGGCGAGTCACCGAGCAGCCGCTGCGGTAGGTCGAGGATCGTTCGTGCGTTATGCGTAATGTCGTCACCCACAACGCCATCGCCACGCGTTAGCGCACGGGTCAACTCGCCATTCTCATACCAGAGAGAAATCGCGACGCCGTCGATCTTCAGCTCCACCACCCATTCCGTGGGGCCACCGAGTTGCTCCTCCGTTTTACGTGCAAACTCTCGCAGTTCGCCGGTGGAGAACGTGTTGTCAACCGAGAGCATCGGCTGCAAGTGTTCAACGGATTCGAGATGATCGAGCGTTACGTCACCGAGTCGTTGCGTTGGACTGCTCGCCGTAACGAGTTCCGGGTGTTCCGCTTCGAGTTCTTTCAGGCGGTGGATCAGTTTGTCGTAATCGGTGTCCGCAATTTCAGGCGTCGCCAACTCGTAGTAAAGTCGGTCGTGGTGCTGGATCGTTTCGCGGAGTTGTTCAATCTCGATTTGTGGGAGCATTGGGGAAGACTGGCGTGAAAAAAGGTGGAAATGAAGCAGGAAAAACCCTATAAATCAGGTTTTTGAGCTATTTTAGTCACTTTTCGGCAAAAGTCAACCCGGGGAAGGTTGTCGAGTGGGGGTAGCTATGGTAAAATCGACTAGCTTAAGAAATGCTTTTTAGGTCAAACGATAGCACAACGTAATAAAGGAGCACCCAAAATGAAAAAAATTATTGCACTACTAATTCTGTCACTCTTCGCGACTACGGCACAAGCCGAGGTCAAAGTTGATCCTATGTTCGGCGACCAGATGGTCCTGCAGCAGGAGATGCCGGTTCCCGTTTGGGGTACGGCCGATGCTGGTGAGAAGGTCACTGTTGCATTCTGCGGACAAAAGAAAGAGACGACCGCCTGTAAAGAGGGCAAGTGGAGCGTTAAGCTCGACGCCTTGAAGCTCGGGAAGCCGGGCGTGATGACGGTCTCCGGTAAAGAGAATAAGGTGGAGTTCAAGGATGTCCTCGTCGGCGAGGTCTGGGTTGGTTCCGGTCAGTCGAATATGGCTGGCGGCACCGGCGGTTACGCCAGGCGGGATGCCGTGCTGGATAAGTGGTCTAAGGAAGAGGTGCCTAATCTGCGACTTTACATTCGTGGACGTTGGGAGAAAGCGGGACCGAACACCTCGAAAAGTTTTTCCGCAATTGCTTTCGCGTTTGCGTACTCGCTCCAAAAAGAGTTGAAGGTTCCTGTCGGCGTGATGGTCAGTGCGCAAGGTGGCCAGCCCTCAGGACGTTGGATTACGCCTGCGATGGCTGCCGATAGTTGCTGCCCGGTTCTGAAAAGCTATGGGGCAGGTGGTGCTGAAAAAGTCCAAGCTGCTTACGAAGCCGCTTTGAAGAAATGGCAAGCCGAAAAAGCCAAGGCCGAGAAGGCGGGTAAGAAATTCACGCAACGTGGGCCACGACGTCCGATTAAAATGGGTGACCTCTACGTAGGTGGCGTTGAGAAGTTTGTTCCTTACGCCATCCGAGGTGTCCTGTGGGACCAAGGTGAGAGCCGTACGGCCATCCCCGAAGTTGACCAAATCACCGCGATGACAGCCCTGATTAATGGCTGGCGCAAGGCTTGGGACCAAGGTGACTTCCACTTCCTGCACGTCCAAAAGCCGAGTGGTGGCGGTCCTGCTTGGGACCCTTCTAACCCTGTGAATACGGGTGCGGTGAAGTTCACAGAGCAGCCAACGGCTCCGCAGGTGGTGCCTCTTGGCAGACTCAAATACCCGCTCGATCACGTAAAGATCGCGACACTCAAGAACGCTCCGATTGTCACCGCAATCGACCTGGGTCCTGGTATCCACCCGTCGTGCAAGTCGGGTTACGGTGCGAGAGCCTGCCGCGTTGCTTTGGGGAGTGCTTATGGGAAGGATGTCGCTATTTGCGGTCCCACTTACAAGTCGCATAAAGCGGAAGGTAATAAGATTCGCGTCAGCTTCGACAACCTTGGTAAAGGGCTCGCTTACAAGCACGGCAAGAAGCTGCAAGGCTTTGAGGTCGCTGGTGCTGATGGTAAGTGGGACTGGGCCGAAGCAACGATTGATGGCGATTCTGTTGTGCTGGTCAACGCGAAAATAGCGAAGCCCCTCGAGGTTCGCTACGGTGTCGGGCAGCGTCCGAGCTACGCCAACCTGTTCAACAAGGATGGTCTCCCGGCGTTACTCTTCACAACGCAGAAGGAATAAAGATACTGGAATAATAGTGTGGTAACTTTTCACAAAATGGCGAAAGGACAATGATAATGGCTCACTTTTCACATTGCTCGTGCCGTATGTTTGTTACAGGATTTGTTGTTGGTGTGGTCTCCTTGCTTGCCGCGACGTGCAGCGCGCAAAATTGCCGTACGCCCGCTACCCAGGCTAAGACAGCCGCTAAAAAGGACCCGCAAGCGGGTACGAAGTTGGTCTTCAGTAAACCGCTTGAATCCCAGACGCCCTTTTACGGCAGCGCCTTGACCGAGGACGACCTGAAGTACAAGGTGGTTTACGTACACAATTGGGGTATTAATTGTCCTTTATGTAAGGTGGCCGCCCCGAAGCTTATCGGTTTGAATGCTAAGCTGGCTCAAACGGGACTTTTTCAGGTGGTGGGCAACCATTGCCAAGGTTTTAATGAGTCCGTGACAGCCTATTGCCAAAAGACCCAGACAAACTTCCCTGTGTACCAGTTTCTCTCGACACAGGTGAAAGGGAACGGCGGTATTCCATTCGGTGAACTCTATGACGCGAAGGGTAGCTTGGTTGCGTCGGGTACGCCGAAGCAATTACTCGCGGACCAGCGTCGTCTTGCTGCGTTAATCCAGCAGGCAGCGGCTCTGGCGAAGTATGCCGGGCATCCGCTCGAAAACTTTGAATTCAAGCATTTGGAGAGTTTCAAAAATCGCTTTTCCTCAAGAGGTGCTTGGATGCCCGTCTTGACATCGCTCGCGAAAATTAAGGCTTCCGACAAGGATGCTGAAAAACAGGCCGAGGCTGCCGCTATTCTCACGACGATTAAGACGTATCTCGATGGCGAGGTTGTTGAGTTTGCGGCACTAGCTCAGAGTGACCCCTTCAAGGCCTACTCCAAAGGGAAACAACTTGCGGTACGCGTTAAAGGTCTCCCCCACGAAGCGTTGATCGCAAAAACACTTACCCCACTCTCGGAAGTGAAAAATCTCAGAAGTATGGGGCTGGTGGTTGAGGGTTGGCGAAAGAGCAAGAAAAATCTTGAACTTGGGAAAATTACCGAGAAATCCTACCAGCTGGGTACGAGGTCCGCTAAAGCGAAACTCGAGAAATACGCCCAAGATGTACCGACCGGCTCGGCCGTGGCCACCGCGCTCCAAAAGGTACTCCAAGAGATGGGAGGATAGTTGAGCGTGAGCGAAGAACGTCCGTTTGTTTTTGGCATCCTCGGCGGAATTGGGTCCGGCAAGAGTACTGTTGCAGAACTACTGGTTCAGCGAGGGGCACTCTTGCTTGATGCCGATGCTGCGGGACACGAAGCACTACGGTTACCTCACGTGAAGGAGGCCTTGCGGACTTATTTTGGTGATCTAATTTTTGATGAGGTCGGCGAGGTTGTCCGTGGTAAGTTGGCAGAGCGAGTTTTCTCGGTGTCCCCGGGAAAAAATGGCAAAAATAACGAAAATAGGCGATTCTTGGAGGGGGTTGTTCATCCCGAGATTCGAAATATTCTCGAGAGCAAGCGTGCGAACTCGCAAAGTCGCGTCTTTGTTCTGGATGCGCCCTTGCTTGTTGAGGCAAAATGGTGTACAATATGTGATTGTTTGCTGTTCGTGGAGGCTCCCTTGGAGATGCGACTGTCGCGTGTAGTACAACGTGGCTGGGATGCCGGAATGCTTGCCGCTCGCGAAGCCGCACAGTTTCCCCTCGAAGAAAAGCGAAAGATGTCAGATGTTGTTGTTAATAATAACACTGACGATATGATAGCGTTGAATGCTGAACTGGAGAAAGTTTGGCATAAGTATATTGTGTAGTCGAGTCCCGCCCAGACGGTTCCCTTGTGTTCCGTCGCTCGTGCTACCACTCATCCCACCTTGTAGAATAAAGGACCCAAAAAATGACTAAGCCCGCCCCCGATCCTTCCGACTCTTCCAGCTCTTCTGACAACATCCCTTCCGATTTAGGTTGGGGTCCCCCCGATCCTTCCTTGGGTTCTTATTTACCCAGCGACGGCGATGCCCCCCCCGCCATCAAGCCGTCTGCGAAGCGAGGCAAGAAAAAAATTTACAGTTCTGATTCCCCCACAGAGCTCGCAGCGCACGACTTTCCGGAGTCTTCCAAGAAAAGAACTTCTAATCGCCCCGACACCTCACGAGGTCACCGGGCTCCGCAGTCCAATGCATCGGGTCGTGGCAGTTTTGCGCATCATAAATCACGCGCGGAGGACGAGAGTACTCTGGCAAGGAAACCGCGCCACATTGACGGCAATTTCTTCGACCGAGGCGAGCCGCTTTCTCTCGCCGAAGAACTCGTCGCTAGAGGGATTACGAAGAAGCAGTTGATCGACAACTACGAACAGTATCGCGATGAAGACTCGAACGCGACCGAGGTCCTCGGACAGTTGGAGAAACTTCGCACGGCGGAATTGATCGAGGAGGCCCGTAATCAAGACCTGACCAAACTGGAAGGTCTTGAGCGACGGGAGTTGATTTTTGAGTTACTCAAGTCGAGGATCAAGCTCAGTGGTTTGTTGCACGGAGAGGGTACGCTCGAAATTCTGCAGGAAGGCTTCGGCTTTCTTCGCTGTGCTGAAAAGCATTACCTGCCCAGTCCGGACGACATCTACGTTTCCCCAAGTCAAATTCGGCGTTTTTCGCTAAAATCAGGCTCCATCATCTCGGGGCGGATTCGACCTCCCAAGGAGAACGAGCGATATTTTGCGATGCTTTGCTTGGAGACGATTAATGGTGAAAATGCTACCACAAGAAAACCTCGACCCGATTTTGATGAACTCAGCACTGTTGTTCCCAACGAGCAAATACGGTTGGAGAATTCGCCCAAAGAACTGAGCGGTCGCGTAATCGACCTGCTTGCTCCGATTGCCTTTGGGCAACGAGGCTTGGTTGTCGCGCCGCCACGCTCTGGCAAGACTGTGCTGATCCAAAAAATGGCCAGAGATATACTCGGGAACTATCCAGAAACGCACGTTTTTGTCCTGCTGATTGACGAACGCCCCGAAGAGGTCGCTGAGGTGCAACGGGCGCTCGGTGAGTTTGAAAAGTGCGAAATCGTCAGTAGCACCTTCGACGAAGCGACCAGCAGACACATCCAAGTCGCTTCGATGGTGATGGAGAAATCACGACGCTTTGTCGAGCACAAGAAGGACGTCGTTATTTTTCTTGATTCGGTCACACGCTACGCACGAGCTTGGAACGCCGAGAGTATTGAGAGTGGCAAATCTGCGCCGGGCAGAATTAGCGCTAAAGCCTTGGAAAAACCGAAGCAATTCTTCTCCTCGGCGAGGAAAATCGAAAATGGAGGCTCGCTGACCGTCATTGCTACCGCCTTGACAGATACGGGAAGCCGAATGGATGATGTTGTCTTCGATGAGTTTAAGGATATGGGGGATCAGGAAATCCACCTCGACCGCACTCTCGCAGATAATCGCATCTGGCCTGCCATCAACATCAGTGAAAGCGGAGTAAACAGTGACGATCTGCTCTACCACGAGGACGAATACCAATGCGTAACGCGATTGCGTAAGTTGCTTGAAGGAATGGATTCGACTTGCGCAATGGAGAAGCTTATTGAGATGCTCGCCGATGCGAAGTCCAATGATGAATTACTAGCCCAATACAGTTAGGAATAAATCAATGAAAAATAAAAAACGTTGTCTGTTTCTTGCCGTTGCTCTTTTATGGGTCACGGCCTCCTCTGCCACGGCGCAAGGAATTAACGACCTAGCAGGGAAGCGAATTCTCATTTTAGGTGACAGTATCACTGCTTCGGGTGCCTACATCTCTGCCTTTGATTATTTGCTAAACAAATACCACGTTGACAAAAACTTCGAGGTTATCCCGATGGGGCTTAGCAGTGAGACAGTCTCGGGCCTTTCTGAGAAAAAACACCCCTTTCCACGTCCGTGTATTCACACGCGGCTTGACAACGTGCTCGCAATGACAAAGCCCGATGTTGTTTTTGCCTGTTATGGGATGAATGATGGGATTTACCATCCGCAAAGTCCCGAGCGGATGAAGGCTTATCAGGATGGTACGCGCAAGCTGCTCGCTAAGTGTAAGAAGGCCGGCGCGAAGGTTGTGTTGTTGACACCGCCTCCCTTCGATCCAACGATGAAGCCAGACAAGCTCGCTGATGCTGATGCCCCGGATTTCAGCTATATGCGCCCCTACAAGAATTATGACGACGTGCTCCGCGATTACGCCAATTGGGTGAATAAAGATCTCAAGGATGATGCACTACTGGCCGTCGTGGACTTCCACGGGCCACTGAGTGCTTATTTTCAGGAGCGTCGCAAGGCGGACCCCGCCTACCGTAGTGGCGATAGCATTCATCCTAAGGCGGATGGTCACTACTTGATGGCCAAAAAGATGTACGAAGCCTTTGGCGGGAAGTTGCCGGCTGACCTGAATACTAAATCTATTGAGCAGCAGCACGCTACGGTTACGAGCGACCCACTCTACAAGCTTGTGGATGAGCGTCGTAAAACGCGTTCCAGTGGCTGGATGCCTTTTGTGGGTTACACGCGGGGGAAGACGGTCAAAAAAGACTCGATGGACGATGCCAAAGAGAAGGACTCGCAATTGACCAAGCAGATTAATGAATTGCGGAGTAAGTAAATGAGCGAATATGAGAAGTACGAAAAGATTCTTGCGTCCGATCGCCCCTCGCAGACAAAAATTGTTGCTACCGTTGGGCCTGCCATTGACGATGCAGAAAAACTCGAGCATCTGATTGATGAAGGTGTTGATGTTTTTCGTCTCAATATGGCACACGGTTCACAGGATTCGCACCTCGTCACACTCAATCGGATCCGCAGTGCCAGTGAGAAAGCCAATCGTCCGGTGGCGGTTCTCGCCGACTTGGCTGGCCCGAAGATGCGGCTCGGTGCCGTCGAGAATGATGAGATTGAACTCCAGTTGGGTCAAAAAGTTCGCTTTGTGCACGGCGACATCTCCGTTGCTCGTCCGTCCTCGGAGCCTGTCGAGCTGACGACCACCTACGACCCGTTGATCGATGAACTCAGCGTTGGCGACCGCGTCTTGATGGTCGATGGGCTAGTCAGCGTGGTGGTTACGGAGGAAACCGAGGAGTACGCCGAATGCCTTGTCACACAGGGTGGTGCCATCCGCACACGCCAAGGTGTTAATCTGCCTGGTGTGAAGTTGTCGGTTACGGCTTTGGCCGACCAAGATCGTTCTAATGCGGCTTGGGCTTCGAAAAATGGCATCGATTTTCTCGGGCTGAGCTTTGTACGTACGGCCAGTGAAGTCCGTGAGTTGAAGCACATTATTCAAGAGAATGACGGTCACGCTCAGGTTATTGCAAAAATTGAGAAGCCGGAAGCACTCGAAAATCTTGAAGAAATTATGAGTGAGGCCGGTGGTGTGATGGTTGCACGTGGTGACCTCGGTGTTGAGACCGATATTGCCGAAATTGCGATCACGCAGAAGCGAATTATTGAAGCGGCTACGCGAATGCACAAGCCGGTTATTTGTGCCACCCAGATGCTTGACAGTATGCAGCGGAACCGTCTCCCCACGCGAGCGGAAGTCGCTGACGTTACGGGCGCGATCCTTGATGGAACGGATGCGACGATGCTCTCGGGTGAGACGGCCATTGGCGATCATCCTCGTGAGACGGTTGCGATGATGCACCGCATCGCGCTTGCTGCAGAAGAGTCGCTCCGTGAGAATACGTCGTGTTACGCCCGTCCGACTGAAACTTCGCCGGTTGATTTTGAGAAGCTTACTTCTGAGGAAACCGACCCGGTTGCACTGGCTACGGCGAGTGCAGCGAGTACGCTGGCGGAGCTTGTTGCCGCCAAGGTGATTATTGTTTCGACGGCCTCGGGTAAAACAGCTCTCGCGTTGTCGAAAAACAGGAACAACATTCCCGTGGTGGGCGTTAGTTCTCACGAAGAGACGCTCCGTCGGATGTGCCTCTACTGGGGTGTTGTGCCAACGTACTCGCCTCCGGCATCTAGTCCCGTCGAGTTGTTTGAGAGAATAGTTGAGTTTGCTAAGAAGCAAGGTGCCTTGAAGAAGGGCGACCGTGTTATTGTTGTCACGGGCACCGATATAGAAAAAGATATTGAAGGGAGTCGGGATCACAACGCGATCGTCGTCCACGTGGTCGAGTAGTTTCGCCATTTCCCGCTGCCGCACACAACCCCACCCTGTAACATACAAAAGGAAAGGAAAACCAAATGTCTCTAGTCGTCGTAGGTTCTGTCGCCTTGGATAGCGTAGAAACCCCCTCTGACAAACGCACCGACCAAATCGGTGGCTCCGGTTCTTATTTCTCCTACGCTGCCAGTTTTTTTTCGCCGGTTGCACTGATCGGTGTTGTTGGCAACGATTGGCCCTCTGAGTTTTCAGAACTGCTTGAGGCGAAAGGCGTCGATATTTCCGGTCTGGAAATGCTCGAAGATCTTGATACATTTCGCTGGTCGGGACGCTACCAGCCCAATATGAACGACCGAGACACGCTCGACCTACAACTCGGTGCCCTCGCGGCCTTCAATCCGAAGCTCTCTGACGCCGCCAAGAAAAGTGAGTACGTCTTTCTTGCCAATGACCCTCCGGCCCTTCAGCGAGATATTCTCCAGCAGTGCGAATCTCCGAAGCTCTCGATTGCCGACACAATGGACCACTGGATTGAGACAGAACGCTCAGACCTCGATGCACTCCTCGCCGAGGTGGATGGTCTGATCATCAACGATTCCGAGGCGATTTTGATGACCGGCGAGAGTAATCTCGTTGTTGCGGCGAAGAAGCTTCTCGCCCAAGGCCCACGCATTGTGATCGTTAAGAAGGGGGAACACGGAGTGATGTTCTTCTCGAAAGAGGCGACCTTTGTGCTGCCCGCCTATCCTACGGGCGATGTTGTGGATCCCACTGGCGCAGGCGACTCTTTTGCAGGCGCGATGATGGGGCGTATTGCCGAGACAGGCGACTTCACTGCTGATGGTTTCCGAGATGCTCTTGGTTACGCGACCGTACTCGCCTCATTCAATGTTGAAGGGTTTGGCCTAGAAACCCTCGAGAAGCTTGACCGCGACAAGATCAACGCGAGACTCAGTGAGTTCCGCGAGATGGCACGGTTTTAGTCACCTGCCCTTATTTCGACATTGCCGCAGAGGTTTCGGCAATGTCGCTGTTGTCTTCGTTGCTTACTTTTGCTCTTCTTCACTCTGCGGGTATTTAATCCGGCCGTGATAGAGTGAGGTAAGCGACTTGACAAACGATCTCTCGACATTCCGCAATTCTTGGATAGTGATACCGCTCTCATCGAACTGCCCGCCATCGAGCCGGTCGTTCAGAATTTTCTGGACCATCGAGGCAATTTTCTTCTGCGTTGGGTCAATGAGCGTACGGCTGGCACTCTCTGCGTTATCGGCGAGTAGGAGGATGGCTGCTTCCTTGGTTTGTGGCTTGGGACCTGGGTAACGGTAGGATTGCTCGTCAATTCTTTCCGCCTCCGATTGTGCGTCGGGGTTGGTCTTGCTCTGTTGTTGCAGCTTGGCCTTCTCATAGAAAAAACCGACCTTCGTTGTACCGTGATGCTGCTCGATCAGGTCAATAATCGGGAGCGGCAACCCGTTCTGTTTTGCCAGGTCAACGCCATCTTTGACGTGAGCAACAATCACAAGGGAACTCATTGCGGGCTCCAGCGTTTCGTGCTTGCTCTGCACATCGGAGGGTTGGTTCTCAATGAAGTAAGTTGGCACAAGCATCTTTCCAATGTCATGGAAGTAAGCACCCACCCGACAGAGCAATCCACGTGCGCCGATTTCGCGTGCAGCGGTCTCGGCGATGGTGCCGACCGTCTGTGAGTGGCTGTAGGTACTTGGTGCCCGAACGGCTAGCTCTTGCAACAACGGATGCGCCACATCACCGAGTTCAAAGAGGCTTAGGTCGGTTAGGACATCGGCCCATTTTTCAACCCAGGGCAGGATACCGGACATCAGGAACCCACTAGCAATTGCCCAGCACGCATAAACGAAGGCTGCATTACCGTAGATGGCGAGCAGTTCTGCTGTGTTGCCCAAGCTTGGTTGGCTTGCAATGAGCCATACCAGTAGTGACAAAACAATGGTCACCGCCGCTGATCGAAAACCTGCATAAATCAGCTTGGTGCGAGAACGGATTTGCGTCACACTTGTCAGGCCAGCCACCGCAGTGCCAACAAAAATAACGTAGGAACCTAAATCAAATCCGAGAGAAATAGACATCAACAGTGTTACAGCCGCAATCGAAAGTACCGCAAACTCCACATTGTAGGCAATCGCCAATGCCATACCGTAAACGATCAGTATGAGCAATTGCGAGTGGGATAATTGTGCGGAAAGTAGGTAAGCGACGAGAACGGGAACGATTGAAGTGCCAAGATAGGTCAGTAGTCTCGCCGGTGACTTAAACAATTTTGGAAGCCGGAAATGTGTGTACACCCCACAAAGAGTGATCACAAAGAAAAACATTAAGGTCACCGAAAAGAGACGAATCCAGTTTTCGGTGGAAGTTCGTGTTTCTAGGTAGGCAAGATGCTCCGCCTTCAAACGGGGCATATCCTTTTCGGTGATCGCGACACTCCCTTTATCAAGGTCAAAAATAGTTTCGCCCTTTTTGAAGTCGTTGTAGCCCAACTTGGCATTATCTCTCGCCTTTTTTATCTCCAAGTTCGTCATTTCTGATTCAACCAAGGTGGAGACGCCCTTCAACCGCGAAAAGAGCCAATAGGAGAGTAGCTCGGGAAGTGTCTTTTGATTTTCCAGAGGCTTTGCGACGGGCGGTTGAGGATCTTCCTTCGGTGGGACTGGCGGTGGGGAAGTGGTCTCTTGGGTACCTGCGGCCGGAGGAGTGGGTGGTGTTGG
>Ga0180430_10004690_pt1 | contig 11496 bp, 18 predicted proteins | sample SS_ome_9_FD_132999 | JGI IMG/M metagenome (GOLD analysis project Ga0180430, IMG submission 132999) | Hypersaline lake sediment archaeal communities from the Salton Sea, California, USA - SS_1_S_2 metaG | ecosystem: Environmental > Aquatic > Non-marine Saline and Alkaline > Hypersaline >... | reverse complement strand
GTGAAAGTGTACGACGTCGGCATCGAGTAGGAGCTGTTCGAGCTCGTCGTAGTAGTCGTATACGGTTCCGATGTCTTCGGGGTGGCCGTAGACGTTCGGGCGTGACGTGAATATCCGAGCGGTCCATTCCGTGTGTCGTTGGAGGGCTTGGCACAGGTTGTACCCCGCGCCGGCCGGGTCCGTCGTCGTGAGATGGAGGACGCTCGCCGTTTTCGGAATGGCACGAGGTCGGAGAATCTCCGGAAGCGGATTTTTGCAGTCCACCTTAAAAGGCCCTTTTTCTTTAATAGCTGTAACCATTCTTTCGGTCCTCCTCCCATTGCTTCCTCCCGTTCTTTGTTATCGATGCCAGGTGGTATAAGGTCGTCCGTCCTTGGCTCTGTTCGTTGATACAAGATTCGTTGATGGCCTGCGTGATCGATATGTTCCGAAAGTATTCCTTGAGCAGACCTCCGGGCGAGCAGTCCACGATCTTCATATGGAGCCCGTCCGTCAGGCCGGCCAGGCATTCCTGATAGGCGTCGAGTTCAGGGTCCACCCGATAGGTTGCGGTTCCGATCTTCTTCTCGAAGCTGCGCCGGACGCGGTCGTCGTTGTCGTAGAGGGTTTTGTTAACTTGTTTCGCCCAGGTTAACACGCCCATATCGTCCGGGCCGTAGTGATAATCCGTGCATCGGTACTTCCACCCGGCTCCGTTTTGTTGGTAGCAGAGATCCATCCCCGCGGTGAAGATCGGACTGCATCCCATCTTGGCGGCGAGCATGATCCCCATGTTGCCGACGGTTCCCAGACTCGGGATGTCTCCGATGTGTGGGAAGGTGTAGGGGAGAAGGCGCTCGATGAAAACGTCCTTCTTGTGCCATTGGTTGTAGAACAGGAGCGGGCCGGGGTAGGTCGCGATGGTGTCCGGGTGCGTGCAGGAGCTCGCGAGCATTGGGATTCCCGCGGCGGGCAGTCCTTCCCAGAGCGTTTTTTGGTTTTTCTGGCAGTCGAAGTTGATGGCGATGTCGGGAATGATGCCCTTTGAAAGGAGGGGACGCAGGGCCGCGTCCGTGGCGATGATGATCGCCCGTCTGTGTGCCGCCTTCAGTTCTTCAATGTTCTCGTCCAGGCTCGGCCCGATCCCAACGACAAACGCCGGAATGCCGGAAGCCGCGCCCTCCAGAAAACGCACACCATCCGACCGCATGACGATTGGATAGTTCTGCGCCGCGTGCCGCGCCCATCGCAATAGCCAGGTGTCCGAGGCTACGGCCCAGGGGGCGGCCTTCTTGTCGCTCTTGATGACCCGGACACCCTTCTTTATGGGGATCCCTGCTTTCTTATCTTCTTCCGCTTGTAATTCTAAGGTAGTTGGCATATCGCTCTGCTCCTGTTGTTGACTCTGCGCAGTAAGAAATTGCTACTGCGTCTGGTCAGTATTACGCCGCGCCGTCTTCTTGAATGATCTCGTAAAGGTTCTGACCTTCGGGTTTCGTTGTGTCCACTAAGGCTTTGAAGCTGATGTTGTGGATCGTGTAGTCGCCGGACTCGCGCTCATTGAACGCCATCGCGAAGTCGGTATTGACCATGGCTTTATAGAACGTGACCTGCCAGGTCTTCCCGTCTGAGTCGAGGTGCGTATAGTCGACCCGGAAGGTGTTCGGCGTCTTGGTCTCGCCGCCCACGATGACCGCTTTGGCCTGGGCGTCCGAGAAGTCGTACTCCACCGCGACGTATGCGCCGTCGCCGATCGTGCTCGCTGCGCCGCGCTTGATGCCGCCGATGGGCGTCCCGGAGAGTTCGTAGTCCGTTCCGCTTGCGTAGTCGGTTTCGCGGTCCATTGAGGCGACCTTGATGGTCCCGTATGTTGGGTTCTCGCCGAGGGCCGTTGCGTCGGTTCCGGTGAGCTTCAATATCTCGCGCTTCCGGATGGCCTTGGCTTCCGAGGCGATCGCTTCGTCGATCCCGAAGGCGCGGCGAAGCTGTTCCACTTTGAGGTCGCAGATCTCGGCGTTCATCATGACTTCTTCCGAGGTCACTTCCCCCTTGATATCCGCGACGTTGTTCCCCGGTCTTTGGTAGGCGTAGTTCCGGGTGACGGTGAGGTTCACAGTCCCCTTCAAGTTGCCCACGAAGACGTCATCGATGTATAAGTCCCCGACCCCGAGCAGCAGCCGGCTTGGTTTTGCGTATGCGTTTTGGTTATTCCCTGACATGATTTATCCTCCTTGCTATATTGGATTTTGGGCCTTGGGCACGACGAAAAATCGGAACCGGACATCCTTCCGGGATACCTCCCGAACCTCGTCGTACTGATCGGGCCCGTCCCAATCAAAAACGGATCGCACCGCGCCCACCTCGGCGGTGCCTGTTACCGAAAAATTGTAGCCGTCCAGGAGCCGCTTGAGCCGGCTGATGATGTCGACGTAATTGCTCGCCCAGACGCCGAACTCGTAGGTGTATTCCCAGGTCCTGGCAAAGTCCCCGACTAGGGTCCCAGGGATTCCCGCCATCTGGAAGAATCGCAGCTGCGGGACGTTGTCCTCCGCCTGCAGTTGGAATCCGTACCCGATCCGGGCCACCTCCCCCTGGAGCAAATTCACGAGGCCCGAGTCTCCGATCAGTCTTTGGTAAATCAGTTCATCGCATTCTCTCATTGGAGCGCCCTCTTTACGAGCTTAAAAAAATCTCTTTGTGTCGCCTTCATCGCCGGCCAGAGGTAGGCGTACCGCCCGCCCCACCGCCGCTCGACGTAGGCCGCGTATTCCATGTTCGCCACGACTTCCCCGTTGATGGAATTTCGTCCGACGGTCACCCGTCCGGGCGCGATGGACTTGGTCAGGTTCGAGGTCCGGTCCGTGTACGGATGGTTCCCTTTGGCGTAGGCCACGACCAAACTCTGGGTTTGCTGCACGGCGATCTCGACGCGCTCGGTTTTACGCCGGTCAAAATTTTTCAGGTTTAAGACGATCTGCTCCACGCCCTTCGCCATTATCCCCTCCTCGCCTGCTTGATTTCAGAGAACCGGTGGCTCTCCTTGAGGTGCGTCCGGATGACGTCGTACTCCAAAGTCTCGCCGCTCGGCAGGAGCCGGTCCTTCGCCTGCAGGGCGTAGCCGCTCCAATACTGGAAGCAGAGGTGCGTCGTCTGCGCGTCCAGGTCCGCGGCCTCCACCTCGCTAAAACCGCCAACCGGTTGGATCCAGATCTTCTCAGTCGCCTGCTCCACGAAGCTGCCGGAGAGGCGGCCGCCGGTGGTGACGGACGAAATATACCGCCTTATAGATACGTTTTGGTTCCCGTACTCCTCGATGAGGAGCCGGACCTCGTCGCGCATCCCAGGAACAAATCGGCCGGCCATCAGTAGTTGTCCTCGTTGTGGTAGTCGGTCAGGTCGCTCCCGAATGGTGTCACCCGATCGTTGACGGTGTTGATGACCTCCGCGGGGATTTCTTTGAGCTGTTTGATAAGTCTGTCCTGCTGTTCAAAGAGCATTTTCAAATAGGCGCCATGGCTCATCCGCACCTGCCCGACCTGCCAGTCCGGGCGAGGGTTCGCAAGGGCGGCCGTGATGGCGGCCTGGACCGATGTCAGTTGTGTTTCGAGTGTTGTCGAATCGTATGCCATTTAATCCTCCTTAACAATCTGAGGCCAGAATAGATGGCCCATTAAACATCCAAAGGCGAACGGTATTGATGGATTGATGAAAGAGAAACTCAAAATAATTTCAGAGATAGTGTCCCCTTCGGTTGGGTTCCCTGCCATGAATATGTCCCAGATGACAAGTGCGATTGTCACCGTTATTAATATCCCGCTTGTTATTTTCTTCGTTCCTATTACCTTCACGCGTCACCTTTATGGAAGAAATAATTTATCGCAATATCGACATTATTGGATGTCCCGACGCTGTGGTAAATTGCACGCATATAGCAACCATTCGGAACATTACCAGCATAAGGCGACTCCAAAGAAAACCGCGTTGTCGATGGATCGAGATACCACTTCGTTAAGTATTGCGTCAGCACGGTGTTGGCCCCCATCCCAAGGACATTGTCGATGTCGATGACTTGGCATTCGACGTAATCACCAAAGACAGCGTTTACCTGTATAAACTCGGCGCCATTGACATAAATAAAATCTTGATCCACTTTAAAATCAATGTTCGTCGTTGTGTTCTTCGTTGCCGTGGATGTTACCCCGTCGCCTTTGAAAACGTAGTCCTTGTCGTTAAAATTCACGTACATTAAACCGCCTCCTCCGCCCAAACAATATTCGTACAAATCAATCGTCCGTTCCCGTCGGCGTCTCCAGTTACGAGAATGGAATAGCCTGGGTCAAGGATGAACTTTGAATGGAAGTTGTACATGTATGTTCCGCCGCTTGCCGGGCCTCCCGTAACGTAAAACGTATATATCCTTGTCCCGTTTGAGGATATATTCGGTTCGTCATAAGAGCTTGCCGCCGGAGTCGGAAGCGACGCCCCGACGCGTATAGGAATTGCCGTATTGGTCGTTCCGTTAGATGTTATCGTTGGCGATTTATAAATCCTTAATGTCGATTCACCGTTCCCAACATCAACGCAGGAGAACTGGAGATCTTGGAAGAGAAGTTTATATCCGCTCCCGACCGGATTGGTTATTAGCGCGAGAGGTTCTTCCGATGAACCAAGAGTTATTTCTGAGTTGTAAACAAAAAGACGGTCGTTCGCCCCCGCCGCTTCCGCTCTTGTTTGAACGTCAAGGATAGATTGGTTGCTTGCGATAACAACGGGGACCGAAGAGGCCATAACTTTCTGGCCCTTGAGAACAGCCCCGGCGTCATCTCTCAATAACAAATACGCCGCCCCGTACTGATCGACGTGCATCTCATGGTCGTTGTTGTCCGGATCAACGACGGTGAATTCGCCCTTGTCTTTATTTGGAAGGTCGGCCATCTTTAACCTCTGGGTTCAGATGCTTGTAAATTGTCCCCGCCAAAAATGCGAGATTCTTGTTGATGCCGGCCAGGAGCCGCACGATGGCGACGAGCTCGTTGCCCTGGACCGATGGGTTCACTTTGAATGCGTCCCCCGTCTCCTTGAGCTCCGGGTCCGCGGGCTTCGTCGTGGTCTTCTTCGTCTTCCCATTTTGTTCATTGTTCTCTTTTGTGGGGTTTGCCGGGGCTGTGCCCTCTGGATTTAAGTCGGCCATGTCATGTCTCCTTTAAAGGGGGGAGGGATGAGGCCCGAGTGAACCCCACCCCTCCCCGAAGTTTTACGTTACGTCGTTACCGATGATGGTTGAATAAACGTCTTGATCTGCGCCTTGCCGGTTGGTCCGGATGACGCGGACGGTGCCGGTCGATGTCGCGGGGACCTCAATCGGCGGGTCAAAGAACAGCTGCCCGAACCCACCTTCTTTTGGCAGGAAGCCCACGGCGTCGGTCGCCAAAGAGGCCACCGGGCCGGTCTGGATCTCCACCTTCATTCCACCGGAGCTCGCGAAGATCACCGATTTCAACAGGAAGGTCGTTCCCGCCACGGCGTAGTCGTGGTTGTCCGCGGTGTCCGATGCCAGGGATGCCTGGGTGTCATAGTCATGAACCTCGTTGCCCGAAACGCCGGAGGTCACGACCTGGACGTAAACCGGAGAGGTCTCCGAGTTCGCGGCGAGGGTCGTGTCCTTCACCCAAAGAGCGCCCGTTGAATCAACGCGGCCGCGGACGTAGTCGCCCTCGACCGGGGTGAGCGCGGATAGCGCGTCGTCCCGAAGGAACAAGGCCGCTACCCCTGTATCGGTTCCGCCGCCGGCGGAGTCGACCGCTTTGCCCAGGTTCGTCGCGCCCGTCCCAGGGATTACCGAGGTCACGTCGACGTCGCCGATGTCAACCCCAGAGTTTGCCGCCAGGATGGCCGAGGCCGCGCCGTTCGAGTCGATGGCGAGGCGTTGGGAGTCGGTTGTCGCGTCCGCGAGGACGATCAGCTGCTTGCGGTCCAGGGTCATGCGGGCTGCGCCGATGTCCCCTTCGTCCACGGAGTCGGGGGTTGTTTCATCGGCCAGGTATCCGGCCGCCCCGACGTAGGATGTCCCCGGCGTAAAGGCCGAGTCATCTTGGATAATGTTCGAGTTGCCGGCGGCCGTTAAGGTCACCCAGAGGGCGCCATTGGCGTCCACCCGGAGAGGGACATAGTCGCCTTCAACGGGGGTCAGGGTCGAGAGCGCATCGTCTCTAACGACGAGAGCCGCGACGCCGGTGTCAGTCGATCCGGCCGCTGTGTCGATTGCTTTACCGAGATTGGTTGCTCCGGTCCCCGGTATGACGCTTGTTACGTCAACGTCTCCAATATCAACGCCCGAGTTCGCCCCGAGAATAGCCTGAAGCTCGTTGTTCGCCGTTACGCTGGCGGTATTGGTGCCGTCTGTTATTTGAATGTAGATCGGGTTGCCGGACGCGTTGGCGTCTCTGGTAGCCGACACTAATGTTGGGAAGTGTCCATCTGCCATAGTATTGCCTCCTTAGTTTGCTTGACCCGGTATTGCACGGGACTTAATTAACCTGTCCTCGAGTTCTTTAATTTCGAGTTCATGTAGTTTTATTTGTGCCTCCAGGTCCAGTATACGCCCCTTCTTTAAATCTTCGATATCTTGTTTTTTTCTGGCGACCATTGATTTGCGTTCCTGGATTTGAACCTGGATCCACATCTCGTCAATCTCTTTTGTCGGTGAGACGAGCGCGTTGCGCGGTATTGGTAAATCGGCCATTAGGTGTACCCCATTATTGTGCCCTCAAAGTCGGGCGTCTGTCCGGTTACGAAGTGCTGAACCTTGAGGTCCAGGACCGAGCCGGAGTCTATTTTCAGCGGATTGACAAAGGTCCAGACGACGTCCCTGTCAGAGCCGCCGCGGCGGACCGCCTGATCGACCGAGTCGACCACCACAAACCATTTGCCGTATTCCATCCCGGAGCCGATGATCTCTGTGATGTAGGTGTCCTGCGCGGCCGAGAGCGTGACGACGGTTGTCTTCACGGTGGCCGCGACGCTTGATGCGACAGCCTTCGCCAGGATCGATGCCGGACTAGCCACGGCTCCGCTCCCACCTGTTACCGAGCCGATGATCTGAAGGCGGCCGGTGAAAGGATTTAATATTGGTGTCCAGTTGCATGCCATTCATAACCTCACGGGAATAGAGTCGCCCTGTCGTCGAGAATGTTCTGAATCGCGAGCTTCACGAATCGGGTCATACACCCGGATCCGTTGTAGTAGAGCTTGCCAATGTACCAGGCCGCCGCGCTTGTCGGCGCGTCAATGGCCGGGGAGACGGCGATGTATTCGAGCTTCGTGTCTTCCCCAACGGTGGTGTAGTACATGCGAACATCCGAGCCGCTCGCGCTGAATTGCTGAAGGGCCCATATCTCTACGTCTGTCATGCCGGTATTCCTTCCACGCAGATCTCAATCGAATACCCGCGGTTACCCGCCGAGGCCAGGTCGAGCGTGGAGAGTTTCAAGTCCCCGGTGCCGGCGCCGGTTCCGATGTCTTCGATGGGGTCGGTTATCTTGCCGCCCCCGACCAGGATGCAGGCGTCGCCTCCGCTTGCCCGGTCAAAGGCGAGCTGCGCGTTCAGTCCTTCCGTGGACCATTTTACCCAACAGATTTTGATGCGCTCCGGCGCGCCCGGAAGTCCGGAGATGTCGATCTTGGTGACCGCGGTCTCCGCGGTGTCCACCGATCCGGAGAGCAAATAGACCGACTTCGGGGCGGCTTTGACTATCTCCTTGTTTACCAATACGTTTGCCATTTCTTCCTCCTAGTGGACCGCCCCACCCCACAGCTCATGATCTGCAGGGCGGGGGCGAATCCTCAATAGTTACGATTGCGTTCCGACCTTGATCCAGTCGTTGACGGATGTGGTCGCTGTCGCTATGTAAAGAACATAGCTCGAGTCGATGACCAACATGCCGGCGACGGTTGGTGTCGTGACGGTTACATCAACAACGCCGGAGATCGTCAGGCTGTCGCCCGTGATCGCTCCGGTGGCATCAAATGTCCCCGTGACGTCGGTGTTCCCCGTTAGGGATGTCGCACCTGAAATTCCGCCACTTAACGTGGTTGCTCCGCTGACGGTGAGAGCGTCCCCAACAATGAGGTCTCCCGTCGTCTGCAGATCGGTGAATTTCGTGTACGCACCGAAGGCAAGGCTGACGAAAGCAATCGCGCCGAATGCGGCGGCAAGCAGATTACCTTTCTTCATGATGCCCTCCTTATGTGGCCTGGGATTCGAAGACGTATTTCGTGTCAACAGCACCGCAGCCGCCATAGAAGGAGACTTTGAATTGCTGAATGACGTCTTTGTTGAATCCATCCTCGGTGTCCTGCCCCACGCGGGAGTAGGTTTCGAGCGGCCAGATTTCTTCCCATCGGAACTGCCGTTTAAATCCGCCGTACCACCAGGTCGTCGACCCGGAAGCGAGGTAAGGATTGACGACGATGTCGAACATGTTGCGCGCCAGGTTGACGTCGAGATTCGCCGTCCCCAGATCTCCGCGCTCATTCTGAACGAGCTTCTGGGCCGTCGGCCAGAGGTTCGGCGGGATGACCAGAACGGGGCGTTCCCCGTAAACCCAGATGGGTTTGTCCTGTTCGTCCTTCTTCTCCATGAGCGCGACGTGGACGTTTTGCCACCCGGTTGTGCCGAGAGGGTTGGACGTCTTGAGGTTGCTGTTGCCGGCCGCGTAGAGTTCGCCCAGGTCATATGACTGGGAGAGGACGTCGCAGATGGTGTTCATGATTTTTTCTTCACGAAACCGCGCGCCTTCTTCTCCAAGCTGACGGGCCCGGTCCAGGAGCTCCCCGGTCTGATCAAAGAAGATGGCTTCTTTGGTCAGGTCCAAGAGGCCGCCGAACTTGTCGTTCTTGATGCGAACGTATTTTTCGTCGGGCGGTGTCACCTGGGAGTAGGATTCCCGTTCACGGACTTCTTTAATGATCCCGATGGCCTTCCATCCGGCGACCTTGGATTCCTTCACTTTGGAAGGAACGGTCCGGACGAGCTGATCCCCGACTTTGGGGAAGCTCTTATAGGCATCGATGGTCACGGTCGATATGATCTCTCCGGCAATCACGGGGAAGGCCGAGGAGGTCAGGTTTTCTTCGAGTTCCTTCTTCTGGACGAGCTGCTCATACAATCCTTTGAAGGAGATGCGGGACGGGTCGAGCTTCTTGTCCTCGATCAGGGATTTCACCTTCTTGGCGACTTCCTGATGAGCGACCCGCGGGGCGCCGTATTTTTTCTCGTAGCCCTCGACGAGGTTGACTAATTCTTTTGACATTTTTTCAGTCCTCCTTTGAGATTATCGTTAGCTTGCATCGCCGACCATTTTCGCAGGTGCTTTAAGCACGCAGCGGATCTTGGTGGCCTGCAGCTTGGATTCCACGGCGACCGCGATGGGGTCCGTGTCCGACTTGGAGAGGCTCTGCTTGGTTGCCCATTGCAGGTTGTCGTTCACGGCGATATCCGTGGCGGCGTCCAGGTCGTATTCATAGATCACGTTGGCGTTGGCCAAGGCGATGGTAATCTCACCAGAGGCGGCGTCGGCAGCGTGGCGTTCCACGGCCTTACCGATGAAGGTGAGGTTGTCGTCCGCAGCGGCCATGGGGGTGATCTTCCCGCCGCTGAGTTTGAGTAGGTCTCCCGGTTCGATGAGAACCCCAGAGCCCACAGGATAGGCACGAGTGAGTTCGTACCCGTTCATCTTTACGAATGCGTTTGACATTTTCTGTGTCCTCCTTTGATTTAAGCGTTCATGATCGACTCGACGAGTTCTTCATCGGTCGGTTCATGGCCTTCTTCCAGGTTCCCGTCTTTGGATCCGCCGGCGTTTTTCACCTTCGGATCAGCCGGGGCGGGTTTCATCTTCTCAATGAGCTCCGCTTGCTTCTTGACGATTCCCTCCGCGACTTCGATCGTGACGTGGTCCGGGGCGATCAATTCCTTGACCGCTTCGGCGACGTCCTTCTCGAATTTGGCGGCGGCCAATAGCGCATCCTTCTTTGCTTCCAGGATGACCTTGTCCGCGGTCTCGCCCTTCTTGATTGCTTCTTCGTACTCCTTCAAAACGGCTGCCCGTTCGTCGGCCCGGATAGACTCGACGAGTGAGGGGTTCCCGTTCTGGAGGTCTTCGAGTTTTATCTCTTCGATTTTCATGTCCTCATCTCCTCCTTGTTCTGATTCGAATAACGTCTCATTCACGGATGCCTCCGTGACGAGATCTATTGAGAAGGGTCCCTTTGGGGCAAAGCCCTCTACCAGGAAGATTCCATTCTCATCCCTGCCCTTGCCCCGATCCCGAATCGAAAGCCCGACGCCCTTCGGCGTGGACTCGGCGATCGGCATGACCAGGTTGCGGATCTCGGGGTTTGGCAACAGCTGAAGATCGGCCTTCAAGAACTTCCCTTCCTCGATGCGGACGTTTCTGTAAACGCCGCCCAAGTCCCGGACGCTCCTGTTGGATCCCTCATCTGCTTTGGGGTGATCTATGTACATCTTGGCTCCCTCGTAGCGGGCGACTGCCTCGTTGAGTGCCTTCTTCGTGTAGAATGTTTTGTTCCGGGACACCTTCTCTCCCGTCAGCAAAACGACCCCCCCTATCACTCCGCCCTCTTTGTCGAGAGCGGCTCCTCCGACCGATTCGGCCAGGTCGGATTCAAATTCGAATTTGCGGTAGCCGTTTTTTTTCATTTCGTACTCCTCCTTGAGTATTGCGTTGGCGGCTTTGAAGGCTTGCTCCTCCGAGCCGGTTTTTTTGTGAACGTCATTCCATATCGCTTGCCATCGGCGCTGTTTGGCCATCGGATAAACCTTCACCGCGGCAGGCAGACTCTGAATTGTCGGATAAGGCATCAGGTATTCCTCCTGTTCATGCCGCCTTCTTCTGCTCGTCAACCAGGTAGTTCTCGTCAATGATGTCGACGTCGTAGCACATGCAGTTCGGGTGATACGGGAATCCGCCCGAGTCCACCAGTTCCTCGAATTCGGCCACGCTCATCCGCGTGCCGTCTTCCCCTTCGCAGTACGCGCAATGGTTGCCGGCGATCGAGAGCCGGATCTCCTTGCCCACCACCCAGGGTTTGTTCTTCGCAAATTGCGCCGACGCCTTCACGTAGGCCCGGTTGGTCTCGGTCCGCGCTATCCTCATGGCGTTCTTAAATGGTGTTTTATAAATGCCTGTCCCGCCGGTCGTCTCAACGGATACGGCGAGCTTCTCCGGGCTCGTGTACTTCTTGATGTTCGAGGCGATCCGGGCCGAGGATTTGCCCTGCATGATGGACGAGGCCACTTCCCGCCGCATGGTTTGTTCCATGGCCTGGGTGATGTCCCATATCCGAAGGCTCGGGTTCTGCCCGGTGATGTTCTTCTTGAGGACGTTCTTCAGCACCCGCCGCTGCGCCGCCCGCCATTTGATGGCGCCGAGCGTTGGCTTCGGATCCGCCGAGGCGAGCTTCTTCGTGATGGCCACCTTGAACGGCCGGTCCTTC
>Ga0180430_10004688_pt1 | contig 11499 bp, 6 predicted proteins | sample SS_ome_9_FD_132999 | JGI IMG/M metagenome (GOLD analysis project Ga0180430, IMG submission 132999) | Hypersaline lake sediment archaeal communities from the Salton Sea, California, USA - SS_1_S_2 metaG | ecosystem: Environmental > Aquatic > Non-marine Saline and Alkaline > Hypersaline > Sediment... | reverse complement strand
CCATCGGCTACCCATACTTTATATTTTTGACGTCACTTGGCCTGATGCTCGGCATCGGCGGTGCTTCGTATCAGTCGCGCCTGATGGGCGCGCGCCAAAAGGACCAGGCCGAGAAGACCGTGGCGGTCGTGATCGTGTCCGGCATCGTGCTGGGACTAATGACCACCGCGCTGACCGCGCCGTTCCCAAACGCCATCGCGCGTGTATGCGGCGCGACGGACGATCTGCTTGCGCTTTCTTCCGAATACATCTTTATTCTGGCGCTGGGCGCGGTGTTCCCCGTCGTCAGCATGTGCCTGAACAACCTGCTGCGCGGCGAAGGCAGCGCGCTGTACAGCCTGATCGGCATGGGAATCGGCTCGATACTCAACATCGCGCTCGACCCGCTGTTTATGTTCACATTCGGCCTCGGCGTAAAGGGCGCGGCCATCGCCACCGTGATCTCGCAGGCGGTCGGCTTTTTTATCCTCATCAGCTACTACCTGCGCAGAAAAACGGTCAACGCGTTTCACTTCCGCCAGTTCAAGCCGAGCAGGGAAATCTATCGCGAGATTCTCAAAATCGGCGTGCCCGCGTTCTTGCAGCAGCTGCTGACGACCGTCGTCGCCAGTCTGATGAACTACCTCGGCGGCAACATCGGCGATTATGTGGTGGCGGCCGTCGGCGGTTTCAACCGCATCATTTTCCTTGGCTTCGCGGTCATCATGGGCTTTGGGCAGGGCCTGCAGCCCGTCATCGGCTACAACTTTGGCGCGCGGCAGTTCCATCGCGTCAAAAAAGCCATTTGGACGGCCGTTGCGTACGCAGGCGCGTTTTGCACGCTGCTCGGCGTGGCCTGCCTCGTGTTTCCCGAGTCGCTCGCGCGCGTGTTTTCGGACGACCCGCTGGTCATCTCGACCATCGGCACCGGGCTTTATTGGTTCGGCTGGGTGTGGCCGGTGTCCAGCCTGTTCTTCGTGTTCCAGACGCTGTTCGGCGCTCTTGGCAAATCACCGCAGGCCATCGCGCTGTCGGTGACACGGCAGGGCATCTTCCTGATCGCATTTCTGTTCATCCTCACGCCGCTGCTTGGCGCGACGGGCCTGATGTCGTCGTTTGCGGCGGCAACGCTGCTGGCGTCCGTTCTCGCGGTGGCGCTGTTCATTCCCGTATACCGCGGTATCCAAAAGCACGCGGTTCAACCGGAAGCGGCAGGCCGCCTGGCGCCCCTCGAAGAACCCGCTGAAAACTAACGCCTGCCGGCACTAAATCGCGGCGATTTCGATACGACCCCGGGATTCTTCCCGTATTTTGTCGATATATACCAGGCAAACGTCCGTTTTCGCCCCAAAACACCCGTATTTACGATAGTTATCCACCAAAACCTGTGGATAACCGTGTCAAAACGGTGGATAACCCAATACTGCCGTAAAATGTGTCGAAGTTTACAGTTCATTTACACGTACCATATCTTGTGTTTTTTCAGATTGTTTGTCATAGATATCGTAGTGCGATGGGTTAAAAAAGCCGCGCTAAATGAACGCGATTTAACATGGATTTTTCATCACTGCTTATCACCAATGTGGATAAGTGCACAGATCCCCGGTTATTGTATCTGAATGTACTTGGCGTACACATACGCCGTTCCCGATTGGTAACGGATTTTATGCCAACTGCCGCCCTTGTCCAGTATCTCGACCACGTCGTTCCGCTTCAGCCGGCCGAGGATGGCGGTGGATGTCGACGCGCCCTTGCGTACGTTAAGCACGCTGCCTGTCACCTTCCCAAACACCGCGGATGATATCTTCAAATATGACGCATACATGTAGCCCGTTCGTCCGCCGTATTTCACCTTGTGCCACTTACTGCCCTTTTCGAGCACCTGCACCACGGTGTTTCGTTTCAACGTACTGAGTATCTTCGCGCCGAGGCTGGCGCCATCGCGGAAGTTGAGTGCGCTGGCGTTCACGCTGGCGTATACCGCACTTCCGCTACCGCCGCCCGTGCCGTCCACGCGGATATAGCTGGCGTGAACATAAGCCGTCCTGTCGCCGTGCGTAATCTGATGCCAGTCTGCGGCATAGTTGCGTTTCGTGATCTTCACGCGGTCGCCCTTGGCAAACCGCCCAAGCTTGGCGTGCGATGTGCCCGGCCCGCTGCGGATGTTCAGCACCGACGCAGTGACCGTTCCTTCCGCCTCCACGCTGGGCGCCGAAGAAGTCCGCACGAAATCGGCGTATACATACGCGACGCTGTCTTTATACCATATCTTATGCCAGTCCTTCACCGGCTCGATTTCAAGGATGCTGACCTGATCATTTTTGGCAAACCGCCCGACCTTGCTGTGCGACGTGCCCGGCCCGCTGCGGATATTGAGCACATTCACCCACACCGTGCCGATCTGCACCGGCGAAGGTGTCGGCGTCGGCGTTGGTGCGGCCGTCGGTGCGGCTGTCGGCGCGGCCGTCGGCGCTGCTGTCGGCGCGGCTGTCGGCGCCGCTGTCGGTGCGGCCGTCGGCGTTGCTGTCGGCGCCGGGTCGAGCTGCACGTAATACGCATAGATATACGCTTCGATACCGCCGAAATCGATTTTATGCCACTCGTCTGTCGCAAACGGCTGCGTTACCGTGATGCGCTGCCCTTTAAGCGCCTTGCCGACCGGCGCGTAGTTCGTGTCCGGCGTGCTGCGCACATTCACGAAGCTGTTGCAGTTCACGATGGCCGCATTGGTCGGGTCCTGCGTGGGCTGCGGCGGCGGGCTGAGCCCCGGCGGCGAGATGTTCAGCACCTCCAGCGTCGTGTTCGGGTAATAAAACGCGAGAATCTCCTGATACGTCTGACCGGCTTTGGCGCGCTCCTGCGCGCTGCGCTGGCTCATGCCGATGCCATGGCCATACCGCCGGTGATAGAGGTTGAAGCTGGTATCCGTCTCCTCGGCGGCGAACATGCGCAGGCTGGTGTTGGTAAACGCGCGGTACGCCCCGCCCGATTTATCGAATTCGTGCAGGTCGATGGTGAACGCCGCAGCTACTTCCTCGGTGACCAGCCCTTCACCCGTCTCGTTGATTTCCTCCTGCGTTGCCGGACGGGTGGCCATCACCGTCATGGTCACGTCCGCTTTTTCAAACACGGCGCACGTGTTCGTTCCGTTGTAATCATTCGTCAGGCTGTGCTTGCCCTCCAGCGTGTGCGGCGTAAAGCCGGTAACGCCGGTGATCTCCACGTCTGTCGACACGGCGGCGATATAGCCTTGCGACGCGACGGAAGGCAGGCAGGCGATTTTCAGATACCGCTCGGCGTTCGCCGCGCCCGCTTTGTTGCCCGAAACCATTTTGCCGCTGTCCATCTTCTGGTACGCGATTTTTTCGGTGTCCGAAATGGCTTTGGGGAAGATCAGCACTTCCTGTATACTCCACGCGTTCTGCGTGTCAAACGGGTCGGCCTGTATCACGTGGTACGGCATCACCGCCGCGCTGGACGACCAAACGTGCTGCGGGATGTCGACCTGTCCGCCGTTGGACGCGCTGTAATACGTGGGCACGAGCTGGCCGCCGCACATCAGCACCGTTTTGGCCGTCGCGTTGACCGCGGCGATGGCGTTTTGCTTGCCCGCGTCATAGCCCTTATACACCTGGTTGGCCGTGGTATCCACCACGTCGTAGCTGCCGCTTCCCATATAGCGCACCGCATACGTACGCGCCGCCACCGCCTGCGTTTTCAGCGCTTCGATCGGCCACGAGTTACTCATCTCGTGCGGTACTACGCCATAAAGGTAATATTCAAGGTAGATGTGGTTGATGACGTCGATATGGCTGCCGTCCAATTTGAAGCGCATATCACCGAGATACGCGTTCGTGCCGTGCTCGGTGGTGCGCAGCGTCGTGGTGTTGCTTTGGCCTTCTTCCGGCTGCTTTTCGCGCACGTAAATATCCGTTCCGGCATACAGCAGCGTATCACCCGTATACAGCTTCAATACGCCGGCGTCCACCTTCACGGAATAGCCGCCGGTATTCAGCGCCAGCGACGGGTCCTGGTCAATACCGTAATTTCCGTGCAGCGAAAAATCCACCGTCTGCGGTTTGCCGACAGACAGCTTCACGCGCACAAGCGATTGATCGTCAGCTTTGATGTTTTGCGGTTGAAACGCGAAGAACGCTGTGACCATTGCAAACGCAATGAGCATCACGAAAACTCGCTTCAGCGTCTTGACCCCCGTCTTCATTCGCCGCACCTCACTATTTGGACGAATATTGTCGGCTCTCCGGCCGTGTGCCAAAGCGCCGCTTGGAAAAGCGATGCACCGCCGCGCGCTCTTGCGCTGCTGGCGAAAATACGCATATTTCCCCTAATTCTTATATCTTTCTGCATATTTCAACAAGGCATCTGCAATCTCCTGCAAACGCCTTGTGATGTCCTATGTTTATATAAACTAATGTTCTAAGGTTGAAACGGTGCCGATGCCCGAGGTGATGTCGTGCATCCACTTTTTCGATTTGAAACGCCGCAGGCCCATCAACATCTTGAAGATATCGCCGGTGACGATGGCGCAGACGTATACCCAGTGCGCCGGCCAGCGCAGCACGATGCCGGTCACAAACGCGGTGGTCAGCGTAAACACCCAGCTGCCGATCAGGTCGATGATCATCGAATAGCGCGTGTCGCCGCCGCCGCGCAATACGCCCACCATATTTGTGAAGTTGATCGTCATCATCCACGCAATCGCGGTAAACGAATACACGACGTTGCGCGTAATCTCCAGCGTCGCGGGCGAGATATCGTATTGCCGCAAAAACACCGGCAGCACCAATATCACCAGCCCGCCGACCACAATGGTCGACAGCGGCGTGATCTTCAAAAAGCGCTTGCCGTATTCGTACGCCTTGTCCTTGTTGCCCGCGCCGATCTGGTTGCCCACCATCACGCCCGACGCGTGCGCGATGCCGGCATAAACGACGTACGCCATTCGCTCCAGCGCGGTATACACCGCCATCGCGGCGGCCACCTCCAGTCCCATGCGGTTATAGATGATGACCATCAGCATGATGGACACCGACCAAAGAAACTCATTGATAATCATCGGCGAGCCGATTTTGGTAAACTGTTTGATGAAGGGGCGCATGTGGCTGCGGCGCGGAAACATTTTTCTTAGCCCGCCGGCAACCTCGTTGCGCTTGATGTTCGAAATCACAATCAGCAGCGCCGCGTCCAAAAACGCGCCCACTGCCGTACCGATCGCGGCGCCCTTGACGCCCAGCTCCGGAAACCCGAATTTACCGAAAATCAGCACGTAGTTCAAAAACGCGTTGACGGCGATGGCAATACCACTCGCGATCATCGGCAGGCGCGTCTTCTCGCAGCCCTTGAGCACGTTCGAATACGACAGCGATATCGCGATGAATACGTATGATATACCGACGATCTGTATGTAGTCGCCGCCCTGCTTCACCACGCCCGGGTGCGGGTTGAATATGCTGATCAGCCCGCCCGGCACCGTCTGCGACAGCACGAAAAACAGCGCGCCGACAATCAGCGTGCCCGCAAGGCAGACGCCCAGCGTTTTGGTGATGCCCTTTTTGTCGCCTTCGCCGTTAAACCGCGCGGCAAACACCCAGCCGGCGCTGCCGATGCCGAACATAAACACCATGATAAAAAACGCAATCTGATTCGCGTTCCCGACGCCGACGATGGCGTCTTCGCCCAGCGATCCGATCATAATGTTGTCGATGAAATACATCAGCGCCTTAAGCAGCTGCTGCGCCGCAATGGGGATGGATACCATAAAGAAGCGTTTATAAAAAGCTTTGTCGAAAGAAATTCTGCCCATTGATTCTCCTTACCAGATGATAGCAAGCTATTATAACACAGCTGCGCAAGGGCGCATAGGTTAAATGACCAGAGTTTTGCGCATTTGCAATGTTGTTTTTTATGTCCATCGTGATATGATAGGAAGACAACGCCAAAATAACGAGGATGATATGAAAAAAGCAGTTTTAATCGCATTAATGATATTACTCGCCGCTTCGCTGGCCGCGTGCGGCAGCGGCAGCGAAGACACCCACCAATACAAGGCCAAAGTGGTCAGCGCTATCGACGAATCGTATGAGGAAGACGGCAAGTTCTACAGCACACAGGAATTAACGATCGTTTTTACCGAAGGGCCATATGAAGGCCGTTCGTTCGAGACAGGCGTGTTTTTGGATATGGCAAACTATAACGACATCGTGTTGTACCGCACGGGCGACACCGTCATCGCCGCCGCGTTTGAAGCGGACGATGGCACGGTCGACTACGTCAGCGTGATGACGCTGTACCGCGTGCCGTACATCATCATTCTTGCCGCGGTGTTTCTCGTGCTGATCGGCATCATCGGGCGTTTCAAGGGCCTCAAAACCATACTGGCGCTGGTGTTTACCGTCTGCGCTGTGGTCTTTGCGCTGGTGCCGCTGATCGCAAACGGCTACGACCCGATCCTGTCTGCGGCGCTGGTGTGCATTGTGATCTCGATTGTGACGCTGCTGGCCGTGGGCGGCTTTAACCGCAAAGCGCTGACCGCGATCCTCGGCACCATCGGCGGTCTTTTATGCGCGGGCGCGATCACATTGATTTTCAGCGCGCTGATGCGCATTTCCGGCCTCGACACCGGAGAAGTCGGCCTGTTGATGGTTGCAGATACAGATGTGGTGCTGAACTATCAAGGTATTTTGACTGCGGGCATATTGATCGGCTGCATCGGCGCGGTGATGGACGTGGGGATGTCGATATCCTCCGCCGTCAACGAGCTGGTCGTGATCGATCCTACACTGGCCCACCGCCAGCTCTTTAAAAGCGGCATCGCCGTCGGAAAGGACATCATCGGTACGATGGCCAACACGCTGATCCTCGCATATACCGGCGGCTCCATCATGCTGATGGTCGTATGGTCGGTATACGATATCTCATTTGCGGACATGCTCAACAAAGGCTTTATCGCAATCGAAGTCGCCAAATCTCTGTGCGGCAGTATCGGCATGGTGATGACGATTCCGTTGACGGCGCTGCTTGCGTCGCGGCTGCTGCCCGCCGATTTTCACCGCCATAAGCACCATAAGCATGACGAGCCTGAAGAGGCTCTCTCCGAAGCGCCGCAGGAGGAAGAATAGCCTTATCCATCCGCCGCAAACGCACCGGCGCCGTCGTTTTCTTCAACCAGCCGGGTGACCATCACCGTCATATCATCCTCCGGCTTGCCGCCGGGCAGCGCCTTCGCCATTATCGCGTCCGCCGCTTCCTGCACACCAAGCTGCGCCATCCCGTCGAAAAATACCTCCGGCGGCGCGTTTATCGCGCCCGACACGCCGTCGCTCATCATCACAATCATGTCGCCCTCCGCCAGCGTTTTTTTTGTGGATTTGGGGCGCATGTCTTCCACAATACCCATAGGAAGCGCGCCGGGCTGCACGGTCTGCACCTCGCCGCTGCGCAATATAAACGCACACTCCGCGCCGATCTTGGTAAACTGCGCCTGCCCCGAATGCAGGTCAATCAGGGTGAGGTCAACCGTGGTGAACATATCATCGCTGCTTTTGAGCATCAGCAGGCGGTTGATGGTATCGAAGATCACCGCGTCGTTAAACCCCGCCGCGTAAAAGTTTTCGGCCAGCGCCACCGCCGCCGCGCTTTCCGAGCGCGCCGATTCGCCGCTGCCCATGCCGTCGGCAAGCATCAGCATATACCGCCCGCCGGGCAGGCCGGCGAACGCGTGGCTGTCGCCCGACACTTCGCCCTTGGCCAATTTCGCCACGCCGGTATGCACAGCCAGGCGCCGCGCCTGTTCGAAGTGCAGCGTGCACGGCCTGCCTTCCGCACAGGTATGGCCGCCGGCGCATTTCATCCGCACGCCGCACGCCTGCCCGACCGCGGCCTCCACCCTTTCGATGCCGCGCTGCCCGCCGCAGTCCTTTACCTTGACGACCACGCGCATGCCGCCGCTGAAGCTGCGTTCGGCGCACACTTCCATTACGCGGATGCCCGCCGCGTCGAGCGACACCGCCACGCGCTGCTCGATATGCGAAAGAAACGTAAATCCCCGGCCCATTTCCCGCCCAATGTCCGACACCACCTGCGCCACGCCCTGCAGCTGTTTGCCCGCAATGCGGCGCGACGCTTCGATCTTGCGCCGGTACTGCGCGCTCATATGGTGCGTTTTAAACACGCTTTCGGCGGTGCGGATGATGCCCGCTGTGTTAAAACACTTCTTGGCAAACGCGGTATCGAAATCGGCGCGGGCGATGCATCCCTTTTTTTCATACGCGCGAAAAAGCTTGTGAAGCACATTATACGTGTTGGTGAAATCCTTTTGCCAGCAGCTCTTTTTAAACACGCAGTCTTTGCACGTGCCCTCGGCGATCAGCGCGAGCACATTTGCGATGTTTCTGTCCTCTTCGGCCGGCTGCGCCTGCTGCGCAAACAGCTCGCCCGTCTGCGCAAACGCCTGCGAGACTTCCCTCAGCCGCTTGGCCGTCATCTCCTTATACCGCCGCGTGTGCAGCTGGTATTCGCTTCCGGCGCGTGCCCTGGCATCGAGGTGTCGCGCGCAGAAATTCAGCGCTTTTTTGGGCACCGCAGCAAAAAGCACCGCGGCGATGGCCGCTTCGATAATCACCAGCGGCCACACCACCGCCGGAAAGAAGGCGAGCACGAAAAGCAGGCAGACGATGAAGAAGGAAAGCACGCTGCCCGGCTTTTTCAGCTTGCGCAGCGTGCCCGCCGCCATTCCGGCCGCGCCCAGCATCCCCACCACTGCGGGCTGGGCGCCGATGCCGATGCAGCACGCCGCGCCCAGCGCCAGCCCGACGCCCGCGCCCAGCGCGCCGCCGCCCGCATACGCCGCCGCTGCCGTCATCGCCATGGCCGCGATGTTCGCGATATAGACGCCGCTGACGTGCAGCGGCCCCAGCGCGCACACCAGCGAAAACCCGCCCAGCGTCAGGCAGATGGTTTCCTCGCGCGTTAAAACACTGCGCCGCCTGGACGACAGCAGCGCGATCAGCGTCTGGAAGACGTATACCATCATCAGCGCGATCAAAGCGCCAAGCAACGCCGTCATAAACGCGGCCGCGCTCTGCGTATGAAAAACGAGCGCCGACAGTAAACACGCGCCCGCCACGGCAAGCATCACCGCCCACCGCTTGTCCACATGTTTTCGCATTGCGATGAGCGCGGCAGTGACCGACGCCGTAGCTGTGACCACCGCCAGCGTTTGGTCGCCCGCCAGCAGCGCGCCGAGCAGCACGCCCGCCGCCGCCAAAAAGCGCTCCTGCCTGTGCGCCAAAAAACACGCCGCGATAAACGCCGGCCCAAACGGACACATCATTTTGATCAGGCAAATTTGCCCGAGCACAAACCCCGCCGCCGCGAACGATGCCGCTGCCGCAATCCGCTTCCATACCACCCTCCGACTTGCTTGTCCCGCCGCCCAAATCTGCATGATTTCATCTCCTTTGGTTTGTGCTTTCATTATAAAAACGCGGGCGCCATAAACATTGTCGGCTGACGCGCGCCGCCGCCGCGCAATTTGCCGATACCGCCTTCAAAAAAGAACTTGTTATGTATTTTTAATGGTGTTTTTGCGCACGCACAAACGGAGTTTTGGACATACGTTTTTAACATTGTGTTTGGACGGCTACGCCTGCTGAAAAAAGATTTGATTTATATCATTTTGCAGATATAATAGTAGTAATTGTTTTGAATACATTCATTGATTAAATATTTTTTAGGAGGATACATTGAATGGAGTTTTCCAGAGAAGTGGAAGAAATGGTATGCGTTAAAAAAGGCCCGAAGCACGGCCCGGCGCCCATTCCCGAAGAGGGCAAATGGGTCAAATCGACGCAGATAACGGACATCAGCGGCCTGACACACGGCGTGGGCTGGTGCGCACCGCAGCAGGGCGCCTGCAAGCTGACGCTGAACGTCAAAGAGGGCGTCATCGAAGAAGCGCTCGTCGAAACGCTTGGCTGCAGCGGCATGACGCACAGCGCGGCGATGGCGGCGGAGATACTCGGCGGCAAGACGATTCTTGAAGCGCTGAACACCGACCTCGTTTGCGACGCGATCAACGTGGCGATGCGCGAGCTGTTTTTGCAGATCGCTTACGGCCGGACGCAGACGGCGTTTTCCGAAGGCGGCCTGCCCATCGGCGCGGGGCTTGAGGACCTCGGCAAGGGCCTGCGGAGCCAGGTGGGTACGCTGTACGGCACCAAAGCCAAAGGCGTCCGGTACCTCGAGACGGCGGAAGGCTATATCATGGAGATCGGCCTCGACAAGAACGACGAAGTCTGCGGCTACAAGTTCGTACACCTCGGCAAGATGATGGAAGCGATCCGCAAGGGTACGGACGCGGCCGCCGCTCTTGAAGCGAACACCAGCACATACGGACAATACGACAGCGCGGTTAAGTATATCGACCCGCGCGTGAAATAGGAGGTGCGAACGAATGATACGTTTTGAAGGATACGAAAGAAGAATCAAAGGCATCGAAGCGTGCCTGAAGGAATACGGGTTTGACAGCCTCGAAGCGGCGGACAAGTTCTGCAAAGACAACGGCGTGGACGCGGGCGCGATCGTGATGGACGTACAGCCCATCGCGTTTGATAACGCAAAATGGGCATACACCCTCGGCGCGGCGATTGCCATCAAAAAGGGCTGCAAAGTCGCGTCGGACGCGGCGGAAGCCATCGGCAGCGGCCTGCAGGCGTTCTGCATCCCGGGCAGCGTGGCAGACCAGCGCGACGTCGGCATCGGCCACGGCAACCTCGCGGCAATGCTGCTGAGGGAAGAGACGCAGTGCTTCTGCTTCCTCGCGGGGCACGAATCGTTCGCGGCCGCCGAAGGCGCCATCGGCATCGCCAAAACGGCGAACAAAGTGCGCAAGACGCCGCTGCGCGTCATATTGAACGGCCTCGGCAAAGACGCGGCGTACATCATCTCCAGAATCAACGGTTTCACAAACGTCGAGACGGAATACGACTATGCGACGGGCGAGCTGAAGACCGTTTGGGAGAAACCGTTCAGCGAAGGCGAACGCGCCGCCGTCAAATGCTATGGCGTGGACGACGTCAGCGAAGGCGTCGCGGTCATGCGCAAGGAAAAAGTCGACGTTTCGATCACCGGCAACTCGACCAACCCGACGCGCTTCCAGCACCCGGTGGCGGGCACGTACAAAAAGTGGACCGTCGAAAACGGCAAGAAATATTTCTCCGTGGCTTCGGGCGGCGGCACGGGCAGAACGCTGCATCCGGACAACATGGCAGCCGGCCCGGCTTCATACGGCATGACGGACACAATGGGCCGCATGCACGGCGACGCGCAGTTCGCGGGCTCCTCGTCCGTTCCGGCGCACGTCGAAATGATGGGCCTCATTGGCATGGGCAACAACCCGATGGTCGGCGCATCCGTTGCGGTGGCTGTTGCGATCGAGCAGAATATCGGATAAGCACAACAGACCAACACCAATGCAGGCTGCGGGGAATCCCGCGGCCT
>Ga0180430_10004686_pt1 | contig 11502 bp, 5 predicted proteins | sample SS_ome_9_FD_132999 | JGI IMG/M metagenome (GOLD analysis project Ga0180430, IMG submission 132999) | Hypersaline lake sediment archaeal communities from the Salton Sea, California, USA - SS_1_S_2 metaG | ecosystem: Environmental > Aquatic > Non-marine Saline and Alkaline > Hypersaline > Sediment... | reverse complement strand
TCAGAGGAAAGATTCAAAACAATCATCTCCGAAGGTTTCATAATTCGAATATGTTTTTTTATTAATACGTATGATTCATCACTTATTGTTAGAAGAGCATGCTCCACTCTTTTCAGAGGTCGAAGGTATAATTTAACATCATCTGAAATAGTAGAAATCCTTTGTGGAATAACACTTGAGAACTGCTGATCAATGTGTATAGAGATTATAGCTTCATCAATAGACACACCTTTTGCATAACGTGAGGCAAACAGACCAGCACGTTTCCCTGTATCTGAGACATCATCTACAACGTCAAAAACCGTTACTACATTTCCACAAGCAAAAACCCCTTTACAACTTGTTTGAAAGCTACTATCAACTATAGGCCCTTGGGTGATTTTATCTCTAACTATCTGTGTTTCATCCAATAGAGCAGTATCAGGTATTAAACCAACTGCCAAAACAACACAATCACATAGGATATGCTTCTCCGAACCCTTATCAGGTTTTCCATTCAACAACTGAGCAACAGTAACACCCGTGACACGATTTCTTCCATGAATATAGGTGATTGTATGATCTAAAAATAAAGGTATATCATAATCCTCTAAACATTGAACTATATTTCGTGTTAAACCACCAGGTTCGGAACTCTGCTCATACACACCAAGTACCTGAGCACCCTCCAAGGTTAATCTTCGAGCCATGATTAATCCTACATCACCTGAGCCAAGTATCACAATTTCTTTACCCGGCATTACTCCCTCAACATTAATCATTCGCTGTACACAACCCGCTGTATACACCCCAGAAGGACGCATACCTGGCAGGAGAACTTGTGCTCTCGTTCGTTCACGGCAACCCATCGATAAAATTATACTTTTTCCATGAACTAGGAAAAGTCCATCTTCCTTGTTCATCGCTATAATATATCCCGTTCGTCTAATATCAACAACTGTTGTATTCACCTTAATTTCTACCTCAGATTTCATAATCAAATCAATAAAACGCTGTGCATATGACGGACCAGTGAGTAGTTCCTTAAAGATGAAATTACCAAAACCCTCATGAATACACTGTAGCAATATTCCCCCAATTTCAGGATTTCTTTCCAATAAAAGTACAGATGACCCCTGGACGTCTGCCTCAATTGCAGCTGCTAAACCCGCTGCTCCACCCCCAATGATCACAACATCGTACTGCTTCATTTACAAATCCCCCCTAAGTAAACATTTAGCAGGACCAATAAATAAATGAGAATTTTCTCCCTTTTTTGTTATTAATTCAAGAGGAATACCCGTTTCTCTTGAGAGAATACGAGCTGCTTCTAGTAAACAAAAACCACCTTGACACCGGCCCATTCCAATCCTCGTTCTCCTTTTTAATCCATCTATTGTTGTTACAGGAATAGGGCTATGAATCGCATCAATTAATTCACCCTCTGACACCAGCTCACAACGACAAATGATATTCCCATATTTAGGATAATCAAGAATATATCTTTGTTTTTCAGATAACGAACATTCCTTTAGACTTTTCAATCCATGTCTTAAAGGTTTAAACTCTAATCGTCTCTTAAGATTCCAACCAAGATCACGCAATATATCAGATACCATTTTCGCTATCGCGGGGGCAGCAGTCAACCCCGGTGATTGGATTCCAGCAACATGGATAAATCCTTGAATCTGTGTTGCTGGTCTAATAATAAAATCCTCTGTAAAACTACAAGCCCTAACACCAGAAAAAAATTGGATAATGCTTTCTTTTTTAAGACAAGGAAATAAGGGCAAATATCTTTGAATCATTTCATCAATATCTTGTTGAGTCACCGACTCATCAGTTTTATCCTCACATTCTAGAATCGTTGGACCCCACTGAATATTACCTTCAATTGTATAAAGAACTCCACCGCCCTTATAGTTCAAGGGTTGTGGGAACTCGACACAGGACAATGGGTGAGTAAGAAATTTATTCAAATTACGGTCAAATAAAATTATAGCACCTTTTTTTGGATGAATAGTATACTCACAAGCCCCGGCCATCTCAGCAACTTCATCAGCATATAATCCTGCTGCATTAATGACCATCGATGTTTGAATGATACCTTTTGTTGTATGTACATGTTTGACTTTATTGTCCTTTATGTTAAAACCAATAACTTCAGTTTGTAAAAGAAACTGCACACCATTGACACTAGCATTTTCTGCTAATGCAATCGTGAAAAGATACGGGTTGGTAAGCGCATAGGTTGGTGAAAATAGAGCTGAAAGGATATCATGGTTTGCATGAGGCTCTATCTGTTGAAATGTATCAAGAGCCACACGGTTTAAAGGAATGCCAAGTTGTTTTCCTCGATGTAATATGATCAGCTGAAGGACATATTTACTGAAAAACTTCCTTATTCGACTCGGAAGAAAAAAAGGATTAAACGACTTTTCACGAGTCACCATCCACATGCCTGTTTCTTGATAGGGGACCTGCAAATCTTTAGCAAGTTCCTTAAACATTTTATGTCCTTGTGCACATAATTGCTGTTTAAGCGAGCCGATTGGCTCACCAATTCCTGTATGAACAAGTGCATTATTTGCTTTTGAAGCCCCACAACACACATCGGCTTCTTTTTCTACAACTATAATAGAATATTGATATTTTGAAAGCTCTCTTGCAATAGCAGACCCAATTACTCCTGCACCAATAATCACTATGTCTGCAGTACCAATATCTGAGTTTACGATAGATTTTATCCTTTTTTTTCTTGTTCTTCCTGGGTACTTCAAGTTATTGACAATTCCATGAACTTGATCCAATGTACCAATAAATGAACCGATTTCTATATATTCTTCATAAGAATTAACTGCACCCTGGAGAGAAACAATACCTTGAGTTATATAAATTTGAATTGAACTATGACCTTGCTTTTTTAGATATCTACTAATTTTTCGACGAATTGTATCGTCATTCATTTTCAATAGCTCACCCTGCTCCTCATCATTGTCTCCTCAACGAAATCTAAGAATGAAATGAATAAATAAAGATTATATAATCCCTCTCATATTGTTTTTGATAAAATACCTTGACGTTTTTTTAGGAGATATATCATATAGACTACTTGTTTATGGGATGCTGGTCGTATAAATTAAATACTATATATTTTATCTCCTTAAGTATGAATATTTTAATCACTGGTGGAACAGGTTTTATCGGCACCCGTTTGGTAAAAGAGCTAAAAAAAGCGAACCACCATCTTATACTTCTTACCCGCCAACAAAAAACTTCCAAAGACGACGCAATCACCTATATTACTGCTGATCTTTCTGACCTGTCCTCACTTACTGCTGCATTTAGAGACATCGATGTCGTATATCATAATGCCGCCTATGCTGCGGACCATGGGCAAAAACAAATGATTTATAAAATCAATGTAACAGGGACAAAAGTCATTGCAGACCTCTGTATAAAGCATCAGGTCAAACACCTTATTTTCACCAGTTCTGCAGGAGTATATGGATTTCCAAATAGTACAACACCTTTAGTTGAAACCTCAGAAAAACATCCCTTGAATCCATATCAACAATCAAAGGTTGATGCTGAACAATGGCTACAATCATTATCGGATATAAAAGTATCTATTATTAGGCCACCATTAGTCCTTGGATCTGGAGGTCTGGCCTCTGAAATCATGATTCAACGTATTCTACAAAACAACATGGTATATATTGGTTCAGGGGATAACACTGTACCATTGGTACATGTAAATGATGTTGCACAAATCCTTAGACTCACACTTGAAAAAGATACTAAGGGCACAGTATTTAATGTGGTGAGCTTTCATAGCACAATCAAAGAATTAATGTCATTACTATGTACCTATTTGCACAAACCTAAACCAACAAAACATGTTTCATATTCACTTGCATATCTCTCAGCGATATTTTACGAGCACCTCTCAAAAGATCCATCTCTTACACGATTTCGGGTAAAAACCATGGGTACCACCCGTCGTATCAGCGCAGATAAAGCAAAGGAATTACTAGATTTTAGACCCCAATATACTCTTGAAACAACCGTATCTGATATGGTAAAAAAGCACGTTACAATATAATATGCACCTGTTATTTTTTTATTATTGAGTGGGATAATTACATACGTAGTGCAAGAGTGACAAAGTACCTCCGAATGTAAAAAAATGCCAAAGAACCATCATTAGATTTATCCTTCTTGAATAACTTTTTAGAGCGATTATCTTCGATGATCAGTCGTTTCTCCTTAATATTTAAGTTAGAATCAAAAGTTTTCGTTACTCGTTTCAACTCTTGATAACTAATAATTTTACGCTTTGAATTATCAAGAAAAGCACGCGTAGCAACATCCTTTTTATCCTCAAGATAAAAAATAACACGATCATACATCTTTATCTTACAGATACTTGGAAAATGTCTTTTCAACTCATTATACTCCGGTGTATGATATTTCTTAGATGGTAATGCATAACCATCCCGTAAAAGATCTTTCATTAATTCCAACTTTTTATCATGAACATGCAGGTTTTTAAAAGGACGAAGACAAATATCACGAGTATGATAACAAACAGTATTTTCTGAAACACCAAAATAAAGAGCAGTTTGTCTCTTAGACCTACCGCCTTTTACTTCCTGCCTGATTTTATTTCTTAGTTCTTTCGATATTCCTCTTTTTGTCTTGATATCGCTGGTTAGTCTTAACACCTTTTTATATGGAATGTTAAATTCTTTTGAAACTTGTAATTTTGATTTACCCTCTTTTACTTCTTTTCTAATCTTCTTTTTAATATTGGGTAATATTTTCTGTGACATCATTTCCTATGTCAAAAACAGATATATAACATTAATTTGAGACCCGTTCTTTGGCATAAACTCAAAATTAGTGACCTTATTCAGTAGTGAATTAGATATTTTAACCTATAATCATTTTTTCTGATGAAATTTTATTACTTTTTATTATGAAGTATTTTCCAAATAGTAAATAATAAAAAAACACTTATACCACCTGCTGCCAATGTTATTACCGGATGTTCCACAATAAACTGAAATAGTGAGTTAGTTGATTTACCTCTAGGCATAGTAATTGCTAATCGATCAGACCATTCACTCTGAGCACCGTTACTATCTTTTGCTTTCACTCTGATTTCATAACTACCTTTTGAATTCCAAATATGAGATGAGTTGATTTCTTCACCGGAATTATAAGAACCTAGCCAACCACTATTGGTTCCATCACCCCAGTCAAACCAATACGAGACTTGATCACCATCAGAATCAGTTGTACTCGTGGTATAGGTATATTCTGTTCCAGCAGTTCCCGATGTTGGACCATCCGGTATACTTGGTGTATTGGGTTGTTGAAATAAAGAAGCTAATCCGGGATATTCTACTCCATATTTATGGATTTTAAACACATTATTTGACATCATAGTAGGATATGTATTTTGATACTGCCAGACCGTTTCTTTTTCATATGTAACTTCAAAGAACACACCGCTATCACCCATGCAAACAAGGGTATTACCATTCGGAAGTCGTTGTGCCCCAGATACTTTTGGAGAATAAAAATCAGCAGGATCATCAGCAGTATAGATCCAGAAAGGTTCCTCAGGTAAATATGAAGAATCAGAAGAAAAATCATAACCTCCTTCATTATTCACAGGCGGTTCAATTTCAACAATAGAAGAATACTGACCATCAGACCTCCCTTGTCCATTATTAAAAATCAGAATATTACCCTCTCCAGGGCATCCAGATTCTATCCATTGAGCATCATGTTGACCAAATAATTGCTGATCCGCAGTTCCTCCAGCATCATATATTTGAGGATTACCCCAACGATAAAGAAGATCACCACCTTTCCCATATGTTCCACCAGAATGACCTGCTGCTTCTTCCGTTGAAGTACTATGATCAATAATCCAGATTTCATGTTGATTATGGGAACTTAACAAGATCTGATCCAATTCTTCATTATAATCAACTGAATTAATATGATTAAAATCAGCTTGTCTTCCCCCTGTATTAATATCAATCAGCTCAGGATGATCGCTTACAACACCATAATTTTCTTTTGAAACATCATAATCCTGAATCAAATGATCCCAAACATGCCACTCCCAAACAATAGTTCCACCTGAAGATCCTGTAGGTTCTACCTCTATAATTGTATCTGGCCAGAGTTGTCCACCATGGAGATTATTAGGGTTTTTTCCTGCAGCAATCGCTTCAGCAGCTGTTTTATATTCCCATGCAATCATCAAAATATTGCCATTGGGTAATACCTCTATATCGTGATGGAGACAATATTGATCTGTGGAATAATCAAATTCCCATATCATATTTCCATTCCAATCATGCATTTCAACACGACCTGTGAACCCACCAGCAACAAACCGTGTATTATCAATTTTTGAACAACCACGGATAAGATTTCCATTCTCAAGAAGATACACTGGTAAACCTTGCATATAATTACTATCCCAGCTATGAACAATTTCTTCTTCTATATTAATTAAAAATGTTTTTGTAGAATATTCAGGAGAATACAGAATGTGACCTTCAAAGGGGTCTGAATAAGAGGAAGAAAAAAAACTTTGATTGTTAATAATTGCACTTGACGTTGTAACAGATATTAAAAACACAAATGAAATAAGCACTCCAATTACTGTTATTTTTTTCATTTTATCACCTGGTGATTTATTTTGTTAATTATGACTTATCCTCCATAACATGGTAAAAAATAATAGAATCGAAATTGAGCCAACAGCCACCGGTAAGAAAGAAGGTAATCTCTCAAAAAATAAGTTTATAACTTTGCTTTTTGGCATACTAACCGACAAAGAGTTTGACCAGTCACTTTCTGTTCCAAATTCATCTTTTGCTTTGACTCTAATCTCATAACTCCCTCTAGTGTTCCAACTATGAGACGCAGAGGCGATCTCTCCCGAATCATATGGACCCAACCATCCACTGTTGCTACCATCATCCCAGTCAAACCAATAATAAACCTGATCACCATCAGGATCACTCGTACTTGATGTATAGGTGTATTCTTTCCTCGTTTTTCCAGCACTTGTACCATCGGGTGTGCTCGGTCTAGAAGGAGCCTGATTATCAGTATCATATAATTCAATCGGTTCACCTGGAGTTAAATCCCTACCTGCAAGGCCAGTGTAATCAGCGGTATATCGATGAATTTTAAACACTGCATTGTATTGATGACCTCGATGATCCAATGGGATTTCATCACCTTGATACATGGGGCCTGTATTCAAAACCGGGGCCACATATAGCCATACAATCTCCTTTTTATTTGTAACCTCTAAAAACGTTCCATGAACACCATCACAAATCAAAGTGTTCCCATTTGGAAGACGTTGTGCACCAGAAATCGCCTCTGAATACATATCACTAGGAGGTGAAGCCGTGTATGTCCAGGTAAGATCCTCAGGTCCATAGGCATCTCCAATTAAATCATAGCCTCCCTCATCGTTTAAAGGTGGTTTAATTTCATCGACTGAGGAATATTGGCGTTGGAGGCCATTATTAAAAATGAGGATGTTACCTTCACCAGGAATACCAGATTCTATCCATTGAGCATCATGCTGTTCAAATAACCTCTGGTCATCTGATGTTCCTGCATTATATGCCAGCGGATTTCCCCACCTATAGAGAAGATCTCCACCTTTCCCATATGTTCCACCGGTATGACCTGCTGCTTCCCCAGTTGTAGTACTATGATCAATAATCCATACTTCATCATTACCACGAACACTGAGGATAATCTGATCAAGTTCTTCATTATAATCAATTGAGTTCATATGATTCCAGAACGGACGTATATTACCGCCTCCGCCATGTACATCAATAAGCTCCGGATGAGCAGATACAACCCCATAATTTTCTTTTGATGCATCATAATCCTGGATTAAATGATCCCAGACATGCCATTCCCAGACTATATTACCACCAGAGGATCCAGTCGGCTCAACCTCTATGATATAGTCCGGTAATAGATAGCCTTGCTGTTGCACTTCTGAATGAAGCATATCCGGGTTAAACCCTGCTGCGATAACTTCATTATAAGCCTTTTTTTCAACAGCTAATACGAGAATGTTACCATTAGACAATGGTTCGATGTCATGATGTGATATATATTGATCGGTGGAATAATCAAATTCCCAGACAAGGTTATCATCCCAGTCATACTCCTCAATGCGACCGCCTTCTCCGCCACCTGTTGTCTGAGAATTTTTTATAAAGCATGCACGGAGAAGATGTCCGTTCTCAAGAAGATACACGGATTGACCGGGTTCATATCTGCTATTTTCCCATGAATGGCAAAGCAATCCTTCATTGTTAATCAGATAAGTGCTTGTGTAATGTTTAGGGGCAAAAAGGGTATAGCCCTCAAATGCTTGTTCATCATTAATGAATAATCCTACCGTTTGATCGGAAACCTCAGTGGTTTTGGATGTTGATTTAGGCATAGCAACTTCTAAGGGATTTGACCAATCACTTTGCATGTTGAAACTATCTTTTGCTTTTACCTTAACCTCATAGTTCCCGTTTTCATTCCATGCATGTGAAACACTAACAGTTGTTCCTGAGTCATAAGACCCGAGCCAACCACTGTTGCTTCCGTCATCCCAGTCAAACCAATAATAGACCTGATCACCATCTAGATCAGTTGTGCTCGTGCTATACGTGTATTCCGTTCCACTCTTTCCCGAGCTGGGACCATTGGGTGTGTCTGGTGTTTGTGGGGCATGGTTATCCTGCATATCCGCTTTTAGTACAATTCGAAATCCAATATGATACCATGCATGATTTGGGTCATCTGGACCTCGATAATGTCCATTATTTCTATTTGAAACTCGGGAATGCCCATATTCTCCATTGTACCAATTACCGCCTCGTACTACATGATATGGGTTTCCATCAGGCATGATTCCTCCATTATCCGGACCTGGTGGATTATTGACAATTCCCTGTTCTTCACAATATTGATAGTAATCTTTATCATACCAATCATTACACCATTCCCAGACATTGCCTGCAACATCATACAGACCATACCCATTTCCTCCATCTGATGTTTGATAACTATTCATATCACTTGGCCAATTAAAATCAGATTTATAATGAAGTTCTCCATTGTAAAAACCAACAGGAGTTGTCCATGGTTGAGAACCAGCTTCATAAGGGTCACCTGAGTTCGGCCAGTTAGCCTTTGTATTATCTGCGTCATTTCCCCATGGGAAATTATAATAGGGATCATGCTCGCCACCACGTGCTGCATATTCCCATTCGGCTTCAGTTGGAAGACGGTATCCAGTATTAGAGAGATCACAGGTCCATGTTGATGTGTCATAAAGTTCTTGGTATCCCTGCTGTATGCTTAACCAGTTGCAAAAGGTTGCAGCTCCATACCATCTCACACCAATCATGGGGTGATCCTCCTTTCCATCAATGACTGTGAAAATATTACCATCCCATTCAATATGACTATAGGAAACCGCTTCACGGGTTTCACAGAGAATAACACTTCCACCAGTGGCATAGACAAATCCATCTCTCACCTCAATAGTACCTTGGTATAATGCTGAATTCAAATAGTCACAGTATTCCTGGTTTGTCACCTCAATTGCACCAATAGAAAATGCATCAAGGTACACGGTATGAACGGGTACTTCATCATTGGGATGACTGGGATCCTCAGCCCCGTCACCAATATGATCTCCCATGTCAAACTCACCACCGGGTAGATAAACCATCTCCCCTATTGTATGCACATTTGTTAATGAAAGGGTGTTTTCTGAATATTCAATTGCATTAAAAGAAACGGCAAGCATTGATCCGCTTGATAAGAGAAGAGCGGCTGCAATAACGATAACAACTTTATTTTTCATTAAATCACCAAAGAAAAATCTTTGAAAAAATCATGTAATATCTGGAATAAATGTTGAAATGTTATAAATTGTAACAATTTGTTTTTCGGCATCGATACAGATAATGACTCAGACCATTCACTCTGAGCACCATTGCTATCCTTTGCTTTCACTCTGATTTCATAACTACCCGTTGAATCCCAAACATGAGATGAACTGATTTCTTCACCGGAATCATAAGGACCAAGCCAACCACTATTGGTTCCATCACCCCAGTCAAACCAATAATACACCTGATCACCGTCAGGATCACTCGTACTCGAGGTATAGGTATATTCTGTTCCAGAGTTGCCTGAAGCTGGACCATCTGGTGTCTCTGGTTGTTCAGGGGCTTGATTATCAGAGATTCCTCCACGGACACAGCGAACATAGTTGTATATGCGTACTGCATCTCCTTGTGGACCATGGCCATCTGAAAATTCGTCGGGGTCACCGGTTTTCGGATCACTTCGTTGGGCACCAGCACCATGGACATCAATCCATCCATTCATATTTCCCATGCAACGTCCAAACGAAACGTACACTCCCCAGGCTCCTTCATTTCCTTCCACCCAGGTTCCATGTGTCGTACTACTCCAATAGAAAGGATAATCAACTTCTCCTGCTTCATTAGTAATCTGTGAACAGGAAAAAATGGGATCAATAGCCGCAGAATCTGTTGTGTCAGGTGAACGGGTATAGTCAACGATACTTTGTAATTCTTTTGCATCAGGCAGACGCCAATCAGAGTATCCAGCAAATTCATTATCTTCAGCATAGCTCAGAGCATCTTCCCACAATACTCCCTCGTCGTTATCATCTTGCATCCACATTAAACCTGTTGATGCATCAGTAATTGTCCCATCGCCGTTGTCGATTAAATTGTTTATCCCATACTCTGGTTGACCACGGACCAAAAGGTAATTGAACGCCTTAGGCTGACCAAACATAGATGTTCCATATCCTTTAATACGCCCATCAGCAAAATTCACCCCAAAAACCATCTCTTCATTACCACCTACATAAACATTGGTAGTAGCACACTGCACATCAATTAAGCGCTCACCAGCATCAGTATCACCATACGCAAATTCAAAATAATCTGTATCAATAAAGGGAATCAATCCATCTGTTGAAGAACCCTCATAACCGCTAATATCACGGCCGCTAAACATGATAAGTGAATATTGTTCTTTAATGGTTGGTAGGCGCCAATCATTATAACCCGCATATGTAACACCCTCATTTACCATAGCTACAATCTCATCATAACTCAATTTGTCATCATAATCAATGTCACCATCCTCATTATGATCAAATGATTGCTGCCACATTAATCCAGTGTTCAGATCTGTTACAGTTCCATCACCATTGTCCTGATAAGAAGGTTGATTGCCATAGTATTGTGCATCCTGCCCATAAAATGGTTCACCGGGTTCAGGACAGGAAATTATTTGTGTATCATCAAAACAACTAATCTGTCCGGTATCTACAATAACAAATGACTGTTGTGTAAATGTTGTTTGATCATTAATGGAATCAATTAATTCTTCTTTTTGTGTGCAACC
>Ga0180430_10004685_pt1 | contig 11502 bp, 8 predicted proteins | sample SS_ome_9_FD_132999 | JGI IMG/M metagenome (GOLD analysis project Ga0180430, IMG submission 132999) | Hypersaline lake sediment archaeal communities from the Salton Sea, California, USA - SS_1_S_2 metaG | ecosystem: Environmental > Aquatic > Non-marine Saline and Alkaline > Hypersaline > Sediment... | reverse complement strand
CTGGCCGCCCAAACCGTGGGCGAAGCAACCGGCTTGCCGTTGGGCATCAACGTGTTGCGTAACTCCTGGAAAGCGGCGATGGGCATTGCCGCGGTGGTGCAGGCCACATTCATCCGCCTGAATATTCTGACCGATGTCATGATTACCGACCAGGGTTTGATTGCCAGCCCCGCGGCCCAACTGGCTCGCTATCGCCACGCTCTCAACGCCGACAATATTCTGATTTTTGCCGACATTCATTCCAAACACGCTGTTCCGGTTGCAGCCCGCCCGCTCGAAGTGGTGGCTCAGGATATGGTTGAACGAGGGGCCGCCGATGCCTTGCTCGTGTCGGGCCACAGTTCTTCGGACCCACCGCGCCCTGAGGACATCCAGACGTTGCGGGCCGCGGTGCCGAACACCCCGCTGATCATCGGCAGCGGCATGTCTTTAAAAACGGCAGGCATGTTAGCCCATGCCGATGCCACTATTTTTGGTTTTGGGGCCAAGCCGCATCTGAAAGCGCCGGTAGATCGGGAAATGGCCCTGGCCTTTATGCAAGCCGTGCGCGAATTACGCGCCCAACAGTAGCCGGCCAAGCGAGGAAACTATGAAACGAGTCATCATCGACACAGACCCCGGTATTGACGATGCCGCCGCCATTTTTTTGGCTCTGGCTTCGCCGGAATTGTCCATCGAAGCTGTGACCACCGTTTACGGAAACGGCTCCATTGACCAATGCACTCGCAATGCCCTCATCATCCTGGAAACAGCCGGGCGCAGCGACATTCCGGTTTATCAGGGGGTAGGCCGTCCGTTGTTACGTGAGCCGCATCTGGCTCACTATGTGCATGGCAGCGATGCGTTGGGCGGGGTGGGCCTCCCGAATCCGCACAGTCAACCGCAATCTAACCGGGCCGCCATCGAACTTGTCAAGCAGATTATGGCCAGCCCCGGCGAAATTACTCTGCTGGCTTTGGGGCCTTTAACCAATGTGGCCCTGGCCTTGAGCCTGGAGCCAAAAATCGTCGAGGCAGTGGCCGAACTGGTGGTGATGGGCGGCGCGGTTTTGACTCACGGCAATGCCAGCGAGGTAGCCACCGCCAATTTCTACAACGATCCCGAAGCCGCGGCCATTGTTTATCAATCGGGCGCGCCGGTGGTGCAGGCCGGGCTTGATGTGTGCCTGAAAACACACCTCAAAAAAAGCCAGTTGACCCGTATTGAACAAGCTGATACCCCGGCGGCAAAGTTGCTGGCGAAAATTACACCTCAAATCGCCGGATTTTATGCCAATACCGGCCTGCTGGCTCCAGACAAGGTGGTGGGGTACAACGATGTCCCGGCGGTGGCCTATGCCATCAATCCCCAACTGTTCGATAGCCGCGACTATTTTGTCCGCATTTCCACCCACGACGAATTGACGCTGGGACAAACCGTGGCTGACGTAACCAATATGCGTCGCCGGCCCGCCAATGCCAAAATATTGATGGACGTGAATGCGGATCAGGTGACGGAGCTGTTCACCAATCGGGTAATCAGCTACGAACCCCCACCCGCGTAAGGAGCGTAATTGTGATTCATAAATGGTCAACTAATTTGATTCCTTTTGGCACGGCCAGCGACCGGTTTTGCCCCGCCGGATTTCGACCGGTCATCAGTACCCGTGAGAAGATTCTGCGGGCCAAACAAATTCCGGGGCTGGATGGCGTCGAACTGCATTATCCGGCCATGTTCGAAGATATGGATCCCGCGCAAACCAAAGCCTTTTTGGCCGAGCAAAATCTGGAATGTTCCATTGTGACCCCCATTATGGCCGCGGACCCGGCCTGGGGTTTTGGCTCTCTCAGCAATCCCGATGCCGGCGTTCGCCGCGACGCGATCCGGCGGGTGACAGAGTCAATGGATGCAGCCGTCACGCTGGGGGCTATGCAGGTAAATCTGTGGCTGGGGCAGGATGGGTTTGATTATCCGTTTCAGGTCGATTACCGGAGTCAATGGCGAAATTTAGTGGAGAGTGTGGCCGAATGTGCCGCGTACAACCCCGATGTGCGTCTCTGTGTGGAGCCAAAACTCAAACAACCGCGCACCCATTCTTTATTGGGAACTACCAGCCGGGTACTGCTACTCATTCACGATGTGGGCCTGGAAAACGTTGGCTGCCTGTTCGATACCGGCCACGCCCTCTTTTCCTACGAAAACTTTGCCGAACAGGTTGTCATGCTACAAGAAAAGGGCAAGCTCTTTCATCTCCATTTTAATGATAATTATGGCGATTGGGATTGGGATATGGTCGTCGGCAGCGTGCATTATATGGAATTTCTGGAAGTCCTGTTTTGGGTGCGGCAAACCAATTATCAGGGCTGGTATAGCCTGGACCAGTTTCCACAGCGGGAAGACCCCGCCAAAGCCTTAGCCTTAAGTATCAGCGCCATTAAACAGATGGAACGTTTATTGGATCGGGTTGACGAATCTGTGTTGCAAAAAGCCCTGGCTCGTCACGATTATCTAACCGTTCAAGCCGCAATTGAAACAGCGACGGGCATTTGATTTTTATAAACTCTAATTGCACGAAGGGAGGGATGGCTTTAGATATATAATCTAACAATTGGCTTACTATCAACAGTGTTACCTTACTTGAGGAGGCAGAAATGAATATAAAGCAGATTCGATGGTTGTTGTTAGTGGTGATGATTATCAGTGGGTTACTACTGGCCGCTTGTGGCGCGGCAACTCCGGAACCGGCCGCGCCGGCGGAGGAACCAGCGGCTGAAGAGGGGGAACCGGCCGCGGCAGAGGAATCAATGGAACAAGAGCCGGTGACCCTAACTTACTGGCATGGCGCACCGGGCGCGCCATTAGAGCCGGCTATGCAGGCTCTGGTTGACAAATTTATGGAGAAATACCCCTGGATTACCGTCAATGTCGAGGCGTTTGGGTTTGGGGAATATTTCCAGAAGGTGGATACCGCTACCGCCGCGGGCACAGGCCCGGATGTCTTTTGGGTCGATGTGACCAACATTGATACGTACAAATATTACGATACCATTATTCCCTTAACTCCATTTGTTGATGAAAACTTTGGCGATGACTGGTTCCAAATTCCCAAAGAAGATATGTATCGGGGCGATGAACTGTGGGCCATTGCGCTGCACCAATCCACCGAAGCCCTGGTTTATAATCAGCAAATCATTGATGAGGCCGGCCTGACCCCGCCCAAAAGCTATGAAGAGGGCTGGAACTTTGCCGAGTTTCGGAGCGCGTTGGAAAAAGTAACCAAAACCGCGGATGACGGCTCCATCGAAGTGTGGGGCTGGACCACCCAATACCCCCCCGGAATTTACAATGTGCAGCCCTGGATGTATGCCTATGGCGCTACCTATCTGGACGAAACGGGAACCACTTACAATGGCTATACCAATAGCGACAAAGCCGTCGAAGCTTTTGCCTGGTATGCCGGACTATTTCAGGATAAACTTTCGCCGGTAGATCGTATTCCTGATATGTTCCAGACCAGCAAGGTAGCTTTTCTGCAAACCAACCCCTTTGTACTGGTTGACATTCAACAGCGTTACCCCGATTTGGCTTTTGGCGTCGCCCCGATGCCGTGCGAAGAGCGGTGCGCGGTTCAATCCGGCGCCTGGCATATTGGCATCCACAGCCAGAGTGAACACCCGGAGGAGGCCTGGCTGCTCATAGAATTTTTGACGAACAAAGAAGGGCATAAAGAGTGGATTGAAAGCAGTGGCTATCTGCCGGCTCGCCAGTCGGTTTATGAAGAAATGACCAAACTCCACGAATATCCCTGGAGCGTCTTTATGGAAGGCCTGATTGACCATGCCGTCCACCGACCGGGTAATATGGCCTGGCCGGTATTTAACACCGAGTTGACTAATGCCGCCAAGAACGTGGCTGTGGGGGCAGACCCCAGAGAAGAATTAGATCGCGTCACCGACATCGCCACCGAAGAGCTGTCGAATTATTAAGCAGATTGATTAACCTGCATCCAAAAACCGGAGAGGCATCTGTTACCTCTCCGGTTTTTGCTGTGAATTTCTGATGAATTGAATGGATTTTATTAGGAGTTACGCAGTTGAGCCTCAAAATGCATCCTGAGCCAGTCGAAGGGGCGTTTTGAGGCGTTCGCATCCTGAGCAGCTCTGTAAGGGCGTGTCGAAGGGCGCGGACTACGTCAGACTTTGCAGCATCTGTAAATGCTGTTGAATGGATGCCATATTTTTCAACAAAGCATGGGTCATTTTGAGCGCCAAATTCTGTTGATTGAAGGGATTCCGTTCGTTGATCAACGTAATCCAATCTGCCGGGATATTCCTGGTTCCTTCATAAGCGCCGGCAATGGCCCCCACCATCGCCCCAATTGTATCGGAATCCCGACCAAAGTTGGCGGCAAATTCTACCGCCGAACGCCAATCGCCCTGAGCTAACAGAAATAAGGCCAGAGCCGTGGGGACGGTTTCGCGCGGTTCCGCGGTATCATAAAAGCCCTCCGGCGGCGTTGTGCCGGAAACCAAAGCGTTTTGTGGAAACGGCAATAGCATTTGTTCGTAAAATGCCTGGCGGAACGCCCGATACTCATTGGTTTGACGGGCCAGCTCAAGCGCCTGCTCAATCCGCTGTTTTATTTGCCCGGTCGGATAAAGATATTCTGTGGCCGCTTGCAGCACATCTTCCACTGTTGCCTCTGGGGTAAAGGCCGCAGCAATCGCCGCGGCAATTGCGCACGCCCCATCCCGGGCATAATTCTCGTGAATCAAGCCGGCGACATCGTATGCATCCTGGGCCGCTTGAGTCGGATTGCAGGCGTTGATGATGCCCACCGGTGCAATAGACATCGCCGAGCTATTGCTGGCCATGCACCCGTGCCCTGCCTCTCGCGGCCGCACGTCGCCGGCAAAAATTTTGTGATAGGCGTTGACCACCGGGGTGTAGAACCAGCCCCGCATTTGTTCCAACCAGACCGCAGCCCAGTCGTCAGCGATTACTCGCCCCCCTTTGCGAATAATGGCTTCACACAGAAGGTTTCTCAGTTGTGTATCATCCGTCACCACGCCGGCCGGGCGTCCGGGGTCAAACCGGGCTGTTTCTGCTGTGTCTCCGCTGGGTAAAGGGCGATCTACCCAGCCAAACAGAGCTTCAATCTTTTGAAAAGACATCATTTCGGTAGCGCCGCCCATCGCATCACCCAGAGCGCCGCCGGCCAAACACCCCAAAACCTTATCATATAACCTGGAATTTTCGTTTACATTCAGCATTTGTTACCTCCTGATTTTTGTTGATTGTGCCTGCCCCAGCGCACTTAACATCGAGCCGGTAATTACCAGCAGGATTCCGCTAACATTCAAAAAACTCAGATGTTCCGCTTCCAGCATTCCCGGCCACAGAAAAATAATGATTTCACTGGCCACCACGGTCACAATTGGAGTCAGGGCCAGCACGGCGCTGATGCGGGAAGCCGGCCAATGATTAATGGCCTCGGCAAAAGCCCAATAAACCAGCAGGGTACTCAAGGCGCTAAAAATTAGAGGCAGCCAGAGCGAACTTTTTAACTGCAATAAACTGGATGGCCGGGCCAGCGGCCAGAACAAAAAAGTGCCGAACCAATAGATAATCAACACAACCGTTGTTGAGCGGAACTTGAGCGACAGACCTTTTTGGGCCAGACCATAAATTGACCAGGCAAAAGCTGCACTGCTTACCAGCCACAAGCCGAGGCTGTTGCCCTCAAAACGGTTAAATAACGAACCAAGCTGATGATTAAAATACAGGATGAATCCCAGAAATAGGATCCCTAATCCCAGCCATTGAATCGGGGTAAATGTTTCTTTAAAGATGAACAGGCTTCCCAGCAAAAGGAAAACCGGGGCCAACTGAATAAGTACCTGCGCTGTATTTGGCGTGACATACTGTAAGCCAACCAGATAAAGTAAATAATTGCTGCATAGACCCCCGACCGCTAACAGCAATAACCCGATTGTTGGTTTGTTCCAGTTGGTGGAGCGTACCTGTTTCGTGCGAGTAACGACAGCAGTCATCAACAGGGCAGCGATAAAGAATCGACTCCAGGTGATGGTGAAGGGGTCCAGGCCGGTCAATACACTTTTGAGCGCTAGCGGCAACAGGCCATAAAATAGCGTAGCCAGCAGAGATAACCCCAAACCGAGTTGCCAACGCCCGGTGATTAAAGGGTGGTTCACGTTAATAGTTCGTGGTCAGTACGAGCGGCCAGGCAATCTTCATCATGTCGAGTCGTTCATTAAAGGCCGTGCATTGGCTGCGGTAAGGGCAGGGGACGTCCGCCTCGGTTGCGCCCGGATGACACAACCGGCAACGCAGATAACCCGTCCGCCACGATTCATAATCCAGCGGGGCCATTGAGGGCGTCCCTGCCATCAATTTGAGTAGTTCCTGCATCGCTATCAACTGGTTGGCTCGAAAAGCCTGCTCCAACTCGCTCTGAGGCGTGATCTCGATGCGGCCGGTCAACATTTGCCGAAACTCATCGTTAATTTCAAAGATGCCACACCTGGCATAGAAAAAGGGGATATAATAATCGGCCATTCCCTGCAAATGATCTGGGTCTTGAATAGCGGCCCCGTGGCGATATTCGTTTGTCGTTGGCAAGTTGTAGGCCAGCCGGCTTTGTACCGCCGCGGCCAACAGAAACCCCAGCTTCATAAACGGCCAATCTCCATAAGAAAATGGAAAATGGGTATTAAGCTGCTGGATGAGTCCCAACCCATCCTCCCGGAAAAGATGGCCCCCGGCCGTTTTGAATAAATGAATTGCCTCCCCTTCAAAATTTTCCAATAAGACGCGCCCCACCTCATTGAAGGTTTGTTGGCGTTCCGGCAGCATCTGCAAGGTGACCGCACCGGTCGCTTCGTCGCGGTAAATCTTTGCCACTTCCGGCAGAGTGAGATTGGCCAGCACGGAAGCGTCCAAAATATTGGGGTCGTCCCGAAGAGATCGCATCAGCGCGGCGGCCAACCCCCGCGCCCCCACATAACGTTCTCCATTGATGGTGATGTCCCAGGCTTCAACCTCGCCGGTGGGCCTGCGCCGCCAGATGGTGAACATAGTTGCTTCCAATACCAGATAGAATTGAAGCGTGTCCCGATCGTTTTCAGGGGGCGATTCGTGGGGGAAGTAACGCGGATCAAAAAAATTCGGTCCACTGGCTGCCCCAAATTGGGCCTGGATGAGTGGGGCCAGCTCTGCCATTTTGGCCCGGTTGAGTCGAACAAAGGGGGTGGCGGTCGCCAGCCGGATTAATTCGCGCTGTAATGCGGCGGGGCTAAAATCTGTCATCTTTATTCAATCCTGTCTTGCCGCACCCAGCCCAGTGGCAGATTGATTTTAACCAATTCCTGAAAATACGGAGCCACGGACGGATACAACCGCAGAAATAGTGGAAACAATCGGTTATAAACTTCGTGCGCCGCGGGGTCAGGTATGAATTTTTGACCGGTTTCCGTTACCCGAGCCGTGGCCTCTGTTAAATCAGGGTAGACGCCGATGCCGTACCCCGCCAGCACCGCCGCGCCCAGCACTTCGGTATGAGACCGCTTGAGGGCGAAAACCGGTTTGCCCAGGACATCGGCAATAATCTGGTTCCAAACCGCACTGCGAGCTGCAGCGCCTCCAATACGTATTGACTCCAGGGGTGTACCGCTTTCCTCTTCCAAAATTTTTACCGTATGGCGAATGGCGAACGCCGGTCCCTCCAGCAAAGCCCTGAACAAATCGGCCCGCGTGTGACTGAGGGTGGCCCCAAAAAATACACCGCGGGCGTAGGGATTCCAGATCGGCGTGCGTTCTCCCGAAATATAGGGCAGGAAGACCAGTCCCTTGGCCCCCGGTGGCGACATTCTGGCCTGGGTCGTGATGAGGTCGTACACATCCTGGTCTGTTTCCTGAGCCTTGCGCTGCTCATCCAGAGCAATGACATCGCGTGCCCAGCGCAGCGAAGACCCCACCCCGTTAATCGCCCCGATTGCCAACCACTGGTTCTGCCGAAGGCCGGTGCTGTTCATGAAACGGTGGTCAAAATTGGGTTGGTCCAGGGTAACGCAAACCCGGGCCGCGGTGCCCATAATGATAAAATAGTCGCCCGGCGCAATACTGTTTGACCCCAAAGCCGCGCCGATGGTATCCATACAGCCGGCAATGACCGGCGTTCCGGCTCGGAGGCCGGTCAATCGGGCCGCTGCTGGTGTTAGCCCCCCCACCACCTCCTGCGATGGCATCGGTTGCGGTAATTTACTCACAGGGATGCCCAACGCCTCGAAAAATGGTTGATGCCATTGCCGGCGGCGAATATCAAAAAGCAGGGTGGTGCTGGCTCGGGAATAATCAATGGTGAATTTGCCGGTTAAACGCGCCACCAGATAACCGCCCGGAACCATAAATTTATGCGCGCTGGAAAATATTTCCGGTTCTTCCCGTTTGAGCCAGAGGATCGTGGGCAATGAGTAAGCTCCCGGCGCGGCAGGGTTGCCGGTGATCGTTTCAATCTGGGCCGCGGTCAGGGTTTGCCGCATATAATCAACTTCGGGCAACGTGCGTTGATCCCACAGCATAATGGCCGGCCGTAACGGCCGGCCTTGCTCATCCACGGCAATCAGGCCGTTGGTACAGCCAACGCCGACCGCTGTAATCCGGTCGGGGTCAACTCCTGCAATTGCTTGCCTGATAGCGCGGATTGTGGCCTGCCACCAACCTTCGGCATCATGCTCTGCCTGACCGGGTGTTTTGCTTACCATCACGTATTCAGCGTAGCCATTACCCAGGCAATCACCATCCAGGGTGTATACTCCGGTTTTGCAGCCGGTGCCACCCAGATCAACTCCCAATAAATAATGATGGTTTGCCATACTGCACCTCTAACCGGATACGCTGAATATTTTTGTGCTTCGATGGTACTTTTCAATATTTCGGGGTGAAGCATCCTGAGTTTGTCGAAGGGTGCTTTGCCCCAGTTTTTGAGAAGATACCTTCGATGAATCTTGACAGGGGAAGGGGCTTATGTTACACTGTAAACTGTAAACTGTATACAGTTTACCACGGCTCAATATAACTGTCAATCAAAAACGAGGTAAGCTGTGAGTTTGCAACTGGCTCCGGTGCGACAGCAGGTTTCAACCAAACAAATTGCCGATGTAAAAGTTGAAATCCACAAGGGGTTTGATGGGTACGGTTTGGCCGCCCGGATCCAGCCGGGGATGAAAATTGCTATTGGGCTGGGCAGCCGCGGAATTTCCTGCCTGCCCGTCGTAGTGCGCACCGTGGTTGACATTCTGCAATCTTTGGGCGCCGAACCGTTTTTTGTACCGGCCATGGGCAGTCACGGCGGCGGCACAGCGGAGGGGCAGCAAGCCGTGCTGGAAAGTTACGGATTCGGCGCAGGCAAAATGGGTCTTCCGATTGTCAGTTCGATGGAAACGGTGCAGATTGGCGCCACCCCCGCTGGTATGCCGGTGTTTTTCGACAAACATACCACCCAGGCCGATGGGATTGTGGTCATCAACCGTATCAAAGAACATACCGCCTTTAAGGGCCGGTGGGAAAGCGGGTTGTTCAAGATGTTGGCCGTGGGTTTCGGCAAGCAGCGGGGCGCGACTGAAATTCATAACCGAGGGGTTAAGGAGGCAATGCCCGCGGCAGGACGGGTGGTTTTGGCCCAAATGCCGGTGTTGTTTGGCGTAGGCGTTGTGGAAAATGGTCAACATCAACCGGCCCACATCGCGGTTTTGCCCGCCGAGCACATTGAATCGGAAGAGCCGGCTTTACTCGATCTGGCCCGCCGATTGCTCCCCAAGATTCCCCTTGAACCCATAGATTTGCTTATTGTGCAGGAAATGGGCAAAAACGTTAGTGGCACCGGCCTTGATTTAAATGTGGTGGGGATGTGGCGGCGCACGGGGGGACCGGTGGTTCCGCAGATACAGACAATTGCGGTATTTGATCTGACCGAAGAGAGCCACGGTAATGCTATCGGAGTGGGGCACGCCGACCTCATTACCCAATCGCTGCGGGATAAAATTGATTTGTCGGCCACTTATACCAATTGCATTACGTCTCACAATTTGGTTGGAGGCAAAATCCCCATCACTCTGCCAACCGAGCAGGCCGTGATTCAATCCGGGCTGAGTGGGATTGATCCGGCTCAAGCCCGAGTGGTTTTCATTCGCAACACCCTCGACCTGGAGCAATTATGGGTTTCCGAGGCGTTGCTGGCTGCGGTAAAATCCACACCCGGCTTGACTCAGCTTGGGGGCTTGGAACCATTAAAATTTACTGCTGACGGCAAGATGATTGTGCCTCACGGGTTTTAGCATGGATACACATTATCTGAATGGTGGTCTGGTTTTACCCATGTCCGGTGAGTACGATTGGTTTGAGCCGGGCGTCGTCATTTTCGAGTCGAACCGGATTGTTTATGTTGGTCTGCAAAAAGAGGCACCGTCTCCCGCTGCCGGTATGATTGTGCATGATTGTACCGGTAAAATCATTATGCCGGGTCTGGTCAATACCCACACCCACACGGGAATGACCTACTTTCGCAATCTACTCGAAGACCTGCCCTCCCCCGATTGGTTTCGATATGAGTTGGCAGCCGAGCGTTACCTGAGCGATGACGACATCTATTGGGCTGCCCTGTTGGGGAGCTACGAGTTGTTGCGCCAGGGCGTAACAACTACCGCCGACCGTTTTTCCCACATGGACATTATCATCACCGCCCTGGAACATGCCGGGATTCGGGCGATTGTTGCTCCCTCGCTGGTTGACCGGGAGGCCGGCATGCGCAAGCAGCAGGCCGTGGAGCTGCTGGAAAAATACGGGGCGCATGGAGAAGGCTTGCTTCGAGTGGGTTTGGGTCCCGTTGGTCCGGATACGTGCAGCACGGACTTGCTCCGCTGGACGCGCGCTCAGGCCGATAAATACAATGCCTTGATTTTTATTCATGTAGCCCAATCGCGACAGGAATTGGCTGAAATTGCCCGGCGCGGCTATCAGGGCGCAGCCCGTTATCTGGAAGCTATTGGCTTTTTAGGGCCGGATGTGGTGGCGGCTCATTGTATGTATCTGGATGAAGAAGAAGTGGGTATCCTGGCCCGCCACGGTGTCCGGGTGGCTCACTGCCCGGCCAGCAATGCCAAAATCGAGGGCAAAATCGCTCCGATTCTGGCCTTGGAACAAGCCGGGGCCAAAGTGGGGTTGGGAACAGACTGTGCCGCCTCCAATAATGAAATGGATATGTTTGCCGAGATGAAAACCGCCGGGCTGCTGCAAAAAGTAGCTGCCGCCGATCCCACTGTTATGCCGGTTAAGCATCTTCTCCAGCTTGCCACCCAAAAAGCCGCCGATATTCTTGATTTGGGTCAAATAATCGGTTCGCTGGCTGTGGGCAAGCGGGCCGATATTATCACCGTGCGCCGCGACCAACCCTTTTTACAGCCCTGGCACGACCCCTACGCCGGTCTGGTTTATGCCGCCCGCGGG
>Ga0180430_10004683_pt1 | contig 11503 bp, 11 predicted proteins | sample SS_ome_9_FD_132999 | JGI IMG/M metagenome (GOLD analysis project Ga0180430, IMG submission 132999) | Hypersaline lake sediment archaeal communities from the Salton Sea, California, USA - SS_1_S_2 metaG | ecosystem: Environmental > Aquatic > Non-marine Saline and Alkaline > Hypersaline >... | reverse complement strand
GCAGCCCCTTCGATTTCTTTTTCTTCCATGAAGTCAAGCACTATCCTGGCCTGTTCTGTATGGGAGTAATCTGAACCCGGGACCTTCTCGGAGAAGCCGAAGCCCTTAAGGTCCAGGGCAAATACCCTGTAGCCGGAATCAGCCAGTGTCTCGATATTATGCCTGAAAGTGAAGGCGCCCCCTCCTATACCGTGCAGCAGGATAAGGGTATGGTCACCGCTGCCCTTTTCCACATAATGGATATCTGCCCCCCTTATCCTTATGAGATCATTGTCTTCTTTGAGCCGGGATAGTTCGATAGCGGTAAAGTCCTTTACTCTCATCAATGCATATTGCCAGTAGGATATGAATGCCAGCGCCAGGACGGCAATGACCAGTAATATGCTTACAGCCACAATTTTTATTTTTCTATTTTTTGATCCCAATCCAGTCTTATTCTTAAACATATTTTAAATGCTTATAAAAGGTTTGCGGAATAGATTGGAGACCATGGCATGGATAATCGCTACTGGTGTAAACAAGATGCAGGTTATGATCATCCCGGCCTCATACGGCAGGCTGCTCCTTTTATCAGGTTTCCCTAAAAACCGGTTAAAGAAAGAACTCCATGGAATACCATAGGCATTGCCTATCATTATCATACGAACTGCACCCAGTATTCCCATTGCTTTTGGCAAACCATAGATGTCTACCAGGCGCTCCCAGGCCTCCCCGGAAGGATGTGCCCTGCTATCGGCATAATGCTGGGCAAATATTATCCCGGGAGCTTCCTCCGGCGGTACATCTTCTATGATGCCCGAGAGCAGTTTCAGGATCTCTTCATTTTCCATGCCTATCTCAAGAGCCATCTTTGTATGAGCATAAGAACAGATAGAACAATCATTTACCCCGGTAACCGCTATCATGATCCTCTCCATGAATCCAGGTTCCAGGTCCCTGTTTCTCCGTGCCCTGGACATGTATCTTGCCGTCCTCAATCCATCATAATATATCCTGTAAGATTCTCGGACTGAATAAAGCTTTTTAACTGATCCGGTTATCATAAATCCTTTTAAGGCAAACTTTTAATATCAACTTTCCTGCCTCACCTTTTACCCTGCAGCCTGAATGCTGCATATTCTATGATGATGCCGTATACTATGCCTGCCAAAAAACTCACAATATCTGCGAAACCTGTGGAACTGTAAAAAGCAAAAGATACAATCAAACCCAGGACTGCACCTCTGGCAATGGTCTTTGGCAAACTAAGCCTTTCCCATGGCGCCCCGATAACCAGGCCCATCAACAGGCGGTTAAACCATAAGGAAAAAAGAAAATACACACCACTTTCAAAACCTGACCTTACCAGGGCTCCCAGTATGCAGACCACACCCAGGACAGCTCCGGCAGCCAGACTTATATACATCCTTTTTGTAAACATCTTTTGACTCCCTGATCCTTTTAGTAATAGCTTATCAAAATTATATATCTATTACACTTTTTTATGCAGTTATTTTATCGCCCCGGAACCATTTCCTTCTTGCTGATTTTTTACTAAAATAGGAATCCATTTGTAAAAAATGGAATATTTTATATGTTAAATATAATAATTATTTCTATAAGCCTGGCAATGGACTGCTTCGCAGTCTCCATAGCCGGCGGTGCTGTTACAAAAAAGCCCAGAGCTATAGACGCCTTAAAAGTCGGTTTATTCTTCGGGCTTTTCCAGGCCTTAATGCCGGTTATAGGCTGGTATATAGGTTTTGGCTTCAAAAGCCTGATAGAAAATGTTGACCACTGGATAGCATTCGCACTGCTGGGGGTAATAGGCATCAAGATGATCTATGAATCATTCAAAATAGAGAGCGAGAAAAACAAGATCGACCTGATAAAGGTGACTTCTCTTTTGATACTTTCGGTTGCTACCAGTATTGATGCCCTGGTAGTCGGCATAACCCTGTCAATACTGGATATCTCTCTTTACCTATCAGTTATTATCATAGGGTTATTCGCATTTGCATTCTCGTTTTCCGGATATTTTTTAGGCAACAGGCTGGGAAAGTTTTTAGAAAGCAAGGTTGAGCTCATTGGCGGGATAGTCCTTGTAGGAATAGGGATCAAGATATTGATAGAGCATCTGATATGAGCCAGGCCCTGATAGCTTTTCAACTGCCTGTTGGGATCAGCAGCCTATGGATGACGGTATTAGAACTATAATAATAGATTTAGATATAGATGCTTTTCTGTTAAAATGTATCTTCTGGGGAAATACCTTTTTATGTCATTAAAATATTAACAGTAAAGAGTTTTAATCAATATGAAATACCTGGCCATCTTAAATCCGAGCGCTGCCAAGGGTGCAGCTTTAAAAAATAAACCAAAAATTGAAAAATTATTAGAGGATTATCTGCCGGATCATTCACTGATAATATCGGCCAAACCAGGTGAACCCGCTGTCCTGGCAAGGAAGGCTGCAGAAGAAGGCTATGACGCAGTGGTCGCAGTTGGCGGCGACGGCACTTCAAATGAGGTGATCAACGGACTGATGGAAGCTAAATTGGAAGGCAAAAATATCCCAAAGCTGGCAGTTATCCCCGCGGGTCGTGGTAATGATTTTGCCGCCAGCATGGGGATACCCGTAAAGTTTGAAGATGCTGTAAAAGCTATCGCAGCCGGGAAGACAAGGTCTATTGACGTGGGGCAGGTATTCGGAGGGGATTATCCCGGAGGGAAATACTTTGGGAACGGACTGGGGATCGGCTTTGATACCATAGTGGGTTTTGAAGCGGCAAAACTGCCTGCCTTCCTCTCGGGTATCCCGGGTTATCTGATCGCTGCCATGAAAACCATCTTTCTTTATTTTAAGGCTCCAACTTTGAAGGTAAGGCTGGATGATGAGGCTTTTGAACAGCAGTGCCTTATAATATCAGTTATGAATGGATGGAGGATGGGAACTTCATTCAAGATGACTCCATTATCAAAACCTGACGACGGGTTGTTCAGCCTGATGATCGTAGGCCAGGTAAGCAGGATAGGCGTCATCAAATTGATGGGCCGGATCATGGCCGGGACACAGGAAGGCCACCCTTTTGTCAGGATGCCTGTTACCGGCAGCATTGAGATCACCGCCTTGAAAGGAAGTCTTCCGGTTCATGCTGATGGAGAAACGATCTGCGAAAAGGGTGATCATCTGCATGCAAAAATACTCAAAAACCAGATCGACCTGATAGTTGGAGGCTGATAATGGTCAAATTCCTCACATACCTTGCTATGAGGCTTACATTATTTGTGACATGCAGCATAGATAGAAGATCACTTAAGGATGTCCCGTTTCAGGGTCCCATGATCTTTATAGGAAATCATATAAACTTTTTAGATGTGCTCACGGCTCTGGCTTTTTCATATCCCCGCAAGACCTTTTTTCTAGTCAAAAAGGAGACATTCGATACCCCTTTTTTAAGACTCCTGTTCAATGCCTGGGGAGGCATTGCAGTCGACCGGGGCACTGCTGATCTGCGGGCCTTAAGAAAAGCAGCCGGGGTTCTGGGTCAGGGACATTTTTTTACGATCGCACCTGAAGGGACCCGCACAAAAGATGGGCAGCTGATAAAGGCTCAGACCGGGGTGGTGATCATTGCCCTGAAAAGCAAGGCTGCGATCATGCCTGTTGCCCAATACGGCGGGGAAAAGTTTTCAGAGAACATAAAAAAGCTGCGCAGGACCAGGATAACAATGAGGACCGGCGCGCCATTCATGATCTGCCCGGACAGTGCCTATCCGAATAAGTCAGAACGCCAGTTAATAGCAGATGAGATGATGTATCAGATCGCAGAGCTGTTGCCGCCGGAGTACAGGGGATATTATTCAGATCTGAGTAAGACCAGCACAAATTATTTAGATTTCAATTTACTGGTAAATAAGCCGGCAAAACAATCCTGGCGGCAGAAAGCGGCTAAAAGGGTCAGAAAGTATCAATCCTGCTTCAGGAACACTGCTGGATAGAACTCTGGTCACAATAGCTCCATAATGAAGATCTGAGGCTCAAAAGTGCGGATTTCTATTCCCGAGAGCCATAGCCTGCGCAGTCATCTCCAATACCCGGGTAATTATCTTACATGTCTTAATACTGTTTTCATCTGATATAATATTATTAAAATGTCAGTAATTATAGATAAGACTGAGGGACATCAGGGCAAACATGGGAGCAAATATAAAACATAAGGGACATGATCACCATCAGCATATGGTAAGAGATTTCAGGAAACGCTTTATAGTCTCCATCATAATAACCATACCCGTACTGCTTTTGTCCCCCCTGATACAGGGTTTTTTAAATATTGAAGCATTCATGAAGTTTCCCGGAGATTTGTATGTCCTGTTTGCATTGTCTACAGCTATATACTTCTATGGCGGGTGGCCTTTCCTGAAGGGCCTCTACAAGGAGATCAGATCAAAACAGCCGGGCATGATGACCCTGATCGGTCTTGCTATAACCGTTGCCTATGTCTACAGCAGCGCAGTGGTATTCGGCCTTGAGGGCAAGGTCTTTTTCTGGGAGCTTGCCACTCTTATAGTAGTTATGCTTCTGGGACACTGGATAGAGATGAGGTCAGTAATGGGGGCATCCAGCGCCCTGAATGAACTGGCAAGACTGATGCCCAAAGATGCCCACAGGATAAACCCAGATGATGAGACAACAGATGTGCCGCTGGAAGAACTGGAGAAAGGCGATAAGGTCCTGGTCAAACCGGGTGAGAAATTTCCCGCGGACGGGGTGATCCTGAAAGGCGATACTTCGGTAAATGAGGCCATGCTGACAGGCGAGTCCCGGGCTGTGACCAAAAAAGAGGGCATGGAAGTCATAGGAGGTTCTGTAAACGGTGAAGGTTCAGTAACAGTAGAAGTCAAAAAGACCGGTAAAGACTCCTTTCTTTCTGGAGTGATAAAACTGGTTGAACAAGCCCAAAAGAGCAAATCAAAGACCCAGGATCTTGCCAATAAGGCAGCTTTCTGGCTGACTATTATCGGTATTTCCGCAGGAGCAGCGACACTTGTGATCTGGCTTTTCCTGATAGATAAGGATTTTGTGTTCTCTCTGGAGAGATCCGTGACTGTAATGGTCATTACCTGCCCCCATGCCCTGGGACTTGCCATACCCCTGGTTGTGGCGGTATCCACATCCCTTTCAGCAAGGAAAGGACTGTTGATCAGAAACAGGGCCGCATTTGAGAGAGCCAGAAACATAGATGCTATTGTGTTTGACAAGACGGGGACCCTCACCAGAGGGGAATTCGGCGTAACCGGGACCATAGCCCTGTCTGATGATCTGGACAAGGATGAGCTGCTCAAATATGCAGCATCACTGGAATCCCGGTCATCGCACCCCATAGCCAAAGCTATTGCAGAAGCTGCTAATAATAAATACGAAGTGTCAGATTTTAGGTCTATCACCGGAAAAGGCGCTGAAGGTACTGTAAAAGGAAAAAAGATAAAGATAGTCAGTCCCGGATATTTGAAGGAAAAAAATATAGATGCCGGGAAAAATAAAGAGGTAGACAATGCATTTTCCCAGGGCAAGACTGTAGTCTATATATTATTTGATGATGAACCTGCAGGGGCCATAGCCCTGGCGGACATAATAAGGGATGAATCAAAAGAAGCCATAAAAAGATTAAAGGACCTGGGCATAAAGCCCATGATGCTTACAGGCGATAATGAAGAGGTCGCCAGATGGGTGGCGGAAGAAGTAGGCATAGAAGAATATTTTGCCGGGGTGCTGCCTGAAGATAAATCCCATAAGATAAAAGAGATACAGTCAAGGGGTCTTATAGTGGCAATGACCGGGGATGGCGTAAATGATGCACCGGCGCTTGCCCAGGCAGATATCGGTATTGCTATCGGGGCAGGTACTGATGTGGCGGTAGAGACAGCCGATATTATCCTGGTAAAGAGCAATCCTTTAGATGTCGTTTCTATCCTTGACCTTTCAAAAGCCACTTACAGGAAGATGCTTCAGAACCTGGGCTGGGCTACGGGATATAATGTATTTGCCATTCCCCTGGCCGCAGGCGTTCTCTTCCCCCTGGGCATTGTATTAAGCCCGGCAGTGGGAGCAGCGCTTATGTCATTGAGTACAATAATAGTTGCAATAAATGCCAGGTTCATAAGAGTCGATTAACCTATTTAAGCTTTTTTCTGATAGATTTTTAACTTATAAAGGATTTGCCCTATAATACTATTATGTATATAAAATAATAGGGCAGGTCATGGTTTGTTGAGAAAATTAATTATTCATTACAGGGAAAGTATCTGGTTTCTTCCCAGCCTTTTTATTGTCAGCGCTATAGCTTCTGCAATAGTGATAACCCGGATCGATATATTATTCCAGGAGCAGTTTTACAGGTCTTTCCCTTCCTTCCTCCTGACCAGCGTGGAACTTGCACGGTCTATCCTGAGTGTTATAGCCACTTCTCTTCTTACTATGACCGCCATAACTTTTTCCACCATAATGATAGTGTTTTCAGTATATTCCTCCCAGTTCTCTCCAAGGACACTGCAGAATTTTATTTCTGACAGGCTGACCCAGATAGTGCTGGGCATCTTCATAGCCGGCTTCACCTATTCCATAGTCTCGCTTCTTCTTATCCGCGAGACCGGACCGGGCACAGTGGTATTTTCGGCTGTATTCGGCATCGGGCTGTCCCTGGTGTGTATCGGATATTTTATAAGGTTTATACAATATATTACCGTATCTATCCAGGTAAACAACCTCATCGAAGAACTAAATAATGAGATCTTTGATACCCTTAAGAAGAATATAAAGGAGATCGAGGAAATCGAAAAAAACGGCAAAGTATTAACTGGTGTCTCTGACGGGATCATAGATATGCAAAAAGATAAATACCATAGAATATTTGCCCCCAGGGCCGGCCACATACAGCTCTTTAATTTAAAAGGATTGATAAGACTGGCAACTGAGAACGGTTCAATGATCGAGACCATAAAGCGGGTGGGTGATTTTGTCACTGGGTCTACTCCCATCTTCATCATCTGGAATATTGATGACGATGAAGAGAAAAAAGAAAAGATGGAATCCAGCATAAAAAAGTATGTCTCTATAGGAAACTACAGGAATACTTCCCAGGACATAGATTTTAGCCTGCAGAAACTTGAAGAGATCGCTTTAAGGGCGATATCCCCGGGAATAAACGACCCCAATACCGCCATACTGTGCATAAGGAACCTGGGTAATATATTATCAGGGATCTGCAATAGCTATACAGGCAAGTTATATTTCTATAATAAGGATGATAAGCTGAGTCTTATCCTGGATAATAAAGATTTTGAAGAGATACTATATTCCATTTTTTATAAACTGCTGAACTTTTCCAGAAACCAGATCTCTATACTCTCATCTGTCCTGGAAGCTATACTTATTATTTCAGAAAGCAAAAATATCAAACTAAATAAGATATTATTCAGTTTCTCTCAATATGCCATAAATGGATTCAATAAAGAGCTGCTTCAGCCACAGGACATCAAATACCTCAATATTAAATTAAAGAAAATAGCTGAATACCTGGATATTGAAGAATCCAGTATCTTAATAAAATGATCCCCGGCATAGAAGCATATGCTCTATCACAGGCGGGAAAGGCTGAGTCTTAACCTGAGCATCGTCAATCATTGGCACCAGAATCTCCACTCATCGCCTGCTTTGGACAGATCATAGGTCCCCGATAATACAGCTCCTCCGCAACCCCTGGCCGTATAATTGTAAGTACCGGGTATCACATAAATAGTCTGCTGGCCTGAAGGGATGCTAAAGCTGTAGCTCCCCGGCCCGCTGATGCTCAGCGATAAGTTTCCACCGGTGTCATTTTTGACTAAAATCGGTATATGGTCCTGACAGGTGTGTATAAGGGTAATCGAAGCAGAGGCTGAGCCCTGTGAGTTTGTTGCAGTAGCTTCCAGGGTAAAAGATTCCCCCTTATTATGAAGGTTTACCTGGGCAATATCTTTTCCAAGTGAACCCATGCTGTCGTCCTTATTAAAGGATATTGTGGGAGAAGGATCTCCGGCAGCATATGCCTTTACTCTATAATAGCAGGTATTATCACCAAGCTGGGAAAAGGCAGGACCTTCAATTACTTCCAGGATTATAGTTGGAGCCATTGATCCTTGTTCAACAACTTCATTTTCTTCAACCGGCTCTTCAGCTGTTTCTTCCGGAGTCTCTTCTTGTACTACTGCTTCCCCGGCTTCTTCTAAAACCATTATTTGTCCCGGGTCAGTGACTTCCATATGGGCAATCCCATCAATTTCCACTATCAGGCCTGTAGCAGAGATGCTTTTTTCATAATAATATATTTCTGGAGCTTCGGAAAAATTTGTCCTATTCATATTATCTATCCAAACAGAGAATCCATCGGGGTCAGGATAATCCTTACCGATATTTATAAATGTGGTCTTATCATCTGTAGTCTCATCATAATAAGTAGCCACAACCGGACCATATACAGTTACTATTTTCCCAATATAGTTTCCAGCTTCAATCCAGGGTATAATTAATATTTCTTTTTCTGGAGCTATCTCTGCTGTTTCTTGTCCACCGGTTATCTGGGTCGGATCGGTAACTTCTATGTACGGACTACCATTTGAATCCAATATCAGGCCTGTAACTGAGATATTTTTCCCGTAATAGTATGTTTTAGGATCTTGAGAGAATTTTTCCCTATCAAGGTCATCTATCCAGATAGTCAATGCTTTCGGTTCAGGGTAGGCCTTGCCTATATATAGAAAGGTTTTTCCTTCGCCTTCAGATCCAAAATGCTTAGTATCAACAACCGGACCATATACTGTTATTGTATTTCCTATATAATATTCAGCATCTTGCCATGGTACAGAATCAGGCAATTCTTCTTCCTTATATGATCCTGTTCCTTCTTCGGCCAGTTTTCCCGATAGTCCGGCCTCATCTGTTTTTTTACATCCAAATGCAATGGATACTATAAAGACAATGACTATCAGAACGATTATTGATTTCTTCATCTCGATGACTCCAAATGGAAAAATTTACATATATTATCTCCAAATAAAAAAACCGACTATTGATCTAGTCGGTTACACAATTGGCTCCGTTTCCTTCTGTAAGTGTCCAGCAATAATAAGAAAACCTCTTAGCTACTAAATTATGATAATTATAGGATATTTTCTTAAATAATAGAACAATAGTGATAAAAGATGATCCGAGCAAAATATTATTATAACTGTACCCCGGATATATTTTCAGTACTGGATAAAACATTTATTTTCAGTGATAGATTAAGAGCACATTATTATTTATAATAGATACTGTCTAAGTGTTATGGTCAGGGTTATAAGAATTTTCATCGGTTAAGGAGATATCAAGATGATAAAGGATTTTAAAGAATTCATTGCACGGGGCAATATGGTCAGTATGGCTGCAGGCATAATTATCGGGATAGCTTTTGGAGCCATTATCAGCTCCCTGGTAAATGATATAATAATGCCTCCTGTCGGACTGATACTGGGCGGTGCGGATTTTTCAAACCTGTTTGCGGTGCTCAGGGAAGGAGCTTCTCCGGGACCTTATTTATCGCTTGATGCCGCCCGTGAAGCAGGGGCAGTGACCTTAAACTATGGCGTCTTTGTAAATGCAATAATCAGCTTCATCATAATAGCCCTTGTACTTTTCTTTGTCATAAAAGCTGTAAATAGATTAAAGAAGAAAGAGGAGAAAAAGGTATCTACAAAAGAATGTCCTTTCTGCTTTTCATCTATCGACATCAAGGCTAAGCGCTGCCCGAATTGTACATCCGAGCTAGATGTATAAGGATACCGGGACATCCGAAAGCCTTGAAAATAAGTTGGCGGCTCCAAAAACCCCTTGGCAGTACTTAGCCAGTCCTCCATATTTTTATCCGCCAATGATGTAAGGTTAAAAAAGGGTTTTTTAAGGTTTCCCTATAACAAATTCCTGTAAAATATTACCTGCTTCGTGGGATGTCTTTACTGTATACATCCCATCAGGCAGAGGTGCTTCAAAAGAAGGATTTCCTTTTTGCATATCAATTTCAAATACCAGGTTACCTGCCATATCATATATCTGTACATGGTTATTGTCTGCATATTCCCACCAGAATACAAATTCAAAGTTGTTTTTTTCGTTTACCCATACCTGGTAGCATGTCATGTCGTGATTACGGACCCAGGCGGTTTTTTCATGTTCCATACTATCAGAAGGACCGGAAACCTGTGCTTTTCCTAAGTAAATATTGTCTACCCATAAATCGCCAAATTCTTTTCCCAGTTGTCTTGCAATAATTAATATCTCATCAAAATATGGAAAGCTGGTACCGGGATTTTCGCTGTCCCACCATTGCAAAATATCATAGCTCTTTGTCTGCCAGGAACTGTTGTAGGGAAGGATCTCAGTTGTAAGACTGGCTGTCGATATGTTTGTTTTTGAATCGATAAAGTTTATCTCCACAGTTGATTCACCGGAACTGAAAACATTCCAGTAGCTAAAGCTTAAAGTAAGTTCTGGCGAATAAATATTTTCAATACGCTGGCTTATAACTGCCGCATAATCAGGTCCTGGTATTGACGGCACAATTTTTAGTGATGCCACATAGCTGAATGTACCGCCATATGTATTATCATAAAAGACTGTTGCATCGTAATGGTTCCAGCCGGTAAAGTCACCTGTTTCAAAATCACCGTTTGTCAAAAGTCCGGGCGAAGCAGACAGGAAGCTGGAAGGAAAAAAGATAAGGACAATAAACAAGAGAACAGAAGAAAAAACAAACCACTTTTTCACAGCGATCTCCTTTGACTTAAGGAAAAGTGATACTTGGGAGAATTATAGCAAATATAGATTTTTTTTATAATTATTATCAATGATAATATTGAGTTAAGATTCACAGACATATGGCAAAGGATTCACCACGGATTATAGCCCGGCTGTATTTTGCAAGAGGAAATATTATGATTAAACTTCCTTATTTGTTTGACTGATTAGTAAATAATCAATATACTAATATTAAATAGTAAAACATAAAGACTAGAATTGTTATAACAGATATAATATTGCCAAAGCGAAAATCTAAAATAGGAACGAACATTAAGAAGTATCGCAATGAAGTTGGTATTTCCCAAGATGCGCTTTCAAAAAGAGCAGGTCTTGCTTTCCACACAATTGCAAAGATCGAGACAGGAGCAACGCCTGATCCGAGGATTGAAACTGTAAAAAAAATAGCCGATGCCTTAAGAGTAAATATTGACGATCTAATGAAATAAAGGATGATGAATCTACGGGGTAAAGAAGCAAAAAGATTGGGATGATGCAAGTAGAGAAAAACAGAATCAACATTTCTGCAATTATAATCTTCTGGATAACATTTGTCTTTTTTATTCTAACAACCTATCTGTCAATTTTTAGCATGTATTTAACAAGTTATGGGTTTTATTCATATCTGCCTTTTCTTTCTTTTTTTATAGG
>Ga0180430_10004681_pt1 | contig 11504 bp, 11 predicted proteins | sample SS_ome_9_FD_132999 | JGI IMG/M metagenome (GOLD analysis project Ga0180430, IMG submission 132999) | Hypersaline lake sediment archaeal communities from the Salton Sea, California, USA - SS_1_S_2 metaG | ecosystem: Environmental > Aquatic > Non-marine Saline and Alkaline > Hypersaline >... | reverse complement strand
TATTACCGAAGGGTCTGAAAGCTGTCTGCTTATCTCCTCATACCTTTTTTCTATATTTTCCAATTTATCGAACATAATCCACCATTTCATTCAAAAGTTAACAGTCCCTTAATATTCATAAAAATGCTTGTATTTTATTAAACGACCGTTATTTATTATTGCATATTTGACATTATTGTGCAATCAGTGAGAGACCGGTTAATAATAATGTTTTTTTGGGCAAAAAGCACTTTTCCACCAAACCCCTATAAACAAAGGATATACACAAGCTGTAGAAAAATATTTTATAAAAACCACAATATATTGTTGATTTTTTTATTAAAAAGTGCCTATAATATTTATAACAGTTCTAAACACACAGCTAAACAGAATACGGAGGATAAATCATATACTATGAGGAAAATACAAAAGAGAGATGGTAGAATCGAACGGTTCTACAAAGAAAAAATTACATGGGCAATATTCAAAGCGGCACAGGCCTGCGGTGGTGATGATTTCAGAAAATCAGAAGAACTTGCCGACCAGGTAGTAGAGGTCGCTTCTTTCAAGTACAGGGATCAGGTTCCCAGTGTTGAACAGATTCAGGACATAGTTGAAAAAGTTCTTATCGAAAACGGTCATGCCAAGACGGCAAAGGCATATATCCTGTACCGCGAAAAAAGAAGCGGTGCCAGGCAGATGAATGCACTCATCGGTGCGACCATTGATATGTTCGGAAACTATCTGGGTGAGAAAGACTGGCATGTAAAGGAAAATGCAAATACACAGAAAAGTGTCAATGGTCTGAACAACTATGTAAGGGAAGTATTCACGAAAAGCTACTGGCTACATGAGGTTTATCCTGAGGAAGTTAGGAATTCTCATCTTGAGGGCGACCTGCATATTCATGATCTGGGTTTCTTCGGACCTTATTGTGCAGGATGGGATTTGAGACAGCTACTCACAATCGGTTTCGGCGGAGTATACGGCAAGGTCGAAAGCAGCCCGGCAAAGCATCTCCGTGCCTTCCTCGGACAGATAGTAAATTCCACATTTACCACTCAGGGAGAAACTGCCGGAGCACAGGCATGGTCAAGTTTTGACACATATTGTGCACCTTTCATCAGATATGACAATCTCGATTACAAGAAAGTCAAACAGGCCCTGCAGGAATTCATTTTCAATATAAATGTACCTACCAGGGTTGGTTTCCAGTGTCCTTTCTCCAACCTTACATTTGACATCAAGGTGCCGTCTACACTCAAGGATCATCCAGTAATAATCGGCGGAGAATACAAGGAAGAAACCTATGGTGACTTCCAGGAAGAAATGGATGTTTTCAACAAGGCATTCTGTGAAGTCATGCTTGAAGGTGATGCAAAGGGAAGGGTTTTCACATTCCCCATACCTACAATAAACATAACCAACGAATTTGAATGGGACAATGAAGTTGTTGATGAATTCATGAAGATAACGTGCAAATACGGCATTCCGTATTTCGCAAATTATGTAAATTCAGACCTTTCACCTGAGGATGCTGTTTCCATGTGCTGCCGTCTGAGACTGGATACAAAGGAACTTAGGAAAAGAGGAGGAGGTCTGTTCGGTAGCAATCCGCTTACAGGATCAGTAGGTGTATGTACCATAAACCTACCAAGACTCGGTTATATATCATCTACAAAGAATGAGTTCAAGGCACGGCTTTGGAAATTGGCACAGACCTGTAAGACAAGTCTTGAGATAAAGAGAAAAATCATTGAAGCACAGACCGATAAGGGCCTTTATCCATATTCAGCAAATTATCTCAGGGAAGTCCATGACAGAACAGGCGAATACTGGTTCAACCACTTCAGTACCATCGGTATAGTTGGTATGAATGAAGCTCTTATGAATTTCATGGGCATGGATATAACATCTGATGAGGGTCAGCAGTTCTCCATAGAGATAATGGAGTATCTAAGAGAGTTGCTCAAGGACTTCCAGACAGAAACCGGACATGTGTACAACCTTGAAGCAACACCTGCCGAGGGCACATCATACAGGCTGGCCCAGAAGGATTTGGAAAAGTATCCCGATATAGTGACAGCCGGAGAGAATGTACCTTATTATACAAACTCAACACAGGTGCCCGTTGAATTTTCAGAAGATATTTTTGAAGTACTTGACAAGCAGGATTTACTTCAGAGCTTATACACCGGAGGAACGGTCCTTCATCTTTACATGGGTGAAAGCATAGAGGAAATAGAAACGTGCAAAAGTCTCATAAAGACCATTTTCTCCAGATATCAGCTGCCGTATATATCCATTACTCCTACATTCAGTATATGCAATGACCACGGATATATCAGGGGAGAGCATTTCGAATGTCCGGAATGCGGGGCAGAAACAGAGGTGTGGTCAAGGGTTACCGGATATCTGAGACCCGTTGAAAACTACAATGCAGGCAAGAAGGAAGAATATATGGACAGGAAAAAATTCGTCCTAGCTGCCGAACATATATCATGATAATTGCCGGACTCCAGAAAAACTCACTGGTAGATTACAGGGGCAAGGTGGCTGCGGTCGTCTTTGCCCCTTTCTGTAACTATAACTGTTTTTACTGTCACAACAGGATTCTGCTTGAGAGAAACCCTGAAAGATTCAAATATGTACCTACAGATACGAATGAATTCTTCCGATTCCTCGAAAAAAGGAAAGGCCTGATCCAGGGGGTAGTCATAACGGGGGGAGAACCTACACTTCACAAAGATCTAGAGGACTTCATTGATGGAATACGGGAGATGGACTATCCCGTAAAACTTGACACGAACGGATACCGGCCGGATGTTGTCGAAGGATTGATTCAAAGAAAGAAACTGGATTTCATTGCAATGGATATAAAAGGACCGCCTGAAAAATACCCGGAAATATGCGGGGTTCCCATTGATATGGCGAAAATATACAAGAGTATTGATCTGATCAAAAACAGCGAACTGAAGTATGAATTCCGTACCACGGTTCCTCCCGGGTTTTCATTGAATGATCTGGAACAAACTGTGAAACTTATAGAAGGTGCAGAAATATATTATCTTCAGCAGTTCAGAAAACCTGAGAATACCGGGGATTTCACGGATATCCGAAACAATATGAAACCAAATTCAAGGGAATTCTTCACTGAAGCAGTTGAAATATGTCGACCTTTTGTAAAAAATATCCTTACAAGAGGAATATCTCTTTAATCTCACCTTTACATCACAAACAAGACTTGTGGTATAATATTCTTCGCCGCGCTAGACGGGGAATCAGCGGTGCCCTGTAGCCTGCAACCCGCTACAGCAGGGTCGAATCCCCGCCCGAGGCCACCGGCAGTAAGGCAGCCCGATGCATGCGGTGCTGAAGACTTGGTCCTTCGCAATGGATGTCCGTGAACCCCGTCAGGTCCGGAAGGAAGCAGCGGTAAATGGAAATTTCCATGTGCCGAAGGTCAACCTGGTCCGAGCCGACTGCAGCGAAAGCGCTTGTTTCCTGTGTTCGAAGGCGGGTGCGCGGTTTTTATTTTACTTTTCTTTTGATATAATTATCTTACTGAAAAACCGGAGGATTTATGTCATATAAAGCGTTGTACCGGGAATGGAGACCCGGGACTTTTGATGAAGTCATAGAGCAGGAGCATGTTACCAGAACACTTCGAAACGCAGTTACTGCGGGAAGGGTTGCACATGCCTATCTTTTCTGCGGAACCCGGGGAACCGGCAAGACTACAATGGCATATATATTGTCCAAGGCAGTGAATTGTCTGAACCCAGAAAAAGGGAACCCTTGCAACAAATGTGAGATTTGCAAAGGCATAAACAAGGGAACGGTTCTTGATGTTATTGAAATGGATGCAGCCTCGAACAACAGTGTGGACAATATAAGGGCAATACGGGACGAGGTGGCCTATACTCCTGCCATGACCAAATTCAAGGTATATATCATAGACGAAGTTCATATGCTTTCAACAGGAGCTTTCAATGCACTTTTAAAAACCCTGGAAGAACCTCCTCAGCATGTAATATTCATATTGGCAACAACAGAACCCCACAGACTTCCGGCAACAGTACTTTCAAGATGCCAACGCTTTGATTTCCATCGTATAACTGTTGATGGAATGATAAATAGGCTTTCTGAAATCCTACGGACAAAGGAGATTGAAGCAGAGGACAGGGCCCTTCGTATTATCGCAAGGGTGGCAAACGGAGCAATGAGGGATGCAATCAGTGTACTTGACCAGACCCTGGCTTTGGGAGAAAAGAAAATAACAGTGGACATGGTCCTTGAAAGCGCAGGAATACTGCAGGATGAAGCTGCAATGGACCTGGCACAGGCATTGTACGAAAAAGATGTGAGAAGGGTCCTTGAGATAACTGACGGAGTTCTGATGCAGGGAAGAAGTACATCCCAGTATCTGTCAAGCCTGATATATTATTATAGGAATCTGCTTGTGTGCACCGGAATGGACGATCCGGCACTGTTCATCGAAGGAAGCGATGAAATAATTGACTTCATGAAGAAACAGGCCGAGGAGTTCGGACGTGATTTCATTACATATGCCATAAGAGAATTGTCTGCTGCCGAAGCTATTGTCAAAAGGTCGACCCAGCCCAGGACTTATCTGGAGGTGGTTCTCATAAACATTGCATCAATGAATATAACTTTTTCTGAACAGGCGTCTATTTTACAGAGATTATCTGCCCTTGAGGGTAAGATAAACAGGATGAAAAACCAAAGACCTGAACCTCAGGCAGAAAGAACTGTTCCCAAGTATGTAGAAAAGAAGCAGGTCGTTGATAAAAAACCATCAGCCGGGGAAAAGGTTGAAAAACCAAGAACAGAAGTAAAGGGATTTGACTGGAACAAGGTTGTGGAAAGCCTGAATGAAAGAGGGTATGTGGAAGTTGCACCATTCCTAAATGGTACCAGTGCAAGACTGGAAAACAACACTTTATGTGTAGATTTTTCAAATAACTTCAACAAGAATTATATATCCAAGGACAGGAACAAGGTGTCAATATTGAAGAAAGCCGTTGATGAAATGTATGGAGGGGATTTTGAAATTAATCTGTATTGTGATGCAGTTTCATCGGCAGGCAGTGATGATTTTGAACAAAATGCCAGGAAAGCGGCTGAAGCACTTGGCATAAAACTGGAAATCGAATAGGAGGATCAAATGGCAAGAGGAATGATGGGCAAAAATAATAACAATTTCAATAACCTTATGAAACAAGCCCAGAAAATGCAGATGGAAATGGAAAAGGCCCAGAAGGAACTGGAAGAAAAGACCTTCGACGGACAGTCCGGAGGCGGAGCCGTAAAGGTCGAATTGAATGGAAAAAAGGAAATGACTTCCATTGAAATAAAACCGGAGGTTGCGGATCCCGATGATGTGGAAATGCTACAGGACCTTATACTTGCTGCATATAACCTCGCACTTGAAAAGGCTGAGGAAGAGACCCAGAAAAAGATGGGTGGTATAACCGGTGGAATGAAGATTCCCGGCATGTAGGTTGATATGTCAAACATATATCCAAAGGCAATGGCTAAACTGATAGACGCATTTGAATCTTTTCCCGGTATAGGAAGGAAAATGGCCCAACGGCTTGCTTTCCATGCTCTTGATATGGAAGATGGTCATCTTGAAATAATTTCTGATGCAATCCGCAATATTAAGAAGGAAATAAAGTATTGTTCAGTTTGCTGCAATCTGGCGGACAGTGACCCATGCAGTATCTGCAGGAGTTCAAGGGACAATGGAACCATTTGCGTAGTGCAGACTCCCAAGGATGTAATTGCAATGGAGAATACCGGTGAGTACAAGGGAACTTATCATGTCCTTCATGGTCTCATATCACCGATGGATGGTATCGGCCCGGGGGACATAAAGCTTCGGGAGCTGCTGACCCGGATAAGGGAAGGTGCCGAGGAAGTCATAATCGCTACAAGTCCCACCGTTGAAGGTGAAGCTACGGCAATGTATATTTCCAAGCTTCTCAGACCAATCGGCATAAAGGTTACCAGAATCGCCCATGGGATACCGGTTGGGGCAGATATTGAATACACAGATGAAGCAACCCTTGTTCGAGCTCTTAAGGGCAGGACAGAAATTTGACAAAAAAAAAGAGGTTCTCGGTTCATATAATAAATCATAAATTCAGGTTTGAGTACCTCTCACAGTTAATATTAAATTATATCAGATATATGTTCACGAGGAATATAAATGAAAAATCGTATATCTTGATTAAAGTATACACCAAACCGGACCTGTTTAAAACATTAAAATATTAATATTTTGTGAACAATTTACATATTATGGAGGAAATGTCATGAAAGTCAGGAAGGCAGTAATACCAGCAGCAGGGTTGGGAACGAGATTTTTACCGGCAACCAAGGCGCAGCCCAAGGAAATGCTTCCCATTGTAGACAAACCTACTATTCAATATATCGTTGAGGAAGCTGTCAGGGCAGGTATAGAGGATATAATAATAATTTCAGGCAGAAACAAACGTGCAGTAGAGGATCATTTTGACAAATCATTCGAACTTGAGGATATGCTTCAAAAAAGGGGTAAGGATGAGCTTCTGAAACTGGTTGAGGATATATCCAATATGGTCAACATATATTATGTTCGCCAGAAAGAACCGGGTGGATTGGGTCAGGCCGTTCATCTGGCAAAAACCTTCATAGGAAATGAACCATTTGCAGTTATGCTGGGAGACGATATTGTTGTTTCTGAAAAGCCCTGCATAGGTCAGATGATAGAAGAGTTCAATCGTTGCAAAAGCTCTGTGATCGGAATTCAGAAAGTACCGATTGAGGATGTTTCAAGTTATGGAATTGTCGGTGGTGAAAAGGCAGCGGAGAATCTTTATAGAATTAACGAGATGGTCGAAAAACCAAAACCTGAAGATGCCCCTTCGAATATGGCAATAATGGGAAGGTATATAATAACTCCTGAAATATTTGGTTGCATTGAAAGGACGAAACCCGGTAAGAACAATGAAATACAGCTAACGGATGCACTTGCCCTTTTATTGAAGGAACAACCTATTCATGCATATGAATATGCAGGCAGAAGATATGATGTTGGAAACAAACTTGGGTTTTTGAAAGCAACGGTGGAACTGGCTCTGGACCGGGATGACCTGAAGGAAGATTTCAGGAAGTACCTCGATGAAATCATCTGCAGGGACTGATTACCATCCACCTATGTGATTCCTTTTTATAGCTCCGATTATATTTGATTTGAAGTGAGGGTTTTTCATTGACATCTGTCTTATGAAATCCCTTATTTCCTTTCTTTTGGAATCCTTATCCGCCGGACATGGATTTTCAACCACAGGAATCTCATGGGTGTTTCTGTAGTATCTTACATCCTTGCTGTATGAAAAAGAAAGCGGCCTGATTACCTCCAGGTTTTTTCTTGAAAGAAATGTTACGGGGCTGAAGGTATGCATCCTACCCTCATAGAACAAGGCCAACAGGTAGGTTTCCAGAAGGTCATCCATATTATGTCCAAGGGCAACCTTGTTACAGCCGTATTCCAGGGCAGCATTGTTCAGGGCCCCTCTTCTCATATTTGCACACAGGGAACAGGGATTTTCCTCGCTCCGGGCTTCGAAGACGATCTTTCCGATTTCAGTTGATACAAGCCGGAATTCAATTTCAAGCAGATTACATAATTCAGCAATGGGTTCAGTGTCAAATCCTTCGAAACCCAGTGAAACGGTTACCGCCTTAAGTTCAAAAGGTATTTTAAGATACTCCCTCAATGAAGCAAGGGCATGAAGCATTACCATGCTGTCCTTACCGCCTGAAACACCTACACAGATAGTGTCATCTGCCTTGACCGCTCCGTATGCCTTTATATATTTCCTGATCTGCCCTTCAAGGATATTTCCCATGAACCCTCCGTAATGAAAATCATTTTACATCAAGCTGATTGAAAAATAAAACAATACACCTGACAATAGACTTAGAAATATGTATTATTCATGCTAGATGTTGGTATTATTAGTACTATTCGGTTAAAATAATCATATAAAAGAGAAAGGTAGCTTAGCATATGGGAATCATGGATTTTATCAAAGGCCAGTTCATTGATGTAATTGAATGGGTCGATACAAGAACGGATACGATGGTATGGAAATTTGACAGACGGGGAAATGAAATCAAGATGGGAGCGCAGCTCACTGTCAGGGAATCCCAGGCAGCAATATTTGTCAACGAAGGACAGATTGCGGATGTGTTTACCCCGGGAAGGTATGAACTGACGACACAGAACATGCCTATTATGACAACACTGAAGTCGTGGAAATATGGTTTTAATTCTCCATTTAAAGCTGACATATATTTTATCAATACGAAACAGTTCACAAACAGGAAATGGGGTACATCCAATCCAATTATCAGGCGCGATTCAGATTTCGGAGTAGTAAGGCTGAGAGCTTTTGGAATTTATTCCTTCAAGGTTGATGACCCTGCCCTTTTCCTAAAGGAAATATTGGGAACGACTCCTGATTTTGCAGCAGCAGACATTGAAGGTCAGCTGAAAAGACAGCTTGTTTCCGGAATATCGGACTCCCTCGCAGAATCAAACATCCCGGTACTCGATATAGCAAGGAACTATGATGAACTTGGGGAAGAAGCTGTAAATACGCTGCAACCCAGATTTTCATCCATTGGCCTGAAACTTGTTTCACTGTATATCGAAAACGTATCATTGCCTGAGGAAGTTGAGAAAGTTCTTGATAAGAAGACACAGATGGGCGTTGTGGGTGATATGAATAACTACACGAAATATCAGACTGCAGAAGCCATAAGGGATGCAGCCCAAAACGAAGGAGGAGGAACAGCAGGAGCCGGTGTAGGTCTTGGTGCCGGAGTTGCCATGGGAAAGGCGATGGCCGATTCCATGAACAGCAGCCAGACACAACCCTCACAACCAAGCACAGTATGTCCTTCATGCGGAGCAGCAGTTCCTGCCGGTGTCAAGTTCTGTCATGAATGCGGAAATCCAATGGGGTCAGACAAATGTATTTCCTGTGGAAAACCCATACCCAAAGGAGCTGCTTTTTGCCCCGAATGCGGTAGTCCACAGAAGGAAAAATGCGTTAAATGCGGAGCAGAGATGATTCCGGGAACAAAGTTCTGTCCTGAGTGCGGTAATAAGAAAGAATAAAATCAGGGGATATTATGACTGAGGAAAACAAAAAGGAAACCATCCAGTTCCCGTGCAGTTCCTGTGGTGCCGCAACTGTTTTTGACCCTGAAAGCGGTTCAATGAAATGTGATTACTGCGGCACCCTTACAGAGATAGAGAATCTGGACGATGAGATACTTGAGCATTCATTTGCTGACGCAGCTGAACACGAACCAAAGGAAGCCTGGCAGGGCCATACAAAGATGGTTCAGTGTGAGAACTGCGGTGGACAGACTGTACTTGAGGATTCTGCAGTTGCAGACAAGTGTCAGTTCTGTGGTTCACCCCATGTTGTAAGCATTTCAGAATTCCGGGGTATAAAGCCTGAATCCCTGATACCATTTAAAATATCAAAGAAGAAAGTACGCGAGCTATTCAAAAAATGGATCAGGAAAAAACCCTTTGCTCCCAGAGCCCTGAAGAATGAATATAAGGGAGACAAACTAAACGGGATATATATTCCATACTGGACATATGATACAGATACTTTTTCGGCTTATACGGCAGACGCAGGAACATATTACTACGTCACGGAGCACTATACCGTTATGGTAGATGGAAAACCCCAGAGAAGGAGCAGACAGGTAAGGAAAATACGATGGAGACGCGTCAGCGGAACTTATCCCAGATTCTTCAATGACATTCTTGTCAACGCTTCTAACCGAGAAAATGCAGGAATGATTTCCAGGGTTGTACCGTTCCGGACAGACGGACTGGTTCCATACAAGCCCGATTTTCTTTCAGGTTTTGCAGCTGAGAGATATGCTGTTGATCTTAAACATGGATGGAGTAATGCAAAGGATAAGGCCGTAGGAATACTGAGGCAGGAAATTACACGTAAGATAAATGCTGATGAGGTAAGGAACCTGAGACTGAAGACCAACTACTCTGACATAAGATACAGACACACTCTTTTCCCGGTGTGGATTTCGTCTTATAGATTCAGAAATAAGACCTTCAAGTATGCTGTCAACGGACAGACGGGAAGATTTTTCGGCAAAGCTCCTGTAAGCATTCTTAAGGTAATCCTTACGATCATCATTACACTATTGATAATTGCGGGTGTGGTTTACCTGCTGAGGGCAACAGGTGTTCTCGAAGGAGCATCAAATTACTATTATTAAAGGTAATTAAAATAACATATCGCGTTATTAGAACCTCCATCAGGGTATATATATACCAGTACGATGGAGGTATTAATATGGTTAGTGAAAAAATATTAAATTTATTGAATGAACAGATAAAGAAAGAGCTGCACTCAGCATATCTTTATTTGGGTATAGAGGCATATTTCCAGGAAAAGGGCCTAAAAGGTATGGCAAACTGGTTTAGGATACAGGCACAGGAAGAATTGGACCATGCAATGAAGTTCTTTAACTTTGTAAACGAGGTCGGCGGACTTGCGGAGCTTGGAACCATTGAGGCTGTAACAAGCAAATACAAGAACCCACTGGAAGCCATGAAGGCTTCACTGCATCACGAACAATATATAACAAAGTCAATCTATACAATTGTTGATGCGGCGAATGAAGAAAAGGATTATAAGACAAATTCCTTCCTTCAGTGGTTTATTGATGAACAGGTAGAGGAAGAAGCCAATGCAGAGGACAACGTTAGGAATCTTGAACTTGTCAAAGACCATCCGAACGGATTGTTCATGATAGACAGGGAAATGTCACAGAGGACTTACGTTCCCATTGCAACGGAAGAAGCTTGATAGAGAATCAGGATATTTGACAGCCGGCTCTGCCGGCTGTTTTTTTTTGTCTTTTTGATAGAAACCGCCCGGGGCAAAATGATTTTGCCCCGGGCGGTTTCACACACTTCTACTAGTATTAGTAGCAGCAAATGTCTAAAGTGATAGAATTTGCCCCGGGCTGAATCACTCAGCCCGGGGCGGATTCTTACAAATTTATTATTATGTTGGTAGGTAGGTTTAAAAATTCATGGTAATAAGGGATTCAGTATGGACAACAATGTTTAAATATTGTAGAATTTAGTTCGCACTGCATCGGGATGTGGCGCAGTTTGGTAGCGCACCTGGTTTGGGACCAGGGGGCCGCAGGTTCGAATCCTGTCATCCCGACCAATGGATATAAATACTTGGACAGGATAAACTTGCCCAAGTATTTTTTTATGTCAATGATATTGGAATTTAACACAAAACCGAGAAGTCTCCTTCCTCTAAGCTTCCTTACTCACGATAGTGAGCGTGAAGGTGGGGGATGAATCGGTGGATATTCCCCTGATTAAATGATATAATGTATTCAGTCGTATTGCTATGAATGAGGTGAATTAAGTGAATATG
>Ga0180430_10004679_pt1 | contig 11505 bp, 6 predicted proteins | sample SS_ome_9_FD_132999 | JGI IMG/M metagenome (GOLD analysis project Ga0180430, IMG submission 132999) | Hypersaline lake sediment archaeal communities from the Salton Sea, California, USA - SS_1_S_2 metaG | ecosystem: Environmental > Aquatic > Non-marine Saline and Alkaline > Hypersaline > Sediment... | reverse complement strand
CGTCTCCCGCCAGGTCGATGCCGGCAGCAGCCATCTGCCGATCGAGAGGACTGTCGGCTTGCACATCATGATCCCTTCGGTGAGGCGGCGCGGGGCAGACCACTCCCCGTCCTCTCGGTCGGGGTCCGACTTGATTCGGGCCCAGACGCCGGCGTACGGGTTGTAGAAGTGCGATGCCGGGTGCTGTGCCCAGAACAGCCAGAGCCTGCCTTGCGGGTCGATCCAGATTTCGGGGTCGAATGCGCGGACATCGCCGGGGCCGTCGGGGTCGATTATGCACTTCTCCTGCCAGGTCTGCCCGTCGTCTCCGCTTGTAGCGAGGACGACATAGTTGTTCCTGTCTTCGCCGGGGGTGGGTCCGGCATACCAGACCGCCCAGATCCGGCCCGACTCACTGACAGCGAGGCTTGATATCCCTTGGAATAGGCGCGTCTCCACGCCCTGATAGCCTGCCTCCCCCGGCTCGAACACCTCGGGCGGATCGAGGTATGTCTGGGCCTGCAGGCCTGCGCAAATAAGGAGTCCGAATATCAATACAATTAATCGTTTCATATTAATTTCCTTCTTCGGGCAATTCATGCTTCTTCATCGGTATCAGCCAGTCGTTGGGCTGATAATATTGCTTCTTGCCGTCTATCGTGCGGACAAAACGCAGATAGATTTCGCTGGAACCCTTATTGGTGCAGTATTGAATCGTGAAGCGGTGCGGACCCTTTTCGAGCTGCATGGGCCTGTCCACATCCTCCCAGCTCACGCGGAGACTGCGCGAATCGATTTCCTCACCGTCAATGAAGTATCTGACAAAGCCCTTGCCGCCCACGCGCAGAAAGTATTCGCCGGAAGCGGGGACATCGATCAAGCCGGTCAGCTCGGCGGCGAATACCCGCTTCTCCTGCGAAGGCACGGCATAGTAATGCATCTGCCCCACCCGGTCGGCGCGCATTCGGCTCTTGTCGAATTCAGGCATCTCCCTGTACGGATCGACCTCGTGATCGCGCATGTCATAGAGGGTATAGCTCACCTTCGGAACGACATGATAGTATTCGGCGCGGTTGACCGCGCCCAATATCCGTCCGTCGTCTTCGAAGAGCGCGGCGCGGACGGCTAGGCGCTTGTTGTAGTCCGAACCACGGCGGGTTCCGATGGTATCCTCTTCGCCCAGGATCAGCGCTTCGCTGTAGACTGGCGATTGTGCCGTCGGCTCGGAACCGTCCAGCTCGTAGCGGATCGTCCCTTCGAGATCGGTCGTCAGGGTGACTGTCACGCCTTCGCTGAACTGGTTCTGGTATTCCGGCTTCATCAATCCTTCTGCGGAAATGCGCACCGGACGAATCAGGCGCTCGAACAGAGCGTCTGTCCGCTCCAGGGAGCTTGCGAATTCCTCATAGGGACGCTGCTGTACGACATTCCAAGTCTTGGCGCTCATGGCGGCGACACGCCGGCGCAACAAGGGTATGCCTAGGTCTCCGTACGACTCCCAGTTGCACATCTGCGCCCCGATCACCGGAGCCTCGGGCGGCAGCGTGCTTTCGCGGCCGCTGCCGGCGAAATCGCGAAGATTCCAGGCGTATATCTGCGAAACCGGATAGCCGTAGTCCTTGACGGTATACAGCGGAACCCATGAGGCGTTTATCACGCGGTAGCCATTATCAACTAGGTTTTGGGGAGTGTTGAAGGAATGCGACCAGGCCATGACAATCGTGTCCTGCGGGATCCGCAAATCGGGCCGGCTGCCGACCCCGCTCCCATGGAATCCCTCCCATATGATCGCCTGCCTGCCAAGCCGCCTGACGGTGTTGATCATCCGCTGCATGAAATAGATGAACACATCTCCCGTACTCTTCAGATTGCGCTTCTCGACGAATTCCTGATAACCCTCGGCTTTGTTGATAGGGCCCCAGTTGACTTCGTCGCCGCCGAGGTGGATGTAGGGCGAAGTGTGGAACACTTCCGCCATCTCTTCCAGCAGGGTGCCGAGGGCCTCGTAACATTCCTCGCCCAGTACATCCACGGCGCGGATGCCTTCGCGGCGGAACACCTCGTGTCCCCCCATCAGCGCACTGGAGTGCCCGGGAATATCCAGCTCCGGTATCAGGGTCACACCCCGGGTTTCAGCATAGACAACCAGATCCTCCAGCTCCTTGCGCGTATAGCGCGTTCGCTGGTTGTCAACGCTCGAAGGCTTGAGCCAGCGGGCCGATCTGCCCAGATCCGGAAAGGCCTTCGACGGAAAGGTAAAGGCTTGGTCATCCGTCAAATGCAGATGCATGTAAGGGATCTTGTACAAGCGGCACAGATTTATCCTCTGCCGCAGATCGTCGGGGGAAACCCAGTTGCGGGCGACATCGGACATGACGCCCCGGTACTCGCTGTCAGGGTAGTCGTGTATCTCGACGGAGGGCAGTCGGCTGCGTCCGTCTTCAACGGACACAAGCTGCAAGAGAGTCGCCGTTCCCCAGGCCGCGCCGCGATAGTCGCCGCCACGCACCACTGTGCGATCCTTGACTTGCAGCGTGTACTCTTCCTTCTTCAACCCCTTGTCCTTTCGCAGGACGATATCGCCTCTACCGGGCTGGCCGGGACCCGCCTTTAGGCGCAAACCGGTCACAAGATGGATCTCTTCGGCCAGCAATTCCGCGAGAGGCTCAAATTCCTCGTCCAGCGCAATTATGCGGGAGGATTCGGTCACTTCCATGTCTCCTTGGCCGAGCCGGATCGATTTTGGCCAGGGAAGCAGCGAGACCTCCGACTCAGCTCCGCCTGTTGCCGGCAAGATGCCTAGTGCCGCTATGATCAGTGCAAATGTAACAAGTCTTTTCATTTCCATCGCATCGTCTCCTAATTGTTCTTTATTGTTCCTATCCATTCAGGAAACAGACATACACCTAGCAAACCCGAAAAGGACAATCTCTTAACATGCCTAAAGATGCTCTTTTCGCGAAGTGTCGGGGAGTCGAATCCCGAAACAGGTCAAAAGAGCTTGGTGCTGCCATGTATGCCTATACTAACCGGGAATAATATTTTTGAGCCCTTTTAAGGACAGCTCGGAGCATTCCATGGGAGATTTCCCCTCTGGATATTTCTCCTGCTCGACGATGATCCATTCGGTCCCGCCGTACTTGCGAGTCGCAGAGATTACTTCTCTCCAGGAAACAGAGTCTTGCCCGATTATCGGGGTTTTGCCTGCGTCGCCACTGCGGACCGCAGGCTTGAAATGAGTCGTGCGAGTCCGTCCCGGATATCTGCGCAAATATTTGACGGGATCGCACCCCGCGTGGACTACCCAGCCAACATCCATCTGCAAGACAACATCTTCACTCGTCCGTTCGGCGAGCAGATCCCACCAAGTTTTGCCGTCTTCGCTTGCGCGGCTAAACTCATGGGCGTGATTGTGATATCCGCAATACATACCGTACTTCTTCAGATTCTTGGCAGCCTGGTTAAGCAAGTCTGCGAATTCCTTGCTCTTCTCTTCGTGCTTGACCCTGTTATCCATAGGCACGATTAAGTATTTGCAACCGAGGGCGCGATGGAAGTCTATCGCTTTCCGATCTGACAAAACATTTGCGCGGACATGCGTGCCCGCCACTTCGAGCCCCAAGTCCTCAAGCCTCCGTTTGAGCTCGGCGGGCTTGCCCTGATAGTTGTAGTAGCCGGCGAACTCGACGCCCTCAAACCCCATCTTTGCCACGGAGTCTAACGCCTTGTCAAAATCATTGCTGCAGTCACGGCGCACGCTATACAGTTGCAAAGCCAAGCCCGGTCGCTTAAGATCGCCTGCACCGTATCCAATTCCAGGCAGCGCTGCTGCGCAAATGCCTGTTCCCGCCAACTTTAACATCTCTCGTCTCTTAGTTTTCATTTTCTACCTAATGTTTCAGAACATTGATCTTTAAATGGCAAATCGCATCTATTGTGCTCAAGCACATTCCTATTCTTCCAGTTTTTCATGAATCGCCCGTGCCAGCAACTCGGCGACGATTTCGGAACCGAGATCGTTGAAATGCACGCCGTCGAAGGCCAGCACTCTGTCGGTGAAATGCATAGATCCGTCGGGCAGCATCGTGTAGCCGTGATTCTCCATATAGGACTTCGAGGCCCTTCGCAGGTCGGCAAGCCCGGCGCCTTTTTCGGAGGCGACTTTGCGCGTGATCTCCGCAAAGGCGTCACATTTGGGATTCCAGTTGCCGGCATTCTCCTTCAAGACGGCCAGCGGCGCCAGGACCACCTTGGCGCCGACACCGCGGCAGAGCTCCACCATCTTCTCCAGTGCCGCCTCGAAATCCTCCGGGCTTGTGCCATCCTCGCCAAACCAGACATCGTTGACTCCGATCCAGATCGAGACGATGTCCGGCTTCTCCTTCCGCAGCAGCTCCTCCATCGTCGCATGGAAATTTCCCTTCTTGCTTTTGCCCGCCAGCAGGTCGGGGGCAGTGCCCCCGTTGAGGCCATAGCGCACAACCTTGATGGCGAGATCCGCGGTGCCTTTGCCATTGGACAAGGCTTTTTCGAACATGCGGACATAGCGCCCTTGCATCGTAATCGAATCGCCGAAGAAGACGATCTTCATGCCGTCCTTCAGCGGAGTGTTCGTCCCTGTGAGGTGTTCCAGGCCAGCGACACTGTAGTGTTTTTTTCGAGCGGCCCGGGCCTTCGGAGAGAGATCGAAGGGCGGGTCGACCGGCTCGATTTGCGACCCAGGCGCAATGCTTTTGTCTGCGTTCAGCCGGGCGGAATATGTCCCGCGGTCCATGCCGGCCGGATTTACCAGACCTATGATCTTCAACTGTTCGTCCGTAAGCCCCCCTCCATCCGCGTTCAGCAGAAGCTTGTCCCTGCCGGGCTTGAAGTTCTGGACCAGGACGAATTCATCCAGATTGAGCTGGTCGGGGCCCACCTTGTCAACGACAAGCGTCGACGCTTTGTTGCTCATGTCGATTGTCAGGCCGCCCCTGACAGTGAGCGAGGCGATCCTTTCGTGATTGCCCCCCATATCGATCGAGCACGGCCGCCCGCGGGCTTCGAAGGTGACATGTGATGAATCGTTAATCTGGTCGGAGTTCTTGAGCATCAGAGATGTGCCGCCCAGTTGAGTGCCGAGCAGCAGGTCGCCGGGGATCGCATCGACGCCGGCAGACTTTTCGAGCGTCAGCTTCCCGGAAACGAAAACGCATGTGTTCTTGAAGGTGTTGGGCCTATCGCCCGATAGAGTTACGCCTGCAATGCTCTTTTGTCTAAACTCTCCGTCGCCGGTGATGGCACCGGAAAATCTGCACCTGCTTCCCCCGGCCGCCATTTTGAAGCCGTTCAAGTCTATATCGCCGCCGAAACCGCCCGGCTTATAGAAAGCGAAGTATGTGTCGCCCGCCAGCTTTAGGTTCTTGGCGGCGGGATACTTCGCGCCGACACCCACGATCTTTCCGCTTACCTCAACGACTTCCTCGGAGGCGAAACACCCCGCCATAAACGCATAAGCTACGGCGATAAATGTTGCTTGTTTCAGTTTCACATTTTGTACAACAATCTTCTTCATCATAATCTTTGCTTCCTCTTGTTGAATTTCTGATCCTTTGTCTTACGATTATCTAAAACCCTGGATGTTGAACTGTGCTTTGCACCAGAAAGCATGACAATTAGAAGCTCACTATGTGCCTTATTATGCTCATAATGTGTCGCGGCAACTTGAAAGGCGGGAATTCTATTCCATCCATCTCATGAAGCGAACGAATTTGCGGTGGCTCTGATCCTGATTGGATACGGGATAGGGATCGCGCCAGACAAGGGCCACAGCCTGGGCTTCCGACTTGATCTCATATCCGTGTCGACTTCCGTCTTCCCCGGCACCCAGCGTTTGGGCCCAGAGCAGGACTGTATAATGGCTTTGCCGCACATGATATAAAGCCGACACACGGCGCATTGCATGTTCCAAGCGGATTTCAGAATAGTCTTCCGGATTCGCTTCTTGGAGCGGTTTGTATTCCTCGACCACATCCGCAGTGTCGTCATTGAACCCGCTTTGGAAATAATGGTAGGGCCAGTCGGTGTCCTCAGGCATTGTGTATAAATAGTTTCCCAGATCGGAAATGTTTGGCAAACGGACCAAGCTGTTGTGTTCCTTGAAGAAAGTTCTGTGGGTGTAGGACTCGAAATCTCTCGCGCCGTCGCTGGCCCACAATATCATCTTCTGCGGAACGGCCCAAGCGGGCGCCTGCCCGTTGGGGCAAATCAAGCCATACATCGGTACATTGGTGGGGAACATGGTGAAAAAGTCCAGCGCAGGATCCAAATCGACTCGCCCTGTCCGCGAGTCTTCGTAAAGTTTGATTGTTCGCCATGGGGCGACGGGCAAATAGCCTAGCTCGCCCGTGCAGCGCAGGGACCTGTTAGCGCAGTACATCAGGTAGTCCCCGTCCTTCACATAGTCCCCGTTGTCGGGATTGTCTGCATACTCTGCCACCTCATCATTGATGGCCCCCAATGTCTCTTCAGCAGTCTTCCATTGCGAAGGCAAATGATTGAAGCGCGGATCATTGCATTGCCACGATTCGTTCAGTTCAACACTGTCGCGGCTAACGCGATCGAGAACATTGCCGTCTTGATCCTTGGTCTCAAATACAACTCTGAACTGAGCATTAGAGGGGTTGTCAGAGAGAGGTATGTCAACTCTAAGGGGTGCTGGAGGATTCCCTTCCGCCGCCGCCGGCAAGCTGGCTGCGGCATCGAAATCCATTCCGTCGACACTGCCGGACAATTCAAATTCGCCCGAAAATCGCTCGTCACTGTTCCCGAAAAACGGGGCCCAGACCTCTACACTGAGCATATTGCTTGCCACCATGAATTCATTGATCATCGGAATCGCCTCAACTCCGATCCCCTCTGGATCCTGCGGAACAAAATCTTCGTCGACATAATCCAGCAACAACCCGTACAGGTCCTCCGCAGATGCAGCGCCTTCGGCATTCTTCCAGCTTGCATCATTGATCCACTCGTCAAAGGCGGCACTTATGTCGTCCCGCGACCATTCCGCATGGTCCTGTGATAGAAATGCGGGCCTGCGTCCCAGTTCTATCTGTCCGTTGCCGATTTCTATGCGGCGCATAGGCGGGAAGTAGGAAAAAGGGATGACATAAGACGGTGCCGCCTGAATTTGTTCCCAGGCGCCGCCCTGGCCCTTGATGTAGGGATTGCTGTCGCTGATGTCGCGCGTCGTTTCATATCGGACATCGTCTGCCAATTCTCCCATAAACTGGGAATGGCTGCCTGACAGAGAAAGGCCGTGCCCGCTACGGATCTTGAACCCGGATGGTTGAACGGACTGATCCACATAATTCAGATCTACCTGTGCCGTTGTATTCAGTATGATATACATGAAGCGACCATTGGTTACGACTCCGTCCGCTGTCTCTTTCGTTGTATGGATCCACTGGGCCTTGCCCTGGATCAAATCGGTGCCATAATAGCCTGGAGCGGAATACATGGCCCTGTAAAAGCGGCCTGGCATATACGGCTTGAAATTTTCGGCCAGACCATCTATTAGAGAATTGGTGAAAACATCGGCGTTGCTGTCGCCAATATAGCTGTCTATGGAGGAAATTACGCTTTGCTTGAAATATCCGGCCGGATAATGACCGGACGGCAATATCTGCTCCTGTTGCGTGGCATCGAGATAATGCATGAAATTGGGCATAAATCGGTTTGTTGCAGATATTTCCGGAGTGGTAGCAATCTCGTCCATGAGACTCATGGCATCTGCCAGGGCGGCTTCACAGCAGAGTCGCGCCCTGACCATGTCGAGATAACTGCTCGATGCGAGTCGCTCCGTGCGCATAGATATGGCCATGCCTACTGCCATTAGCGTCAATATCGCCAGAAAACCCAGCACTACAACCAATGCGATTCCTTCGTTCTTTCGGTGGAGGCTAAAATTTTTCATTGCACTCTCTCGATATGTTTTCGGGTCCAGGCAAGCAAACCGATAGCCCTTTCCCAGATTAAAACATGCACATGAACTAAAAAGGTAAAGCTCAATATATGCCTATCCATACTCAATGTGTGCCGATTCACATGTCTTCATTGGTCTTGGCTTCCAAACGGTTTTCACATGGTATGGCAACCCAGTATTTCGAAGGCGATTGTACCACGGAGCGTTTGCATCCCAACACCATTGAGCGTATATAAAACACCTTTTCGCGACGCAAATCGGTCAGTGGAGGATCGGTTTGTAAATGGCATTTCTATTATAGAGCATTGACGCTTTAATCGCATATGTGTATTTTTCGTCCAGCGTTTTTTTAGAGCAAGAATGGGAAACTATATTGCAATGACTCAGAATAGACATCCCAATGTTTTGATTTTGATGGACCTTGACCGGGCCTATGAGCGCGGTCTCATCACCGGCATACTGCAGTATTCGCGTTTGCATGGCCCCTTCAATTTCCTGCGAGGCGAGCGGGCTGTCCTGGGGGAACTGCATCACTTGACTCTGAGAAAGATAAAGGAGTGGAAGCCGGACGCTGTGATATGGCGGGAGGGGCATGAGATCAAAAATGTCGAGTCGCTGGGTATTCCGACCATCTTCCTACCGACTACAAAGCCCGATCCGAAGTTATGCAATGTGGTCACCGACGACCATGCCATCGCAAACAAGGCTGTCGAACACCTGATGGGAAGAGGCCTGGAACACTTCGCCTACTGCGGCCTGGATGACAGACATTATTGGTCAGCCGAACGCAAACGGGCATTTGTCGAGTCGGTCGAGCAGGAGGGGTATCGCGTCCACGCTTTCGATCTGCTGGATTCCAGGGGCAGTCTTTCGCAGTGGATCTCGAATATTCCCCTGCCGACCGGAATGCTGGTTTGCACAGACGATTGCAGTCTGGAATGCTACAGCGCGATCCGAGAGGCGGGATTGAAAATCCCGGAAGACATTGCGCTTGTGGGGGTCGGGAACGACGAGCTCGTATGCGACTTCAGCAATCCGCCGATGTCCAGCGTGCAGCTGAATCTGGAACATGCCGGTTTCAATGCAATGAGCCGTTTGCACGCGGCAATTAAAGAAGGTAGATCGGGCGGCGATATAGTTGTCGAAGCATTCGATGTGGTTGAAAGGCAGTCATCCAATTTCGTTATCGTCAAGGACGAGCTCGTATCCCGGGCCCTGCAGTTCATCTACAATCATCGTGGCCAGCCGATAACGGTTGACGATGTCGTGCGCGCGGTGCCAACCTCGCGCAGAGTGCTCTACCGGCGCTTCAAACAAAGCCTTGGACGCACGATAGCCAAGGAGATTCGCATAGTGCGAATCAACCACGCCGCCAAAATGTTGATAGACACCAATTTTACCATAGCCGAGATTTGCGAGCAGTTGGGATTCGATGCGCCCCAGAACTTTACGCGCTCCTTCCTGCGCGAAAAAGGCCTGACCCCCTTTAAATACCGGGTCAAGCATTCACCATTCGGCTAGCCCGAATTATATAGTCTGCCCGTCATGACCCGCATCGGCACTTCATGAGCAATATAAGGCACAAATTGAGATTGAGACATGCTTGAACTTGGTATCTACTGTTGCGACCAGGAAGCAATTTAAACCGATTTAATGAGTCAGTTCATGAAAACGAAATACATTATGGCATTCCTATTGATTGCGGTCGCGACGCTTCTTCATGCCGGCGCACCGAGTGCCGAGTGGATTGACAAAATACGAGCCCTCGCACCCGAAGGCCCGGTCGCGCCGATCAAAAGCGGGCACAATGCACTCATATTTTCATTGATGACCGGTTTTCAGCACGCTGTAACCCCCTATACGACCGAGGTTATAAGGATACTCGGCGAGAAGACCGGGGCATATTCGCTGACAATCAGTGACGATGTGGCGATGCTCGAGCCGGAGAACATAAAGAAGTTCGATCTTGTATTCCTGAACAACACCTGCTCGAAGAGGGGGCGTCGGGATCTGCTGTATGACGCAACCGGTGATGAAGCAAAGGCCGCGGCTTTGGAAAAGAGCCTGATAGACCACATCGGAAATGGCAATGGGCTAGTCGTGCTGCACGGCGCGATAGTGATGCAAAACCAATCACCCGAATTCAGCAAGATGGTCGGCGGCTCCTTCCATTTCCACCCCGCCAACCAGACCGTGGTCTGCAAGCTGGTCGATCCCGAACACCCATTGGTCGCCCCATTTCAGGGGAGGGGTTTTGTGCACAAGGACGAACCATATCTCTTCAGGAACGCCTACACCAATTTCAATTTCAGACCACTGCTGGAAATGGATGTCGAGCGCCTGAGCCTGAAAGGCCGGGTAGCGGAAATCAAGGCGCTGCCGCGCTATGTCGCCTGGATCAAGCCCTACGGCAAGGGTCGGGTCTTCTACTGCAGCCCGTCCCACAATCCCGAGAGCTACGAGCAGCCCGAGTTGCTCGAATTCATGCTCGGGGGCATCCAGTATGCTGCGGGCGACCTGGACTGTGACGACAGTCCGATCGGCCGCGCCAAAGCGATGAAAGCATACGGCGGTCAGGAAACAGAAAACTGATTGTCCAAGGTTGGAAGTTGTCAAGACTCAAAGTTCCAATGCTTGGACAATCCTAGAAGGCATCCTTTGTCATGGGCAATTTGGTTGAACAAGATATTTAGAGGTCTATATGCAGGAAAAGAAAACGGTCAGGAGCGGAATTGTGGGTGCCGGATTTTCGGGCAGCTTCCATTTCGAGGCGATCAAGAAGGTCTACGGGACCAATGTCGAGATGCTGGGTATTTATGATCGCAATCCGGGCAAAGCCAAGTCCTTTGCCGAAGAGCGCGGCATCAAGGCCTATGAAGATCTGGACTCGCTGATCGAGGACTGCGATGTGGTCCATGTCTGCGCGCTGGTGGCCTCGCACGAGGAACTGGCGATCAAGGTTATGGAAAAGGACAAGTTCGTTATTCTCGAGAAGCCGATGACGGGATACTGCGGCGATGGCTCCGAGGATTTCAATGGCGACACATTCCCCAAGCAGGATGCCCTGGACTTCGCGCGCGAGAGCCTGAAGCGGCTCTTGCAGTCCGAAGCCAACAGCAAGGGCAGGATTCTCTATGCCGAGAACTGGGTCTACGCGCCCTCCATCCAAAAGGAGCGCGAGATTCTTGAGAAGACCGGGGCGCAGATCCTGTGGATGCACGGCGAAGAGGCCCACAACGGCTCTCACAACCCGACCTACGCCGAGTGGAAGTTCTCGGGCGGAGGCGTTATGATCGGCAAGGGCTGCCACCCGCTCACAGCCGCGCTCTACCTGAAACGGGTCGAGGGCCGAGCCCGCGACGGCAAACCGATCCGTCCCGTCGCCGTCTCCGCCCGCGCCCATGCTTTGACGCGTATGGATACTTTCCGGGACGAGGGGCATATCCGCAGCAACTATCACGATATCGATGATTTTGCGACGATGCATATCGTATTCGAAGACGGCACGATTGCCGACATCATGGCCTCGGATATCGTCATGGGCGGCATCCACAACTGGCTCG